>JADMIO010007429.1_pt1 | contig 14062 bp, 12 predicted proteins | sample 8958161 | NCBI WGS metagenome assembly JADMIO01 (sample SAMN16585339, study PRJNA669376) | soil metagenome | isolation source: Crop rotation soil | place: USA: Cullars Rotation, Alabama | collected 2011 | reverse complement strand
GACGACGCGGCTGATGGCGGGGCTGCTGTTCGGCACCACGCCGACCGATCCGGCGACGTTCGCGGCGATCGCCGGCATTCTGATGGCGATCGCGCTCGCGGGCAGCTACGTCCCGGCGCGGCGCGCCACTCGTGTCGATCCGATGGCGGCGCTGCGGTCGGAGTAGGACGAAGGGAAGCCGTTCACTTCAGCTTGTTCTTTTCGTCCCACGCCATCGGTTCCCAGAGCTCAATCTTGTTGCCGTCGGGATCGAGGATCCACGCGAATTTGCCGTTCTCGTGCGACTCGGGTCCGTTGAAGATCTCGACGCCGTTTCGCTGCAGCTCCGCCAGCAGTTCGGTCATGTTGTCCACGCGGTAGTTGATCATGAAGCTGGAGCCGCTCGGGCTGAACCATCCGGTGCTCTTGTCGGCGACATGCCAGACGGTGACGCCGCGGTCGTCTGACTTGTCGTCGGGCCATCGGAGGATCGCGCCGCCCCACGGCTCGAGCGGCATGCCGAGGTTCTTGCTGTACCACTCCGCGAGCTTCTTGTGATCGCTGGTGGACTTGAAGAAGACGCCGCCGATTCCTGTGACCTTCGCCATCGATCCTCCATCGAGCAAGCCTGCAATACGCTACTGGACGCGACGCTCGTGCCACAAGCGGTTCGATGCCTTGCTCGCATGGAGGTCAATGCATCCCGCTCTTCAGCGCATCGAAGGCCGATAACACAGTGTCGCGGTCGCGGCTGCTGATACGGGTTTCGCGTATGAGTTGCTCCAGCCAGGTCCGACCCCGCCCGCTTCGGAATGCGTCGTAGTGGACGATGTTCAGTAAGCGGGCCACGCGTTCGGAGCGTGGGGCTCGGCGAACAGCGACAATCGCTCTCAAGAATTCGAACTCTCCCAACTCCCACGAGTAAGGAGAGTACCCATGCTGATTCTTGAAATACTTGAAGTCCAGGTCGCCTTTGGGGGTTCGCTTCACGTCCGAAGGCATGACCTGCACGAAGCCCCCAGCGTTGCTCTGTACGACAATCATGCCAACCGCTCGATCTGGTACCGGAGCCGACGCCGGTGGAACGATGCCAACCCGACTCGCTGCAGGATCGTCGCCGAGGACCCTGGCGGGAAGGTGAAGGCCACGAAGGACACCGATCGAAAGCCGATCGTTCTGGCCCGTGTCCGCCACCATCTCACCACCGGTCGACGATACGGCCACGGCCGGCGTGATAACGTGCGTCGAGCTTTGGGCAGACCGTGACCGCGCCGCTGACAAGAACGACCCCGCGCATTGTCCCGCTCGTGCGAATCGAAGCGGCGTACTGGTTGCTGGTGGCGGTGCTGGTGATCGCGCAGGCGGCCTACACGATCGCCGGCGCCGACCGCTTGTGGTACGAGGAGGCGGCCGAAGGCATCCGCAACCCGTACTGGCTCGATCATCGCCTGGTGTACGACGGCGTGTCGAGCAACGTCGGCTGGTACGGCCTGGTCCTCGTCGCCTACAAGGCCTTCGGGTTTTCGACGTCGATGGCGAAGTACGTGCGGCTCGCGCTGCACGTGCCGTTCCTGATCTGTTCGGCTGCGCTGCTCAAACGCTGGATTGGTCCGGCTCGCGCCTGGCTGCCGCTGCTGGCGATTGCGCTGTCGCCAACCATCCTGTACTTCAACAGCCTCGGCACGTCGTACGGAATCGACGTCCAGCTGTTTCCGATCGTGCTCTATCTGATCGTGCGGGTTGGCGATCGAGCACGGGCCGGACGAATGCGGCTTGCCGTCCTCCAGTTCTCGATCGGCTGGCTCGCGATGTTCGGGTGCCTGGCTTTCCCCAGTTTTCTGGTCTATGTGCCGGTGCTTCTGGCGTTCTACCTGTGGAACCATCGCGGGACGTTCGCTCCCGCTCGCCTGGTGACGGGACTGGTGTGGATCGCCGCCGGATTTGAAGCGCCGCTTGCCGCCGCGCTCCTCTATTTGAAGAATGACGCGGCTTTTCTGTCCGATCCTCAGGCCCGAGGCGCTGGTGTGTTTCGCGGCGGCGGCAGCGCGGTCACGCTCGACTGGCACAACGTTCAGCAAGCGGTTTCGCGCGTCTTGCAGGACCTGTGGCTGGGTGCGAACTCCTACTATTTCGGGATTCCGCAGGTGGAATTTTCCGGTGCCCTCGGTGTGTTCGCAGCGGTCGGAATTCTGCTGGGATCGATTGTGGCGTGGCGCGCCATGCGATCTCGAGCGCCGCTCGTGCTCGCCGGACTCCTCTGCCTTCTGGCGGTGATCGCGCCGGCGTTCGCCGGCGGCCTTCCTGGTCTCCGGCGATCCACCGGCTTCCTGTCCGGCTTCTACATCGTCATGGTTTGTGTGTGGGCGATGGCGACGTCACAGAGCGGCGGGCATCGGATCGTCGGATGGGCGGTCAGACTGGCTTGTGTCCTGCTCGTCGTTCACCACATTTCGTCATATTCCGCCAACTATCGCTCCCTGGCCAGCGTGGATGGAAGAGGGAACGGCGAGTGGTTTCAGGAGTTTGGCAGCCCCGACGAATCGATCCGCCGATGGGCGCACGATTGGACGCTCAACGGCAGGCCGTTGAACTGCAACGTCTTTCCGATCTGCCGCTACAGCGAGATCTATTCTGCGATTGCCGGGTATCTCAAATGGAATGGAATGGGCGAGCCGCCGCTCCTGGCGATCGAACCCGGCACGACGCGGATCATCGAGCTCACCCCGCGTTACTGGGAAGCGCGCTTCCTCGACCACTGACCGTAGACGTGGGCCCGCGTCACTGGGGAAGTGAAGCGTCGGCGACGGCGATGACGTGATGTTGCGTCCTGAAAAGCAGCATGCGCTTCGTGATGGCAGGCGTCGCCATCACGACTTCCCCTATCGAATTGGTCGCTAGTGCTTCGAACACGGGGCCTGCTTTCACGACCGTGACGTCGCCGTCTTCGCTGGTGAAATAGAGCTTTCCATCGGCCGCGACCGGCGACGCGCTATACGTACCGCCCCCACCTTTCGTCAGGCGCTGCTGGTACAGGAGCTTGCCCGTTTCCGCTTCGTACGCAGCGACGATGCCGGTGTTCGAGGAGACATACAGGATGTCGCCATAGACGATCGGCGTCGGAATGTACGAGCCGCCTCTATGCTGGCTCCAGACGACGGACTCGTTCACCGATTCGCCGTCCTTGAGGGTCACGTCTCCGTTCGCTCCCGGCCGGATCGCATAGATCGGCTGAACCGTCGTGCCGCCGCCACTCGTAATGAAGATCAGGCCTTTGCCGGCCACCGGGGTGGGCGTGGGCAACGCAGAGTGTTTGCCGAGGCGCCAGAGTTCCTTACCGGTATCGGGGTCGTATCCTCGCGCGAATCTGGCCGCTGCCGTCACCAGCTCGGTCCGGTGCGGCCCCTCGAACAGGAGCGGCGTCGCCCACGAGGGCTGTTCATCACGATCCGTGCGCCACAAGTCCTTGCCCGTCTCGAGATCGAATGCCGCCATGCGCGAGTTCTCGGCGAGATCCAGCTGGAGAATCACGCTGTTCCGGTAGATGACTGGCGAGCTCGCGGTGTTCCACTCGTAGCTGGCATCCAGGTAGCGTCCGGAACTGAGCGGTCCCAGGTCGCGCTTCCACAACTGCTTGCCGGCGAGGTCGTAGCAGTACAGGCCTTCCGACCCAAAGAAGGCGACGACATGTTTACCGTCAGTCGCCGGGGTCGCGTTGGCCTGCGAGGCCATGACGTGTCGAGCGGTTCGCGGCACCCCTTCGTGCGCCACCCGTTCCCACACGATGCGACCCGTGTCTTTGTCGAGCGCGTAGACTCGCCACGAATGCGGCACGTCGTCTTTTGTGTACGCCGACGCGCCGCCACTCTCGGTGTCAGCGCTGCCTCGACCGTGCCAGAACACCAGGGGCGCGTCCCGCAGCGGAACCGCAGTCGTCACAAATATCTGATTGCCCCAGGTCACGGGACTCGAGTGAGCAAAGCCCGGAATCGGCGTCTTCCACTTGATATTGACGCCCTTTTCGGCATTCCACTCAAGCGGCGGGCGGCCGTCGTCGGCGATGCCGGAATTACCCGGTCCCCGGAACGAAGCCCACTCGCGTGGGCGAATCACGTTCGACGCGCCGGGCGAGACGGGGGCCGGACTCATCGCGGCGCTCAGCGCTGCCGGCCGGTTGCGCGGCGGCGCCGTGGCTGAAGCGCCGGCCGCAGTCTCGGGTATCCAATCGGCAACGCGCTTGTAGCTTTCCGCGGCCGCGGCCTCCTTCAGGACGATCTCGGGCGGCGGAAGGACGCCGATCTTCGACGATACGACAGTTTTCAGATCGAACGATCGCAGCGTGTTCAGATCGGCAGCAAGCAGCGCCACCGGATCCTTGCCGGCGCGCTGCAGAAAGATCTGGTCATCGTATCCAGCCTTGCGTATCAGCCGCAGCTCGGACCCCGACGATCCTCGATATACGCCGGTCAGCAGCTTGAGGCGTTCGGGCGATCGCGCGTTGTCGAGCGGTCCCGGGTCCTTGGCCCCGGCTTTCGTGAGCAGGTCGATCAGGTCCTGCTGGCGCACGCGCTTCGCAGACGCCAGCGCGAGGTTCAAGTACGACGAAGCGACGCCGCCGCGGGCGATGATCGTCCTCACCGCATCGTAGTAGCCGCCTCGAATCAGATCGCCAAGTGACTCGCCTTCGGTGCCGGCGCCTTTTTCGACGAGCAAGGCGACCAGCTCCTGCCGCTTGTCCTTGGCCTTGACGTCGCTCCATGGGATGGCCGCAATTCTCAACGGAGGCTTGCCGTACTCCAGATCCTTGATGTTCGGGTCGGCGCCGTGCGCGAGCAGGACCTTCGTGAGCTCCACGTTGGCCTGGTCGGCCGCGTAACACAGCGCCGTGACGCCGTGGCCGTTGTCCGCGTTGACGTTGGCGCCCTTGTCCAACGCGGCTGTGACCGCGGCAATGTCGCCCTTGCCGGCCGCCAGCAGCAACTGTGTATCGACCGAAGTTTGAACGTGTGCGGTGGCGCTGAAGAGTGGCAACAACGCCGCGGCGACCAGCCAACCGCGACGGGAAGTGGTTCGCATCGTGACTCCTGCGGGCGCACGGCCCTAGACCATTTTGGTGCGCTCGGCGGCGAGATTGAACTTCTGATGCCACGTCGACTCGGCGCCGGTTCCGACGCGGGAGATGACGACCTCGACGAGGTATGGATTTCCGTTCCTGGTCGCCTGGATTCCACGCTTGAGAGCGCCCGCGATGTCGCCCGGCTCCGTGACCCTTTCCCCATGAACGCCCTGGCTCTCCGCCAGCTTCACGAAGTCGATCTCGGGGTCGCCGAGATACATCCCGTGGTAATGGCCGGTTTCAGCCATTCGCTTGGTGTAGCGGGCGTAGACGTTCCGGACCGCCTGGTAGTTGTAGTTGTTCCAGACCACGGTGAGGACCGGAACCCCGTAGCGCACCATCGTCCAGAATCCCGGCGCGCTGTACATCAGGGCGCCGTCGCCAATGCTCAAGATGACTTGCCGATTCGGCGCGCCAAGCTTGGCGCCGATGGCGGCGCCCACTCCCCATCCGAGCGAATCGCCCGCGTTACTGAGCCAGAATTTCTCGTCCGGACGGTAGCCCAGTCGAAGCAGGTCGTTGCTGCCGGTGAGATTCTCCGCGACGATGATCGCGTCGGGGTCGGCGGCCTGATCCAGTTCGTAGCCAAGGCGGTCCGGATGGATGGGGCGGCGATCGAAATTCTTCCTCGCGTTCTCTTTCGTTTCCGCCCGAAGCCTCGCCACGTACGGTGTCACGGACTCGAGCCTGTGTTCGCGGACGGTTTTCAGGCGCGCTGCCGTGGTCATCGATTTGACCGCCTCGATGACGTCGCGAAGGACTTCACGGACGTCGGCGGCGATGGCGAGACCCAGCGGCTGCGTGCGGCCGAGCATGTCGGTATCGATCCCTGCCGCGATGACGTGGGCCGCAGGGTCGATCGTGGGTTTTTCCGGAACCGTCAATTCTCCGAGGTCGCCTCGGGTCCCGAACTGGACGATGAGGTCGGCCGGACCGGCAAAGGGACGAGCGGTGGCAAATTCGCCGACGAACTGCGCATGCTGCTGCGGAAAATTGCAGAACGCCAAAGCGGCGCGACGACCGAGCGGACCCGGCGCAGCCGCCGGCAACCCGAGCATCTCGCAGAGCTGCACGGCCTCGGCCTGCGCGGTTGATTTCCAGACTTCGTCTCCGAACATGACAATCGGACGCTCGGCTTCGATCAGCTTCTTTGCGAGCTGTTCGACGTGCGCAGCCGCCGGCCGCGGCCGCGACTCCACGAGAAAACTCTCGCGCGGCCAGATATCTCCCTGGAGGCTGGGTGTCTCGAGCGCGGCACTTGCGTAACAGACATAGACGGGCCCGCCCGGAGCCGTCGCTGCGGTCTTGAACGCGCGGCGCGTAAAGACCGGAATCGACGGGCCGCTTTTCACTTCCCACGAGATCTTGGTGAACTGCCGGTTGATGTCGGTCTGACTGAACCCCGGCCCGGGCGCGAGGCGGACGTCATCGCTGTAGCTCGCATTGTCGACCAGTCCCGCGGTCACGACCAGCGCCGATCCGTCACGATGCGCGTTGTACAGCTGGCCGGCCATCTGGGCGGTACCGGCAATCGCGTGCACGTTGACGAAGGCCGGGCGCTGCGTGACCTTGTGATACCCGTCAGCCATCGGGATGACGATGCCTTCGTGCAGCCCCAGGATCACCTGCAGCTCCGGCCTGTCGGTCAGCGCATCGAAAAACCCGACTTCGAACGATCCCGGGTTGGTGAAGATGAACCGCGTGCCGGCCGCTTTGATCTGTTCGACGAGCAGGTCTCCGCCGGTGCCCTTGACGACGGCGTATTTGCCGGCCGCGGCTTGCTCGATCGGTGTCCCGACATCGGCCGCTTCGACAATCGAACGGGCGGCGGCCGCCGTGAAGCCGCTGGCGACGAGGCGCTGCATGAAGCCGCGTCGCGACAGATGGCCATCGAGGTAGTTGTGGAGCAGCTCTCTCATGATGCGGTCCTGTTGTCCCGGCCGGTGCTATTGCTTGTCGTAGACGCGAACCCGGCGCGTCGGCTGACCCTGCGCGTTCGTGCCGCTGATCGTCTGGGTCAGCGTTTTTCCGTCCTTGGATACGATCCATCGTCCGGACTGATCGACCTTTCCGTCTCTGCTCACACCCGTGTCCATGGTGTACGGATCGGGCATCGTGTGGGCGACGAACGCCACCGGTTTCCCGCCCGACGATCGCACGTATTCGGGCGCCTCCTTGCCGTTGAGGTCCGTCAGCCAATGGCCGAACGTTCGCGTTCCGCGCGCGTTCTCCGTGGAATAGGTGCACAGAATCATCCCGTCACCATGGAGGTCGAACGTGCGGGTCTCGCTTTTTGGCGCCGGCATGCCCTCGTAGGTGGATTTCGCAAGGTTGAGGATCCACGTGCCGATGAGCGGAGTTGTCTCCTGCGACGCCGGCGTCTGCGCCGACAGCGTCAAACCGGAACCGGCCGCGAGCAGCACGGCCGAGAGGAAAAGTCGCGCGCAGCTTCGTGAACGCATGTGTGTCTCTCCAGACGCACCGATGGCGCAGCAATAACCTGTCGCCACCGGTGTCGTGCGATGCGGCGTTATGTGAGCGTCGGTGGACGAACCGAATCGTCTGCTAAAACCACGTTTTCGCGATGAAGTACAGCCGGCGCGGCTCCATCCAGGCCGAGCCCTGGCCGAACGTCGTGCTGTAGAAGTTGCGAGACACGACCGAACTGTGGCCGGTGTCCTGCAGCGCGTTGGCGATCTCCGCCGACAGCTCGACGCGCCGGTCGCCTTTCCGGAACAGCGACTTCGCGACGCGGATATAGACCAACCCGACGTGCGGAAGGCGGTAGTCGCCGGCGGGCTCGATGTTGACCGAACGGCGGCCCTGCGGCAGGTTGACCAGCGCCTGCGGCGCGTAGGGCGTCCCCGACAGCGACATCACTTGTACTGAGGTCTGCAGTTCGATTCGCGGGAATTGATACTGGCCGCCGCCGACGAACATGTGTGGACGATCCGTTGCCAGCCGTCCACCGTTGTTGACATCGTCGTTCGGATCCTGGCCGGTGTCGGTGAGTCCTTCGGCCTTCGAATACGTGTAGCCGATATTGCCCAGCCACCGCTGTGACAGACGCTTGTTCAGCGTCAGCAGCAGTCCCTGGTATCGCGTGAAGGATCCCGGGCCGTTGGTCCGCAGAAACTTTCTCGCGCTGGTCGCGTTGAGCAGCGGGTAGACCGTGACCGTGCGTCCGTCCGGCAATCTCTCGACGCTCGTGCCGTAGATGCCGCCAATATCCTTCCACCCGATCTGGTTCTGCCCGTACTTGTAGACGTAGGTCAGGCCGACGCCGAGTTTGGCCATGAGCTCGCGGTCGAAGCCGATCGAGACCGAGTCGGTGAACGGCGCCTCGGAATTGGGATCGAACGCCAGATTGTCGTTGGGCGACGTCACGGACACGATCGTCGAGTACTGCCCGGTCGCTGCGTTCCAGCGGGCGAGGGTGGTGCGGGACAGGCCGGGATGCACGTTCTCGAACTCGTTCAGCGAAATCTCCCGGAACGCCCGGCCGTAGTGACCGCGCACCACGCTCTTGCCGTCCTCGGTCAGCTTGAAGTTGAACCCGACGCGCGGTGCGAACGCGGTCCAGGTGAACATGTCGCCCAGACCTTTCACGGTTTCCTCGCCGGTCGGCTGCGCCAGAGCGGTCGCGGAGCGCTGATCCGGGCTGACGGCATGCATCCGATCGAACCGGGCGCCGACGCTGAGCGTCACGCGGCCGCCGAACGTCGCTTGATCTTCGGCCCACACCCCCTGCGACGATGATGCGGCGCCGGAGCTGTACGGGTCGCGGAAGGTGGCTTGATCCGGCCGGCCGCCGACGTCGGAATACCAGACGCCGCTCGGAATCGCGCCGTAGGTATGCGTGTCCTGCTGTGACAGCTGCACACCGAAGCGGAGATCGTGCTCGACACGGCTGGTCCTGACGTAGCGGTTCACCTTGATGGCCTGACCGTGAATGCCGTTCGGCGTATTCGAAAGGCTCTGCACGCCGCAGCAGGCGATGCCGGTCAGCGAGTCGATGTGGTACGACGTCACGTAGTCGCCGGAAATCGGCTGGGCCGAGCGTTTGGGCATGTCCATGCCGGTCGCGCGAACCGCGATCAGCGTGTTGCTGGTGATGAAATTGACTTCGGTCGCGTACACGTTGCTGTGTCCGATGTTTCCCGTCAGAATCGTTTCGAAGGGCCGCGAGATCGTCGGCAGTCCCGGATTGCTGTACCAGTTGTGGTTGTTGGAGCCGGTGATCTTGAGCCGGTTGTTCACCTGCCACGTCGCCTTGACGAAATTCGCGCGGTTGTACTGGATGCGCGGAAGCCGGTAATCGACGCCCGGATTCGCTTCGACCCGGTCGCTCCAGATCCCGCCGCCGAAGAAGAACAGCTTGTTCTTCACGAGCGGCCCTCCGGCATGTCCGGAGGGTTCGAGGACGCGCACCTTGGTGTAGCCGGTCTCGCCGAGCGAGCAGTTGCATGGGAGCTTGATCGGTTTGCTCTCGAGCGCGTCCGGATACCAGTAGTAGACCCCGTCGTATTTCCAGTCGTTGGTGCCGCTCTTCATGACGAAGTTGAACACGCCGCCCTGGGCGACCTGGTACTCCGCGGACGCCCCCAGGGTGATCACCTGGATCTCTTCGACGGCGCCGAGATCGCTGCCCGCGGTTCCCGGATTCGCGCCTTCGATGATGATGGAATTCTCACCCGAGCCGGAGCCGAGGACCGACACGCTGCCGGTGTATCCGGAGGGATCGGTGGGAGAGGCGCCGGGCGTCGACCACTTCAAATAGCCCGAGATCACGTTGCGGCGGCTCGGGAGCTCTTCGACGATCTCCTTTGGCACGTGGGAGGTGACGCCAACGGTGCGTGGATCGACCATCGGGCTCTCGCCGCGGACTGTGATCGTCTCCTCGACGCTCGCCAGCTTCAAGCGGACGTGACGTTCGGTCGTACCGCCGACGGCAACCTGCAGTCCCTGTTCCTCGTAGATGCTGAATCCCGAGAGCGTGACCGTCAGCACGTAGGTGCCCGGATTCAGCAGCGTGAAGCGGTACTCTCCCTTTTCAGTCGTGAATCCGGTGATGGTGGGAAGGCCGGGCGAGGCAAGCGCAACCGATACGCCAGGCAGCACCGCGCCCGATTCATCCTTTACCGTCCCAATGAGGTTCCCGGTCAGAACCTGTGCACGTGCCGTGGGCGCGACAGCAACCAGCAATACGATGACGAACAGCGCTGCTCTCTTCATTCGAACCTCCAGGACCTCCGAATGGACGCGTCGTCATTCTTTTTCGTAGATCCGGATCTGATTGTTCTCGGCGCCCGTGTTGAGGTTGACGTTCTTCGTCGTCCAGGTCATCGTCTTGCCGTCTTCCGAGATCGACAGCGAACCCGTCAGGTGCACCTTGCCGTTCGCCAGGGTGACGCCTTTGATTTCGGCCGTGCGCTCGCCGGTCTTGCGCAACGCGATCGATGTGACCGGGCCGTTCTTTGCGCCTCGCGGGAATTCCGGGTGCTGCACGCCGTCCAGGTTCGTAAACCAATGGGTAAACGATTTGTTGCCCTGAGCGCTCTCGCCGCGCAGCGTGCACATGATCATTCCGTCGTGCGTGTAGTCGAACGAGCGGATCTGAACTTTGGGCACCGGCGATACCGTCGATTTCGCCATGTTCAGAACCCAGGTGCCAATCAGCGCGTCGAACTTCTGTCCCTCCGCCGCAACGCGGATGTCAGCCATGCCGAGAGCCAGCGCGGCGAACAGGAACAGAGCACGTGATCGTGAGGTCATGACATTCCTTGCAGGTCAGTAGGTTGGTCGGCTGGGAGCCACCGTGCGTGACTCGCCATACTGTTGTATGCGACGGGAATCTACTGAAATGAACTGCAACGTGTCAACGAAATTGAGGCCGATTTGCGGCGCTTTCAGAGACGAACGAAGACACTCTGTTCCAAGTTCGATGGACATGGTCCATTTCAAAGCGCTGAAGTTCGGCATCGTGAAAACCGTTCGGAAGTGACGCCGCGACCTCGTCGAAAGTCATGAGCCACTCTACTGCATGCTTTGCGATGGAGGAACTCCGAGGCCGTCTCGTTCGTCGCGACCCGCGCGGACGCGGTTCTACTGCGGGACATCAGAACCGGAAATGAAGGTTTGGTGGACCAGAACAGCGCCAGTTGGAACCGAATCGCCTTTCGGTTGCGGCAGATTGACCTCGTCCGTTTGGCGGCCTGAACCCGACTCCGGTGTCAGGTGCGTTGTCGGAATTCGAGGATCGCTCGCCAGATCTGGCGCGCTGGTGTTTGTACACCTGTCGTGGACCGGCGGTTTCATCGCCGAACCAACATACGAACTCCTCATAAAGCGCCGTGATCTGGTCGGCGCTCTGAGCGCCATGACTCTCGGAACAACCTGGTTCGGGGAGAATCTCGTGACGCTGGATACGTTCAACCGCTCAAAATCGAAGGGCTTCTACAGGCGAACGACCCGCGGCATCGCCTGGTTCAGGAACAGCGCTACAGACTGCCTCTGGCGGATGGATCACATCAAAACTACCTTAGAGAAGTACGGTCATCCCGTCACGATTTGACCGAAATTTGGTTTACCTGTGCGATGCTTACGATGAAGAGGTGAGCACTGAACGCCGTTGAGCGGTCATTTCGACTGGCCGGCCCGGATGGGCTTGGCGCCCGGCCACGGCCCGAGTTAATCGGGCCGGTGCTCGGCAGGCTGGAAGGGACGCTGCTGGACGCCGTGCGGATGGGGTTTCTTCATTCCAGCCGCGCACGAGGTCGCGTACCGACTTCGTTGAGGGCGGCATCCGAAGTCCGATTCATCGGCCATAGCGGCGACAACGGAGCAACGCTGCTTCACTTCGAAGTGCCCACCTTTGGAAGCGTCGCTTCGGAGCTCTTCGAGCAACGGCTTCTCTGGGACGACGGCCCGAAGCCGGAGGAAACCGCATTCGAGCTGTTCGGTGCCGCTTTGCACGACGTCGCAGTTCGGCGCACGGAAAGCAATCGCTTCGATCCTGGGATGCTCCGTCGAATCCGAGCCTACCGTCGCGTGCTCGGTCGCGGAATCGATCGAATCACCATGCCCGACACGGTCGTGGAGCGGCGGGGACGGATCGACTCCGACGTCGTGGTCGCCGCTTCCGAGCTGTATGCAGTTACTCCGACACCGAGACGCGTCAGAGTGACCGGTCGCCTTGATGTTATGGGCGCAAGCCAGGGAGTTCTCAAGCTTGACGTTCGTGCCGGCGAGATCGTGACGGCGGTTTGGGAGGGGGAAGAGCCAGTCGATACCCTGAGGGAGTTCTTCAACCGAGATATCGTCGTGGAGGGTATCGGCGTCTTCCGCCCTTCCGGTTCGCTCCTGCGCGTCGATGCGGACGCGATCGTCGCTGCATCGTCTCAAGACGAGTTCTTCCGGCGGGTTCCATCAGCCGTCGCTCGGCGCGATTACCACAAGCTGGCGCGGCTCAAGGCTGGCGAGAAATCCTCTTACGCACAGCTGCGCGGTTGGTTGCCCAGCGATGAGTCCGACGAGGACTTCAACGCCGCGGTGGTTGCATTGCGCTAGGAGATGCCGGCGCCCTGCCTGCTCGATACAACCGTTCTACTGCACTGGACGCGCAATTCACCCCAGGCCCAAGCGATCGACGCGAACTTTCAACTTTCATCATCGGCGATGAGGCCACTGGTCTGCGAGGTGTCTCTTGGCGAGATGCTCGCCTTCAGCTTGAGCCGCAACTGGGGCACGCAGAAGCTACGGCGCCTGGCAGAACTCGAGCGTCACGTTGTCGTCGTGCACATTTCCGACCCTGGCGTCAGGCAGGCGTACGCTGAGCTGTCAACCTTGGCGCAGTCGTCCGGGTGGTCACTATTTCACGGGAAGAATGATCTCTGGGTCGGTGCGGCGGCGCACGCTGCCGACGCGCATCTTCTGACGATGGACACGGACTTCCTACCACTCCGTGGTCGGGCCGGCTGGTCAATCACAGTTCTCGACGACAAGACCGGACTTCCTCGGCCGTAGGCCAGATTCTGTCAACCCCCGGGTCGTCATCACGCGAGCGCCACTGATCGATCAGGGTGGAACACGGAGGGGAACAGGGCTTCGCGCGGGGTGTTCCCTCGCCCCGGACAATGCGTCCGACGATCCGATTCGCGCCGAGCAGTGTTCACGCCGCTCGGGCGAGGAGCTCACACTCGTGCGCCTGGACCGCCACTTCGGGCAGTTCGAAGACCTCGACGTGGAAGGCATCCTGGCGATCGCAGAACGCACCCTGCCGCGTGCCGCCGGCCTCTGGGTGCAGGCGTCTCTCGAGCAGCGGCAGCGGTTCCAACAACTGTTCTTTCCCGACGGAATCGCCTTCGACGGAAATCGCTTTATTGGAACCGGCGCAACCGCACCAGCCTTCAGCTACTTGCGGGACATCGAGACTGAAAATGAAAGGATGGTGGACCAGACCGGGATCGAACCGGTGACCTCATGAATGCCATTCATGCGCGCTCCCAACTGCGCTACTGGCCCACGTCGGGTGAGGTGAGATCCGTTATTTTACCATCATGACCGCCCCGCCGGACCGGACGCCAGCGCCCCGATGCGCTGCGCCCGCACCAGCGCGGCCTCTAGCATATCCCGCTGCAGCGGTTTGCTGAGGTAGTCGTCCATCCCCGCAGCCACGCATTTCTTGCGGTCCTCTCGAGCGCGTTCGCCGTCAACGCCACGATTCGCGGCCGCCGTACCTCGGCGTGCTCGCTGCGAATTTGCCGCATCGCGCCGAGGCCGTCCAGTTCCGGAATGTGCAGATCCATGAACAGCAGGTCGTACGGCACCCTCCGCACCGCTTCAACCGCCTCCAGCCCGTTGGCGACGAGATCGGCGCGATACCCGAGGCGTTCGAGCATCGACACGGTGACTTTCTGGTTGACGAGGTTGTCTTCGGCGACGAGCACGCGAAGCGGATGAGGCTCGCCA
>JADMIO010960130.1_pt1 | contig 14065 bp, 10 predicted proteins | sample 8958161 | NCBI WGS metagenome assembly JADMIO01 (sample SAMN16585339, study PRJNA669376) | soil metagenome | isolation source: Crop rotation soil | place: USA: Cullars Rotation, Alabama | collected 2011 | reverse complement strand
GCATCGACGGGGGCCCCGACCGCGAGCAGTAGACGAGTGCTGCCGGGTACCGGTGCCCGGTCTCCTCGCGCACGCGGTCACCGATCTCGTCCATGACGCTGCGGTGTTGGGCGACGTACAGCCCGCCGAGCGGACCGCTGGCGGCGTTCATCGACTCCGGGATCGAGTGGGTCACGAAGACCAGGTGCGCCTCGCGACGTACGGCCTCGGGCAACTGGGCGAGGGCGGCCAGGGTCGCGTCGACGTTCGGCTCGACGAAGCCGGGGTGGTTGAAGTAGGCACGGAGCCGATCCAGCCGCGGGGCACCCGGCACTTCCGCGACCGCCCCGGCCAGGTCCTCGCGGTACTGCCGGCAGCCGGAGTACGACGAGTACGCCGAGGTGACCATGCACGCGGCGCGGCGGATCCCGTCGGCCTTCATCTCCTCGAGGGCGTCACGCAGGTAGGGGTCCCAGTTGCGGTTGCCCCAGTAGACGGGGAGATCGATGCCGTTCCCGGCCAGGTCCTCACGGATCGCGGCGAGCAGCGCGCGGTTCTGGTCGTTGATCGGGCTGCGGCCACCGAACTGCGCGTAGTGGGCACCGACCTCGACGAGGCGTTCGTCGGGGATGTTCTTGCCGGCCGTGACGTTGCGCAGGAACGGCACCACGTCCTCGGGCTTCTCCGGACCGCCGAACGAGACGAGGAGCAGGGCGTCGTACGGCTCGACCGAGGAAGGCATGCGCACAGCCTAGAGGCCACAGAAACGCGGATGAGTTCCTACCGGCGACCGGCTAGCGTTCCTCCCGTCATGCTCGATCCCTACCGCCGCGTCTTCGCCCTCCGCGGCTCGCTCGCATTCTCGGCGACCGGGATCCTGGCACGGCTGCCGATCTCGATGATGACGCTCGGCATCGTCATCCTGATCAGCGAACTGCGCGACTCCTACGCCCTCGCCGGCCAGGTCGCCGCCGCGTTCGTGATCGGCAACGCGGCCGTCGCCCTCGCCCAGGGCCGTGCGGCCGACCGGTTCGGTCAGACGGTCGTGCTCTTCGTCGACGCCCTCCTCTTCGCCCTCACCACCGGGCTCCTGGTCCGGGCGGCGACCGACGGTTGGTCCAGCCCCTGGCCGCACGTGTTCGCCGTGCTCGCCGGTGCCTCGATGCCGCAGATCGGATCGATGGTCCGAGCACGTTGGGCGCACCTGGTCACCGACGACGCCCAGCGGAACACCGCCTTCGCCGTCGAGGCCGTCGGCGACGAGATCGTCTTCGTCGCCGGACCCTCCGTGGTGACCTTCCTCTCCACCGTCTACGCCCCGCAGACCGGACTCCTCGTCGCCCTCGTGGTGGGCACGGTCGGGACCCTGGCCCTCGCGGTGCAGCGTCGTACGGCGCCGCCGGCCCACGTGCACGCCGAGCACGGACCCGAGCCGCTGCCCTGGGGAGCGCTGATCCCGATCGGCGTCGTGGCCGTCTGCCTGGGCACGTTGTTCGGCGCTCTGGAGGTCGCCACCGTCGCGGTCGCGGAGGACGCCGGACACAAGTCGGCCTCCGGCCTGCTGCTGACCGTCTTCTCCCTCGGCAGCATGGTGGCCGGACTGGTCGCGGGCGGGATCACCTGGAAACGCCCCGAACTCCAACGCGTCCGGATCGGCGTGAGCCTGCTCGCCGTCGCGCTCTTCCTGCTGCCTTTCCTCGATGACCTGGTCATCCTCGGCGCGGTGCTCCTCGTCGTCGGCACGACGCTGGCCCCGACGTTGATCGCCGGGGTCTCACTCCTCGAAGCCAGCACGCCCCGCTCCCGACTCACCGAAGCGATGGCGGTGTTCCAGACCGGGATCTCCGCCGGACTGGCGCCCGGCGCCTACTTCGCCGGCCTCCTCGCCGACCACTCGACCGGAGCGACGACGTACTGGATCTGCGCGGGAGCCGGCGTCCTGACCGCCCTCGCCACCCTTGCCTGCCGGCCCGCGCCGGAGCGCGTCGCCTAACCTGCGTCCATGAGTACCTGGCGCAACTGGTCCGGCCTGACCACCACCCGACCGCACGAGGTGCACAGTCCGACCAACGTCAGTGACATCGTGGACCTGGTCCTGCGCGCGCGGGAGAAGGGCACCACGATCAAGATGCCCGGCACCGGGCACTCGTTCACCGGGATCGCGGCTCCCGAGGGGATCATGCTCGAGCCCTCCGGCCTCTCCGGACTGCTCGAGGTCGACCATGCCGCGCACACCGTCACCGCCCGCGCCGGGACCGCTCTGCACGTCTTGAACAGCGCCCTGACCGAACTCGATCTCTCCCTGCACAACATGGGCGACATCGCGGAGCAGACCATCGCCGGAGCCACCTCGACCGGTACTCACGGCACGGGTGGAGTGGTCGCCTCGCTCAGCGCGCAGGTCGCCGGGGTCGAGCTGGTCAGCGGGACCGGCGAGATCGTCCGGGTCAGCCCGGAGGAGAACCCAGACCTCCTCGGCTCGGCGCGGCTCGGGCTCGGTGCGTTGGGGATCCTGACCTCGATCACCTTCAAGGTCGAGCCCGTCTTCACCCTGGAGGCGCACGAGTTCCCGCTCCTCTGGGACGAGGCCCTCGGCCGGTTCGACGAGCTCGTCGCGACCAACAACCACTTCGAGATGTACTGGTTCCCGCACACCGACCGGATCCTGGCCAAGGAGAACAACCGCACCCTCGAGGCCCCGGAACCGCTGAGTGACTTCCGGCACTGGCTCGACGACGAGTTCCTCTCCAACACCTTGTTCGGCTGGGTCAACAAGGTCGGCAACCGGTTCCCCCGGACGATCCCCCGGATCAACAACCTCTCCGGGCAGGCTCTCTCCGAACGGACCTATTCCGACATCCCGCACAAGGTCTTCACCTCGCCGCGCTCGGTCGTCTTCCGGGAGATGGAGTACGCCGTACCGCGCGAGGTCGGTCTCTACGCCTTGCGCGAGGTCCGGAAGTGGATCGACGCCTCCGGGATCAACATCAGCTTCCCGATCGAGGTTCGGACCACCCCGGCCGACGACCTCGCCCTCTCGACGTCCTCGGGCCGCGACTCGATGTACCTCGCCTTCCACATGAACGAGCAGACCGACCACACCGCTTACTTCGAGGGCGTCGAGGAGATCCTGAGGTCCTACGACGGTCGCCCGCACTGGGGCAAGCTCAACACCCGTAGCGCCGCCGACCTGGCGCCGTCGTACCCGCGCTGGGACGAGTTCCAGGCGGTGCGGGACCGCCTCGACCCGGACCGCGTCTTCAGCAACACCTACCTCCGCCGCGTGCTCGGGGACTAGACGCTCGCGGGCCCGCGCGGGATCGGGGCCTTCCAGTTGCGCAGGATCGCCAGCACCCGCCAGCCGAAGCAGATCGTCAGGCCGGGCAGGGTGACCAGGGCCAGCGACCAGCCCTCGTGATCGGCGAAGACCGCCCACGTCGCACCGGCCAGCGCCGGGGTGGCGTAGAGCTCGCTGGAGAAGACCGCGGGCACCCGGCCTGCCAACAGGTCGCGCAGCATGCCGCCGCCGACCCCGGTGAGCATGCCCATCAGGGCCGCGGCGACCGGACTCAACCCGTAGTCGACCGCCTTGAGGGCACCGGTCACGCAGAACAACCCGAGTCCGGCCGCGTCGAAGATCGCGACCACCCGCTCCATCCGACCGAGGGTGGGATGGAAGACGAAGGTGATCAGGCCCGCCGCGACCGGGACCATCAAGTAGCGCCAGTCGTCGAGCGAGGCCGGTGGGGTCGCGTCGATCAGGACGTCGCGGAGGAACCCGCCGCCGAGGCCCGTGGCGCCGGCGAGGACGATGACTCCGAAGACGTCGAGGTTCTTCCGGACCGCGACCAGGCCCCCGGAGATCGCGAAGACGAAGATCCCGGCGAGTTCGAGGGTCACCAAGAGCGGCGAGTCGTCCACCATGTGCGGAGCTTATGGCGAGATAGGCTCACCCCACGCAGAAGAAGGAGTCGGCACGGATGCAACACCTCACCCCGGTGGGGCTGAGCGAGGACGGCGAGAACCTCGTCCTGGTCAGCGACGCGGGCGAGGAGTTCACCGTCCGGGTCGACCACCGGTTCCGCACCGCCCTGAGGGGTGACAACGCTCGACTCGGTCAGTTGGAGATGAAGATGGAAAGCGCACTCCGTCCGCGCGACATCCAGGCCCGCATCCGGGCTGGTGAGTCCGCCGAGGACGTGGCTGCTGCTGCCCAGACGACCGTCGAGGCGATCATGCCGTTCGCAGGTCCGGTCCTCGCCGAACGTGCCCACGTCGCTCAGACGGCGCTGAAGGCGTCGATCCGTCGTCGTACGAACGAGACCACCCCGGGCGCCCGCACCCTCGACGAGGCCTCCCGCCGCCACTTCAGCACGGTCGGCGTCCGTGCCGACGACGTCATCTGGGACGCCTGGCGCCGCGACGACGGTCGCTGGACGCTCCTGGCCGTGTACGTCGTCCGCGGGACCGAGCACCGGGCGACCTTCACCTACGACCAACCCGGCCGGTACGTCCTCGCCGAGGACGACGGCTCCCGGGTCCTGACCGGTGAGGCCGGCCCGGTCGCCGAGTCGACGCCGTCGGCCGCCGCCGCGCCGCGACACCTGAGTGCCTTGAGCAGCGAGGACGAGCTGCCGCTCGGCGACGACGCGATCGAGCTCGTCCGCGGACCGCAGCCCGTCGAGCCCATCGCCGAACTGCCGCTCGAGACCTCGCCGGACGAGCCTGCCGAGGCGCCCCTGGCCGAGGAGCCGGCGCCGCACTCGGACACCACGGACCTGACCGCCACCGCTGCCGCGGTCCGCGAGGCCGCCTTCGACGACATCGTCGAGGACCACGCCGACGCCGACTGGATCGCCGAGCTGCCGCTCGAGTCTGCTCCGGACGAGCCTGTCGAGACCCCTGCGGACGTCGAGCCCGTCGAGACGCCTGACGAGACGCCTGTCGAGACGCCAGCCGAGACCCCCGCCGAGGAACCCGCCGAGGAACCCGTCGCGATCGCCGACGAGCCGGCGCCGGAGAAGCCGCGCAAGAAGGGCCGCTCCTCGGTCCCGAGCTGGGACGAGATCATGTTCGGCGGCGGCGGACGCGACTGAACGTCGTTCGACAAGCGTGATCCGGCTCTCTCCTGAGCACGAAGTACTGGACGCGTTGGTTACTCGTCAGTAACATAGCCTCACCACGTGACGCGGCGCTGCGTTGCGAGTTGAATGAATCAACGTCTGCCAAGCGGGAAGAGGCACCATGTCCTACTTCGTCACCGGCGCGACCGGCTTCATCGGTCGCTTCCTGGTCTCCGAGCTCCTCGAGAACCGAGAGGGCGAGATCTACCTCCTGTGCCGCGCCGGATCGCGCGCGCGTCTCGAGGCGCTGATCTCCCAGTGGGGCGGCAGCAGCCGGCTCGTCCCGGTCGAGGGCGACCTGCGGGCCGACCAGCTCGGCGTGGACCCGAAGTGGATCAAGGAGAACGTCGGCAAGATCGACCACTTCTTCCACCTCGCCGCGATCTACGACATGACCGCCTCGGAGGAGTTGAACGAGGAGCTCAACGTCGGCGGCACCCGCGCGGCGCTGTCGCTGGCCGGTGCCCTCAAGGCCGGCGTCTTCCACCAGGTCTCCTCGATCGCTGCGTCCGGCGACTACCACGGCCTCTTCGACGAGACGATGTTCGACGAGGGCCAGCGGCTTCCCTCGGCGTACCACCGGACGAAGTTCGAGTCCGAGAAGATCGTCCGCGAGGAGTCCCCGGTCCCGTGGCGCGTCTACCGGCCGGCTGTGGTGGTCGGGCACTCGGAGACCGGCGCCATGGACAAGATCGACGGCCCGTACTACATGTTCCCGCTGCTCAAGACGATGCGGGACAACCTGCCGAACTGGCTGCCGCTGGTCGGCGTCGACCTCGGTGACACCAACGTCGTGCCCGTCGACTACGTGGCCAAGGCGATGGACTTCCTCGGTCACCTGCCCGACCGCGACGGGGAGGCCTTCCACCTGGTCAACCCGGAGCCGCAGAACACGATCGAGATGCTCAACAGCTTCGCGGCCGCCGCGAAGGCGCCCCAGTTCGCCGTCCCGGTGGACCGCAGCGTCACCAACCGGCTGCCCACCGCCCTGCTCCCCCGGCAGTTCCGTCCCGGTGCGCTCGTCGGCGCCGTCGTCCGGAGCGCTCCGGCACAGCTGGCGCTCAACCAGACCGTCGGCCGCCTCGGCATCCCGCCGGAGGTGATCGAGCACGTTTCCTTCCCGACCGTCTACGCCTCGAAGTCGACGCAGAAGGCGCTCGCCGGGTCCGGCATCGCCGTCCCCGACCTCGAGTCGTACGCCGGCACCCTGTGGTCTTTCTGGGAGGAGATGCTCGACGAGTCGATCCGCTCCGACAAGGGCGCCGTCTCCGCACTCAAGGGCAAGACCGTCGTCATCACCGGTGCCTCCTCCGGCATCGGCCTGGTCACGGCCGTCCAGGTCGCCAAGGCCGGCGCGATCCCGATCCTGGTGGCCCGCGGTAAGGACAAGCTCGAGCAGACCAAGGCGCTCATCGAGAGCCAGGGCGGACAGGCCTACGCGTACGGGTGCGACCTCTCCGACCTCCAGGCGATCGACGCGCTCACCCAGCAGCTCTCCGGCGACTTCGAGCACATCGACTTCGTGGTCAACAACGCCGGCCGCTCGATCCGTCGTTCGCTGAAGCTCTCCGAGGACCGCTTCCACGACTTCGAGCGCACGATGCAGCTGAACTACTTCGGCGCGATCCGGCTGATCATGGGCCTGCTGCCGAAGATGCGCGAGCAGAAGTCCGGGCACATCGTGAACATCTCCTCGATCGGCGTCCTGACCAACCCGCCCCGCTTCAGCGCGTACGTCGCGTCGAAGGCCGCCCTGGACGCGTGGAGCAACGTGGTCTCCTCCGAGCTCGTCGGTGACGGCGTCTCGTTCACCAGCATCCACATGCCGCTGGTGCGGACCCCGATGATCGCGCCGACCAAGATGTACGACCGGTTCCCGACGATCAGCCCCGGCCAGGCGGCCGAGAAGGTCATCTCGGCACTCGTCGACCGGCCGCACGAGATCAACACCCTCACCGGGAACCTGGGCTCCCTGGCGCACACCCTGGCTCCGAAGGTCGCCTTCCGGGTGCTCCACCTGGCGTACCAGATCTTCCCGGACTCGGCGGCTGCCCGCGGAGAGGCCGCGGCGGCCCCGACCTCGGAACAGGCGATGATGGCGCGCGTCCTCAAGGGCGTGCACTGGTAGGTCGCCGGGACGGTCAGTCCTTCGCGACCGGCCTGCTCGGGTCCGCGACCCATTCGCTCCACGAGCCCGGGTAGAGGCGCGCCTCGATCCCGGCGTGCGCGAGCGCCAGGACGTCGTGGGCCGCGGTGACCCCCGATCCGCAGTAGACGCCGATCTCCTGCTCGGGGCCGGCACCCGCTGCGGCGTACAGCGCGGCGATCTCGGGCCCGGACCGGAAGGTTCCGTCGCCGCGCAGGTTCGTCCCGGTCGGCACGTTCACTGCTCCGGGAATGTGCCCGGCGACCGGGTCGACCGGCTCGACCTCGCCGCGGAATCGCTCCGGGTTCCGCGCATCGATCAGGACCGAGCCCTGGGCGAAGTCGAGCACGTCGTCGATGCCCAGAACAGGCAGCACGCCCGGCCCCGGTTCGAAGTCGCCGCGCATCGGCAACCGCATGCCGGTCTCGACCGCGCCGCCCGCGGCAACCCAGGCAGACCAGCCTCCGTCGAGCACCCGGACGTCGGCGTGCCCGTGGTGCCGCAGCAGCCACCAGGCGCGCGCCGCCGCACGACCCTGCCAGTCGTCGTAGACGACGACCGGCAACTCGGCGAAGACTCCGGCCCACCGCATCGCGGCGCCGAACTTCTTCGGGTCGGGCAGCGGGTGCCGCCCGTGGGCTCCGGGCTCGGCAGCCAGTGCCGTGTCCAGGTCGACGTACTGGGCCTGCGGGATGTGGCCGAGCATGAACTGCTCCCCGCCCGGTGGGCCGCCCATCTGGTACCGGACGTCGAGGACGGTCAGGTCGTCGAGGCGGTGGCTCAGTTCGGCGGCTGAGATCAAGACGCTCATGGCATGATCCTCCCCGATGGCTGAACTCCAATTCTTCACCGGCACGATGGATTCCGGGAAGAGCACGCTCGCGCTGCAGACCAATCACAACCATGCTGCCCGCGGCCGGGTCGGTCGGATCTTCACCACCCACGACCGCGCCGGCGAGGCGATCCTCTCCTCACGCCTCGGACTCGAGCACGCGGCCCTCGAGGTCGCCCCGGACTTCGACTTCTGGCGCTACGTCGTCGACTCGCTGACCCACGGCGCCCGGATCGACTACCTGATCTGCGACGAGGCCCAGTTCTATGCGCCGCGGCAGATCGACCAGCTCGCCCGGATCGTCGACGAACTCCAGATCGACGTCTTCGCGTTCGGGATCCTCTCCGACTTCCGCACCGAACTCTTCGACGGGTCCCGCCGCCTGGTCGAGCTGGCCGACCGGACCCACGTCCTCCAGGTCGAGGCGCTCTGCTGGTGCGGTAAGACCGCGACCCACAACGCCCGCACCGAGAACGGCGAGATGGTCACCGAGGGCGAAGTGATCGTCGTCGGGGACATCGATGACCGCGAGGCCGCCCCCGCCGAGGTCGCCTACGAGGTCCTCTGCCGCCAGCACCATCGCCGCCGGATGACGGCCGCCCGCGCGAAAGCGGTCTCGATGGTCAGCGAACCGCTCCCCTTCAGCTAGAGGACGAGGATCGGGATCTCCATCTCCGCGGCGGTGAGCGAGCCGTGGAACCCGACGAGCATGTTCTCGTAGGGGAAGTCGGTCATGCTGATCAGCGCGGTGTCCGCCCGGGCGGCGACGACGACGTCACCAAGCCGGGGACGTACCTGAGGAACGACCGTCCCGAACCAGCCGCGTTCGATCGCCTCATCTCGGGCCAGTACCTCCGCCCGACCGCCGAGGAAGCCCCGCCAGGTCGCGAGGACGTCGTCGACGGCGCGCCCGGAGCAGTACAGGTGGCGGAATCGGGCCTCGCCACCGATCAGCTGGACGCCCGACCGCAGTTCCGGGTGCTCGTCGATGTCGATCCGTGCCGACGCCGGGCAGTCGACCATCCCGTGATCGGCCACGACGACCAGTCGGACCCCGGGGTCGAGGGACTCACGGAGCTGCTCGACACTCGCGTCGACCGCGGAGAGCTGGGCACGCCACTGCGCCGAGTCGACGCCGTATCGATGGCCCGTCCAGTCGAGGTCGCCGTCGTAGACATAGGTCACCGACGGGCTCTCGGCCGAGGCCGCCACCGCCGCGGCGATCCGCTCGCCGATCTTGTCGCCCTCGATGAAGTCGGCCCCCCGGAACCCGCTCAGGGTCAGGCCCGACTCCATGAACTCCCGCTTGCTGACCACCGTCGCGCCGACGCCCACCGACCGCAGCCGGGCGAAGGCGCTCGGGTTCGGCTGCCACTCCAACGGATCGACGACCTGCTTGTCCCAGAAGAGCGCGTTGAGCAGCTTGTCGGTGCCCGGGATGCGCGAGGTGAACCCGACCAGACCGTGCTCCCCCGGGCTGAGTGCCGTGCCCAGCGAGGTCAGGCTGGTCGCCGTGGTGGAGGGCACCCCGGCCACACCGGGCTCGCGCAGCAGCGCATGCAGGTACGGCGCGTGCTCGGCGTGGGTGTCGATCAGCCGGTGACCGAGGCCGTCGACGAGGAAGACGACGTACCGGTGGGCCGGCGGGAGTTCGAGCGAGGTGGCGTGGAACCCGACATCGACGCCGAGCGCGGTGGCGATCGCCGGCAGGACGTCGCCCAGCGTGCGCCCGCCGTACGTCGGCTCGACGAAGGCTGCCGCGTCCGCAGGTCCGGCCATGGTCGGCTCAGGCCACCTGGGTGCTCGCCGAGAGCGTCTCGGCGAAGACGAGGAGCCGGTCGACCGCGGCCTGGCCGTCGGCCGCAGAACTGACCCGGAGCGAGAAGTCGTCGGAGGCGAGGACGCCGGTGTACCCGTGATCGGCCTCGCACTGCGGGTCCGAGCATCCGGCGGGCTCCAGGTCGATCCGGTTGATACCGCCCCAGCCGATGGTCAGCACCGCCTCGGCAGGCGCGGGCACCTCCGAGGTGACGGCGGCAGGGTTCGCCACCATCCGGTTCACCACGACCGACTTCACCTGGCTGAGCTTGACGGCCTCGGTCGAGGTCGAGGTGTACGGCTGCGGGAGCAGGTCGTCGGGCTGGTGCTCGTCGGTGTGGCAGAGGATCAGCCGGGTCGGGGTCAGCACCACGACGGTGATGTGCCGACGGACCTCGTCCCGGTCGATCGTGGGCTCGTGGTGCACCAGGAACGAGACCACGGTCTCGCCGGCCACAGCTGCGGAGACGCCGGCGCGGACGACGACCGGGTAGTACCCGGTCTTCTCGATGGCGGCGTCGAGCTCGGCGGACTGGTCCTGGGCGGTCGAGGGCATGGCGCCCACCCTAATGCGAGGTCGACGACCGGACCTCAGTCGGGGATGGTGTCTCCGGGGTGGACGTTCATCCGCCGGGTGAACCAGTCGGAGCGCGGGTCGGCGACCGGCTGGACGCGGACGCTGGCGTCGAGCACCGCGACCCCCTCCCCGGTGGCGTGCACCAGGCTCAGGTCGATCGCAGCGACCTGTTGGAGGTCGTTCTTCAAGTAGGCGACGCGGCGGAGCAGGTCCTCGACCGCCGGGACGTCGACCTCGTCGCTGCCGCGGTGCCCGAAGAGGAGCGGAGCGGCCTTGATCGAACGGACCGCCTCGGCGGCGTCCTGCACCGAGATCGGCGGGATCCGGTACGCCTTGTCACCGACGAGCTCGGTGATCGCCCCGGAGATCGAGAACGAGACCGCGGGACCGAAGAGCGGGTCCTCCAGACCGTCGATCCGCACGGGCACCGCAGGCGGCGCGGTCTTCTGGACGACGAACCCGGGATCCATCCCCTCGGGGACGATCCGGCTCAGCGACTCGAAGGCGTGCCGCATCTCGTCGGCGTCCATGATGTTGCGCCAGACGTGGCCGAGGTCCGGACGTTGCCGCAGCGGTTCCGCGGTGGCCTTGAGGACGACGTCCCAGCCGAGCTCTTCCCCGGCCGCCACCGCGTCCTCGGCATTGTCGACCTCGGCCCGGTCCCACAGGGCGATGCCGTAGTAACCGAGGAGCTCCTGGCACTCGGTGAAGTCGAGTTCGCGGCCCTCGGGGTGCCCGATCAGCTGCGTGGCGAGCATCTTCGCCGCGGCGTCGTGGTCGACGTCCTCGAGCGCCTCCTCCTCGGTGGGGAGGCGGGCGCGCCAGGTCGCGTACTCGACGACGCGGGAGAGCGCGCGGACCGCCTGTTCGACCGCCGGGTACGACGGGACCGAGCCACGTCCGGCGGTGTTGCCGGCCAGGTCGGGGACGCGGAGCAGTTCGGGGACGCCCTCACGACCGAGGAAGGTGGAGACGATCGGCTTGTCCGACTGCTCGGCGACCGCGGCCAGAGCGTTGGCGACCTCGGCCCCGCCGGCGTTCAGGGGCGGGATGTAGATCGCCACGACGCCGTCGACCTCGGGGTCGTCGATGACCTCGTCGAGCGCGTCCTCGAAGTCCTCGGCCCCGGCCTCGACGCCGAGGGCGACCGACCGGGTGACCTCCAGGCCGCTGGCTGCGGCGGCGTCCGCGGCCAGCAGGCCGAGTGCGTCGGAGTTGCCGAGCACGGCCACCCTGGACCCGCGCGGCAACGGCTGGTGCGCCAGCAACTGCGCGACGTCGAACATCTCGTCGAGCGTGTCGACCTGGATCACACCCGCCTGCTTGAACATCGCGTCGACGGCTGCCTGGGGCGCCTCGATGCTCCGCACGACATGTCCCATCGGCACACCCTGCGTCGTCCGGCCGGAGCGCACCGCGATCACCGGCTTGTTCCGGGAGACCCGGCGGGCGATCCGGGAGAACTTGCGCGGGTTACCGATCGACTCGAGGTAGAGGAGAACCACCTCGGTGGCGTCGTCCTCCTCCCAGTACTGGAGGAGGTCGTTGCCGGAGACGTCGGCACGGTTACCGGCGCTGACGAAGGTCGAGAGACCTAGACCGCGGCCCTGGACCTTCTCCAGGATCGCGGAGCCGAGTGCACCGGACTGACAGAAGAAGCCGGCCCGGCCGCGCGGCGGCATGATCGGCGACAGCGAGGCGTTCAGGGAGATGTCGGAGGCGGTGTTGATCACACCGAGGGCGTTCGGGCCGATCAGCCGCAGACCATAGGACCGGGCCAGGCCGACGAGGCGGCGCTGGCGCTGACGGCCGTCCTCGCCGGTCTCGGCGAAGCCCGAGGAGATGACGATCAGACCGTGCACTCCCTTGGCCGCGCAGTCCAGGACGACGTCCTGCACCGCCTCGGCCGGGACCGCGACGATCGCCACGTCGACGTCCCCGGGGATGTCGCCCACCCGGGCGTAGGCCGGCATGCCCGCGACCGCGTTGGCGGCCGGGTTCACGACGTACACGCGGCCGGCGTAGTCGCCGAGGACGAGGTTGCGCACCAGCGCGGCACCGACCGTGTCCGATCGGCGGGAAGCACCGATGACCGCGACGCTCTTCGCGCTGAGGAACGCCTCGATCGAGGCCGCCTCCGCGCGGTGCTCGCGCGCCGACATCACGCCGATCGCGGTGTCGGTCGGGTCGATGTTGAACTCGAGGTGCATGACGCCCTCGTCCCAACCCCCGGCGACCTGGTAGCCCTGTTCGTAGAAGACCTGGAGCATCCGCTGGTTGTCCGGCAGCACCTCGGCCACGAACCGGTGCAGGCCACGCTCGCGGGCCGCCTGGGCGAGGTGCTCGAGGAGCAGTTGTCCCATCCCACGGCCCTGGTGCGCGTCCTGGACCAGGAACGCGACCTCCGCCTCCCCCGACTCGAGCAGTTCGTAGCTGGCCACGGCCAGGATCCGCTCGGCGACGGTCAGGACGAACGCGACCCGCTTGTGGTGGTCGACATGGGTGAAGCGGTGCACGTCGCGCTCGGAGAGCGTCGGCATCGGGGCGAAGAACCGGAAGTACTTCGACCGGTCGGAGACCTGGGCGTAGAAGTCGACGAGGGCGGTGGCGTCGTCCGGGGTGATCGGCCGCATGTGCGCGGTCCGTCCGTCCCGGAGCACGACGTCGGCCTCCCAGTGCGCCGGATAGTCGCGCTCCGTGGTCCCCTCGGCCGTTGTCACACCCGAAATGTACCGGGCTCGACCTCCCGCCTGTTCAGCGCGGGCGTGCCCCTGCGTCGATCTGTCCCGACCTGTTGCGAGAATGCGCGCATGGCCCGCCGTTCAACCACTCCTCTCCCCGACGACTTCGAGGAACACATCGTCGACATCGACGTCGGGGAGGAGATGCGGGCCAGCTTCCTGGAATACGCCTACTCGGTCATCTATGCCCGGGCCCTGCCCGATGCACGGGACGGACTGAAGCCGGTCCAGCGCCGGATCCTGTACTCGATGCACGACATGAACCTGCGGCCCGATCGCGGTCACGTGAAGTCCTCCCGGGTGGTCGGCGAGACGATGGGTCGGTTCCACCCTCACGGCGACACCGCCATCTACGACGCCCTGGTCCGCCAGGCGCAGTCCTGGTCGTTGCGGGTCCCCACGATCGACGGTCACGGCAACTTCGGGTCGCCGGACGATCCGCCCGCGGCGATGCGGTACACGGAGTGCCGGATGGCTCCGGCGGCGGTGGCGATGACGGCGACCATCGACGAGGACACCGTCGACTTCCGCCCGAACTACGACGGTCGCGAGGTCGAGCCCTCGGTCCTCCCCGCGGCCATCCCGCACCTGGTCGTCAACGGCGCGACCGGCATCGCGGTCGGCATGGCGACCAACATGGCGCCGCACAACCTGATCGAGGTCGTCCAGGCGCTCCGGCACCTGATCAGTCATCCGAAGGCCGACCTCGACGCGCTGATGCGGTTCATCCCCGGCCCGGACCTGCCGACCGGCGGCAAGATCATCGGACTCGACGGCATCCGAGACGCCTACGACACCGGTCGCGGCTCCTTCAAGATGCGGGCCACCACCCGGATCGAGACGGTGACC
>JADMIO010828345.1_pt1 | contig 14066 bp, 14 predicted proteins | sample 8958161 | NCBI WGS metagenome assembly JADMIO01 (sample SAMN16585339, study PRJNA669376) | soil metagenome | isolation source: Crop rotation soil | place: USA: Cullars Rotation, Alabama | collected 2011 | reverse complement strand
CTTTCCCGGGTGGCAGCCTAACCCGCCTACGGGCGCAGGAACAAACCTTATTCTGCGAATGCGTCCAAGACTTCCTGAGCGTGTTCTTCGGGTTTGACCTTTTCGAAAACCTTCTTGATGCGGCCTTTCTCGTCGATCAAGAAAGTCATGCGTTTCACGCCCATGTAGGTGCGACCCATAAACTTCTTCTCACCGTAAACGCCGTAAGAATCAGCGATTGAATGGTCAGGATCCGAAACTAGTGTAAAAGGAAGTTTGTACTTGGTGGCAAACTTCTTGTGTGAAGCCTCACTGTCGACTGAAACGCCAAGAACTTTTATGCCTCGCTTCTTAAAGTCTTTAAACGCGTCGCGAAACGAACAAGCCTCTTTCGTACAACCGGGCGTATCATCCTTCGGGTAAAAGTAAAGCGCGACCTTTTGACCGCGGAGGTCTTTTAGCTTTACCGTGTCACCATTCCCATCTTTGGCGGTAAACGTAGGCGCAACAGTTCCCTCTTTTGGCATTTTGTTTTCTCCATGATTGATTGTTTTACGGTGATTCTAACAAACTTAACGCACGAGAGTATTGACCCCCATGACAACAAAAACTGCAAAGAAGTCGCCACCGGCCCAAACTAAGAAGAAGAGTGGCGCGGGTTATTGGATGGTTAAGCAAGAACCCGAAGCATACTCCTGGACTGACTTCGTAAACGACGGGCGTACTGATTGGACCGGCGTAAGAAACTATCAGGCCCGCAATAACTTGCGCGCGATGCAAACGGGCGAGCGAGTTTTGTTCTACCATTCCGGAAAGGAGAAGGCTGTGGTTGGCATTGCTGAAGTTGCAAAGAACGCCTACACAGACCCGACCGGTGGCGACGAACAATGGGTTGCCGTCGACCTGAAACCAATCCGTTCACTGAAGAATCCTGTTCCGTTGGCCGCGATTCGTTATGATAAGCGGCTTAGCCAACTCCCATTGATCCGGCAGTCGCAGCTCTCAGTAATGTCGTTGACGAAGGATGAGTTTGACATCATTGTCGCTACCGGCGACGGCAAGAATCGCAAGAAGTAAAAACGATTGGAGAACGAGATGTTCAAGCAAATTGACTACACAATGATTGTGGTATCCAACATGGACGCGTCAGTGGAGTTTTATCGCGACAAACTTGGAATCCCATTGAAGTTTCAAAGTCCTGAATGGACTGAATTTCAAACTGGCGCGACTACCTTAGCGCTGCATGGCGGCGGCGTGCCGGCCTCGGGACCGCCGACTGGCGACCCTTCAAAACAGGCGGGCCACTGTTCGATCGGTTTCAATGTCGAAAACGTGGATAAGACCTACGAAGAGTTGAAGGCCAAAGGAATCAGGTTTGTAATGCCACCCTCGCAGCGCGAAAACGAAGGCATTCGGCTGGCAGTCGCGATCGATCCCGATGGTTTACCGGTTTCTTTTGCGCAAATGGTAGGACAGGCGGCAAACAGTTAGCGTTATTTGAAGAGCGTCGGCTCTTCGTTTGCCGGTTCCGCATTAGGAATGGCGGATTCAACCAAGCGCGGGTACTTCTCGAATAACGGCGCCGGGGCCGGCACTTGTTCCTCCTCAAGCGTGGCCTTGATTTCAAGTGCATTGACCACCGCCTGGCCGCGAAAGTGATTGTTAGTAATCACGTACGACTCTTTTGTCTTCGCAGCAATCTCTTTGATCCGCGAGATCCACGGCTCGAGTTCATCTACCGAGTAGAGGTAGTTGTAACGGTCGTCACGGGGCGCCTTCTCTCGAAACCAATCCTGATAATTTCTTCCGTGCAACCTGACATAGCCAATTGGTGAGGTAGTTAAGTGTGCCGGCTTGATGGACTTCGCGAAAAGAGGTTGATCTACATTACAAATCGCCACATCTGACTCTTCGAGCCACTCGTAAATCTGCGGAACATTCCACGAGCTGTGTCTCACTTCCAGAACCAACGGATAGTTATTGAAGCGCTCGATTAGTTTGGTCAGATAAACACGCTCTTCAAGTGTATTCTTGAAAGACCAGGGAAACTGCAACAGCAGGGCCCCGAGCTTTCCCTTTTGTTCCAACGCATCTAGCCCCTCGCGCACCTGTTTTTCATCCTCGGCGGTTGCCTTGCCCCGTTCGTGCGTGAAAACCCGGTAGAGCTTGGCTGTAAACGCGAAGTCGGGCGTGTTAGCAACGCGGCTTAACCAGGATTTCGCGGTCGTCGGCGTAAACGGTCGATAGAAACTGCTGTTAATTTCGATGGTGTTGAAAAACCTGGAGAGATATTCGAGCGGGTCAAACTTCGCACCCGGCTTGTGCGGGTATACGATTCCTTCCCAGTCTTTGTAAGCCCAACCGGCGGGACCGATGCGAATCTTCATGAAAGAGCTCGTCAAGAGTTTGATAGGGTCTTTATTTGGACTGCGCCGGCAAAGCGTAGCGGCGACGGCGCTTTTGATGCCTGTAATGAAACGAACCTAGAGCGGTGTCGCTCCCGATAAATCGGGATTGCCCCGCACTCCAAATTAAGACACAGCCAAAAAGTTAGAACTGATTGACAATAGCACAGAGCAATGCGACGCTGCCTCGGAGTCTGAGTTGAATATGCAAGCACGCCCAGCAGCTTGTCGTCGAGTCCTTCGTTTCGGCGCCTTCTTTCTTTTCTGTTTGAATTGCGTCATTTCAGTCGTCGCTCAAGACCCAGTCAAGTTTGACGAATTCGGTAACCTTTCCACGGACGACGCGCAGGCCAGACTCGATAACTTTGCGGTGAGGCTTAATGAAATCCCTGACGCAAAGGGTTTCATCATAGGCAGCCGGTCTGAAAGAAACCTTCAGGGCGCCTTCTTACGATTGCTTCATGGCTACCGGAATTACCTCACAGATTCGCGCGGTGTAGATCCTCAAAGAGTAGCCGTCGTTGAGTTGAATCCCAGGGACAAGGAAACGATCCAGCTTTGGACTACGGAGGCCGGGGCCACGGCGCCTCTCCCATCTAAAGAGTCCAACAAGTCAGATAAACCGGTTCAGTTTGACTCGTTAACCGTGGGTGACGGTTGTGTAGGCGAATACACCATAGACTTGGAAGAACCTGACGACGCGTTGAAATTCTTTGCCGGCGCCCTGCAAACGAATCCAACCAGCAAAGGACTGTTAATAATTCATCCGTCGTTTCGCGCGGGACCCCTAACAGCAAACACCCTCGCTGAAAAATCCCGGCAGACTCTTATTACTGAGAACAAACTTGCTGACGAGCGCGTCGCAATCCAAATTACCTCTCGACGCAGTTGTGCTGAAATGGATCTTTGGTTGGTTCCAGCGGCCATCGCTATACCCGACCCGGACGCCATTGCAGTTTTTCAAGCGCAACTGATGGCAGAAGCGGAACGACAGAAATATCAAGTGCGGCGTGTCATGTTCGTAGGAAATGAGCGGACGCGGGACAACACCATTCGCAGACGGTTCCTAATGAACGAAGGCGAACTTTTTCAGCGAGCGCTTTTGGAGCAAAGCCTGAACCATATAAGCAAACTGAAGGGGCTTTGGCCGGTTGTTATGCACGACGTGGAAGTATCGTTGGATCGGACGGACAGAACTATCGATATTAGTTTGTTCTTGCATGCGAAACATTAGCCTGAAGGAGGTTTAGCGATGCGTCTCACTGAGATGGTTTCGTGTTCTGGTTGAGCGGCTAAGCTTTCACCGAGCTTACTCGCTCAGGTGTTGAGCGGGCTACCAACACAGCCCTATGACAAGAACCTTCTGGTTGGCTTCGACAAAGCCGACGACGCCGGAGTGTACCTGCTGCGCGATGACCTCGCGCTGGTGCAAACTGTCGATTTCTTCACGCCAATCGTCGACGACCCATTCGTCTACGGACAAATCGCTGCGCTCAATTCAATCAACGACGTCTGGGCCATGGCCGGAACACCGCTGACGGCACTCGCGATCACATGTTTTCCCAAGAAGGGCGTTGATCCTGGCATTCTGGCAGACATCATGCGCGGTGGAATGGATACGTTGAATACCTACGGCGTGACGCTGGTTGGCGGCCACAGTGTTGATAATCAGCAGATCATGTTTGGCTATTCGGTTACCGGCGTAATTCATCCTGACAAGATTGCCCGGAACGCTGGGGCGGAAGCCGGGGACGTCATTATCCTGACGAAACCAATCGGCACCGGGGTGATTTCGACGGGCATCAAGCAAGCGAAAACTTCACCTGAAGTTGAGGCTGCATCGGTAGCAACAATGCTGACTCCGGGACGTTATGCCGCCGACGCAATGCGCGAATTTGGAATCAAGGGTGCGACTGACGTGACCGGGTTCAGTTTGTTGGGGCACGCGTGGGAAATGGCCTGCGCCAGCGGCGTGACGATTGAAATCGATTCGGCAAAAGTTCCGCTGCTCAATGGCGCACTCGAATTGGCGGCCGCGGGCGTAATTACGGGCGCTGATAAAACAAATCGCGAATACGTTGGAGAAGACATTGCGATTAGCGATTCCGTTACGGTTGAGCTGAGTCGCTTGCTTTATGATCCACAAACTGCTGGCGGCATGCTGATCGTGCTTGCCGAAAATCGAGCTGATGAGTTGTTGTTGGTGTTGAGGAAGAATTATCCGCGAGCGGAAATTATTGGTCGCGTTACTAGTCATGATGCCAAATCTATTGCAGTGAGTTGAATTTGACGATCATTGAGGATCAATTGAATTGAATTAAACGCCTTGATAGATCCTACTCGATGGAATTCAAAATCATCAGTGCGGTCTCTGAAATCAAGACGATTGCGGTCGGCAAACGAATCCGGGAAATCGTCCGGCTGCGTAAGAAATATGGTGACGCCAGCTGGCGAAAGGTAAAAGGCACGGCAACAATCCGCCTACCGAATGGACGACTGCGAATTGCAGAACTACACTGGTATGAAGCACGGAATCGGTCGCAAAGAGATGAAACGAAAACGATACCTGGATTAAAACGATGAAACAGAAGAAGCAGCCTCCTAAATTTGCAGTTTGTATCAACAACAATGGCTACCTCGCATCGTTAGAACTCCACAAGATTTATCGAGTTCTTTCTGACGACGATGCAGAGCCTGACGGCGATATTCGGGTTATTGATGAAAGTGGTGAGGACTACCTCTACGCTGCAAACCGATTTGTTTCAATCGTCCTGCCAGAGGCGGTTCAAAAGTCATTGATAAAAGCTGCTTAAGAAGTGAGCTCGCGAAAGACCATTTATGGCTTCAAGATCGCCTCAAGTAATCGAGAGCCCGTCAAGATCGGTAGTCGATCTGTATCGATCCGCCCGCGCGCGCACGATGGAGATCGTTGCACCCCTCGAGATTGAAGACTACGTGATTCAAACGGCGGAGTTTATGAGCCCGCCGCGCTGGCACATCGGCCACACCTCCTGGTTTTTTGAAACTGTCCTGCAAGCATATCAACCCGGCTACCAAGTCTATTCAGAAGAATATCTCTGGTACTTCAATTCATATTACGAGGGTTTCGGGGCGCGTATTGAACGCCCCAAGCGGGGCACGAAATCACGGCCGACAGTAAGAGATACCGTCAAATACCGTAAACATATCGACGAACACATGCTGACTCTGCTCGAGCGCATCGATGATTACCGCAACGCCGAAACCGTACGTTCACTCGTTCGTCTCGGTCTCGAGCATGAGATGCAACATCAGGAGCTGCTCGTCTACGACATCAAGCACCTGCTGTGCGATCAATTTGACGCGCCAATCAAACCTGCACCCGTTTCGTCCGTTGAGGTTCAAGGGATGGCTGAGTTCGCAGGCGGGCTGTTTTGGCTCGGTTACAATTCCAAATTCCAAACTCCAAATTCCAAAGAGCCAAGACTACAGACCAAAAACCACTCGTTTGCTTTCGATAACGAGAAACCTGCGCACCAGGTCTTCCTTGAGGATTTCGCACTTGATCGCGCGCCCATTAGCAACGGCGAATTTTTGGGGTTTATGGAGGACGGCGGTTATCAGAACTTCCGTTGGTGGTTTTCTGAAGGCTGGGAAGCGGTTAACCGTGAACGCTGGCAAGCACCACTTTACTGGGAACAACACGACGGCGAGTGGCTGATTCGCGATTTTTCTGGTTTGCATTCAGTAAAGAGCAAAGCGAATGAACCCGTTTGTCACGTTAGTTTTTTCGAAGCTTCTGCTTATGCTAAATGGGCGGGTAAACGTTTGCCTACAGAAGCGGAGTGGGAAAAGGCGGCGACTAACGAGGAAAATGAATTCCCCTGGGGCAACGAAGAAGTCGATCCTGCGCGTGCGAATCTCTTTGAAAACGGTCTGTGGTCACCGGCGCCGATTGGAGCATTCCCCCAAGGCGCGAATGATTCTGGTTGTCAACAAATGATTGGCGACGTGTGGGAGTGGACCACGTCTGATTACGTTCCCTACCCTGGTTTCAAATCAGAATTTGACGAGTACAACGACAAGTGGTTTGTAAACCAGAAGGTTTTGCGTGGCGGCTCGTTTGCTACTCCCCAAGTCCACATTCGCTCGACCTATCGAAACTTCTTTCACGCACACGAGCGCTGGATGACGTCAGGCTTCCGCTGCGCGAAGTAGTGGGCTGGTGCGCAATGACCAATGAAAATCTATTTCGCAGGTTCTATTCGCGGCGGGCGTGAGGATGCCGCTCTTTACCACGAAATTGTGCGGCTCCTGAGTAGCTACGGCGAGGTACTCACCGAACACGTCGCCGATACTAAGCTCGGCGTCCTCGGTCAGGACATGGGCGATTGCTTGATCCATGATCGCGATCTCGAATGGTTGAAAGAATCCCAGTCTCTGGTCGCTGAAGTGACCACCCCCAGCCTTGGTGTCGGTTACGAAATCGGGAAGGCTACCGAGTGGGGCAAACAGGTGCTTTGCTTATACCGGCCGCACCCTGGCCGTTCGCTATCGGCGATGATCTCAGGCTGCGAGGGCGTGACTCTTCATGAATACGAACAACCCAACCAGCTAGAGAAAGTTTTTGCAGACTTTTTTGCGAGAGTAAACGGCGGAGGCAGCGACGCTTGATAACACAGCTAACCGAGGTCGAAGTACGCGTATTAGGGGCGCTGGTGGAGAAACAAGTAACAACGCCCGAATACTACCCTTTAACGCTCAACTCGTTGACGCTCGCTTGCAATCAGAAGAATAACCGCAACCCCGTCACTTCTTATTCAGAAGACGCCGTCTTTCAAGCCCTTGAAAGCCTTCGTGAAAAAAATCTTGCATACGTTTTCTATGGCAGCACCAGTCGAGTTCCCAAATACAAGCACGTCATGCCAGAGGTTTTGCATTTGAGTCATCCTGAACTCGCCGCGTTGTGCGTACTGATGCTGCGCGGGCCGCAGACAATTGGCGAGATACGCGGCAACGGCGCGCGTTTCCATGAGTTTGCCGGGCTTGAAGAAGTAGAGACGACAGTCAATGGGTTGATGTCGCGCGACGCGGATTCGCTCGTAATGCGTTTGCCGCGCCAGCCAGGCCAAAAGGAAGTGCGTTTCGTGCACCTGCTTTCCGGTGCGCCCGATGTGGAAGCGTTAGCCAGCGCGGAAACGCAAACAGCGGTGAAGCGAAAGAGTGGCGATGTGGAACGGGGGGAACGAGTTGAAAAGCTCGAAGAGGAGGTTGCAACTTTAAAAACGCAGGTGGAACACTTGCAGCAGCAGTTTGAAGAATTCAAGAAACAGTTTGAGTGATTTAACTATTCGAAGATTTCACAGATTTAAACTGCAGGTAGTAAGCGCAAGTCGATCGGACGGGGCATTTCTCACAAATTGGATTGTTACGGCGGCAAAGTTCTTTTCCGTGTTGACGTAACAACTGAACGGCTCGAATCAAAAACTCACAATCTTCTCCAATTTGATGGGCCACTGCCTGTTGCACAGACGTATAACTCGCTCCGTAACTTTTTTTCTCCTCGCCAAAGCCCAATCTCAGCAGCACCCGCAATCCATTTGATTCCAGGGCCAAGACCGGATGGGTTTTCGTGAATAGCAAAATTTTTTCTGCGCCGGGCACGCCGATCGATGGGAACAGTTGTAGTTTTTTCCGCGCCTGCGGCAATGGCAACTTCAGGGCGCTGTCTGCCTCTCCATCAAAATCCTGCAATGCGATATGCGCAATCTCCCGCAAACGCGCCGCACGTCGTTCTGGCTGAACGCCACCCAGGCGAGAAATCTCGATTAGTAACTCGTCAAGCGCGGAAAGAATGTCGGTGGGACGCAAGCCCACCTGCTTGCGCAGCGCTTGAAAGGCAGCATCCCTTTTCTCATCGGTCACCAGGTAAGCAATGCTTTCATGAATAACCAGGCCTAAAACGTCCTTTATCTTAGGCGGCGCCGGCTTTCCGTAGTAACGCTGGAGTTTCTCGATAATCTCAGAAAATGATTCCGGCTGTTTCATGGCTGGGCTCATATTTCAGCTATGCAATTCTGATTCGGGCGCAGTATAATGGCCGTCCCTATGAATCTCGAATTATTTCATCCAGCGGTTGCGCGCTGGTTTGGGAAGAGTTTCCCCGCACCCACGCCTCCGCAAATGCAGGCATGGCCGGCGATTAAAGACCGCCGCAACACCCTGATTGCCGCACCTACAGGTTCCGGCAAGACGCTGGCTGCCTTCCTGGCCGCCATTGACGATTTAGTTCGGCTCGGCGTGGAAGGCAAACTCGACGATACCACGCACATCGTTTACGTTTCGCCGCTCAAAGCACTCAGCAACGACATTCAACGAAATCTTCAGTTTCCCCTCGCAGGAATTCAGGATGAATTACGCGCGCTGGGTTTGCCTGAAGTAAACATTCGCACATTCGTCCGCACCGGCGACACACCAGCGGGCGAGCGGACTGCCATGATAAAGCGTCCGCCTCACATTGTGGTCACTACGCCGGAGTCGCTTTACATCCTGCTGACCAGTGAGGGTGGCCGTCGTATGTTGCAAACCACGCGCACGCTGATCCTGGATGAAATTCACGCGGTGGTTGGCGACAAACGTGGCTCGCATCTCGCTCTTTCGATCGAACGGCTCGAACAACTAATACGACAACATCAGGAGCTGGATCAGCAGCCCAACCGTCGTAGTGCGAAACTTACCAGAATTGGCCTATCGGCAACACAGCGACCCATTGAAGAAGTCGCTCGCTTCCTGGTCGGCGTGGAAAATATTGACGCCGGCGGCAATCCAAACTGCGCCATCATTGACAGCGGTCACACGCGCCAACTCGATCTGGCTATCGAACTTCCTGAGTCGCCGTTGCAGGCAGTGATTTCCGGTGAAGTTTGGGAGGAAGTTTACGATCGCCTGGCGCAACTGATCCGGCAACACAAGACCACATTGGTCTTTGTTAACACGCGACGGTTGGCTGAGCGGGTCTCACGTCATCTCGGCGAGCGCATCGGCGATGAAAACATTGCAGCGCATCACGGCAGCCTGGCGCGTGAACAGCGACTGGCAGCCGAACAAAGACTAAAAGCCGGTGAGCTAAGCGCGCTGGTTGCAACTGCTTCACTGGAACTAGGGATCGACATCGGCGACGTCAATCTGGTTTGCCAGCTTGGTTCAACGAGATCGATTGCCAGTTTCCTGCAACGAGTCGGCCGTTCAAATCACACTGTTGCCGGTTTTCCCAAGGGACGAATATTTCCGCTGTCGCGCGACGAACTGGTTGAGTGTGCTGCAATCATCGACTGCGTGCGCCGCGGCGAGCTTGATCGACTCGAGATTCCCGAACTTCCTTTAGACATTCTGGCGCAGCAACTAGTCGCGTCTGCGGCTGCCGAAGAATGGTCTGAAGAAGGTTTGTTTCAGATGGTGCGTCGTGCTTATCCCTATCGAAATCTGACCCGCGAGCAGTTTGACTCGATCGTGAGGATGTTGACTGAAGGTTTTTCGACCAAACGCGGCAAGCGATCTTCATACCTGCATCACGATGCGGTGAACCATCGCATTCGCGGGCGACGCAATGCTCGTATTTCGGCGATCACGTCCGGCGGCGCAATTCCAGATACCGCGGATTACGCAGTCGTGCTCGAGCCCAGCGATCTGGTGATCGGTTCAGTGAATGAAGATTTCGCGATTGAAAGTTTGCAGGGCGACATATTCCAACTCGGTAATACATCGTGGCGCGTATTGCGAGTGGAACAGGGCAAGGTGCGCGTCGAAGATGCGCATGGCCAGCCGCCCTCGATTCCATTCTGGCTGGGCGAGGCGCCCGCGCGCACTCATGAATTATCCATTTCAGTTTCGCGATTGCGGGAGGATGTGGCAGAGCGAATTGAGCTGAATGATGTCCAAAGTCCAATGTCTAACGTCCAGAGTCAGGAAAACGGAACGGTGGAGTTGGCGGTAGACGGAGACGGCGGACCCGAGAACCAAAACCGTGTGTTCCTCGAACCTGCAATCAAATACTTAACAGACGAAGTCGGTATATCCCACGCTGCGGCACTACAGATTGTTGAGTACCTCGCTGGCGCCAAGATTGTGCTTGGCGTGATGCCAACGCAGGACAACCTCGTGCTGGAACGCTTCTTCGACGACAGCGGCAGCATGCAGTTGATCGTGCATTCGCCCTTTGGCAGCCGGCTAAACCGCGCCTGGGGCCTGGCTTTGCGCAAACGTTTCTGTCGCAAATTCAATTTTGAGCTTCAGGCCGCCGCGACTGAAGATGCAGTAGTTTTGTCGCTCGGACCCACGCATAGTTTTCCGCTGGAAGAAGTTTTTCACTATCTCAACTCAAACACAGTCAGGCAACTGCTGTGTCAGGCACTGCTCGACGCGCCAATGTGGAACATTCGCTGGCGCTGGAACGTGACTCGTGCGCTGGCGGTGCTGCGCCGGCGCGGTGGCAAAAAGATCCCGGCACAGTTGCAACGCATGGATGCTGAGGATTTGCTGACAGCAGTTTTCCCGGATCAGGTCGCCTGCTTCGAAAACTTGCCCACCGGTGAACGTGAAATCCCTACTCATCCACTGGTGGATCAAACTGTAAAAGACTGTCTTGAGGAAGCAATGGACATTGACAGTCTGGAGCGCTTGCTGAAGTCAATCGAACAAAACGAAAAGAACCTGTTCGCGCGCGATGTTATCGAGGCTTCGCCGCTCGCGCAGGAGATCCTCAACGCCGCGCCCTACGCTTATCTTGATGATGCGCCGCTCGAAGAACGTCGCACGCGCGCGGTGCAACAGCGCCGCTGGCTCGATCCGCAAACAGCTAAAGACATGGGCAAACTCGACCAGGCGGCCATCGATCGAGTTCGTGATGAGGCCTGGCCGCGCGTGGAAAATGCTGATGAACTTCACGATGCGCTGGTGGAACTGGGATTCGTTACTCAGCCGGAAGGCGCCGAATGGCAATCGTTTTTCGAAGAACTCAAGAACGACCGCCGCGCTACTGTGCTTTCCGTAAATACCGAGACAAAGTTATGGGTGGCTGCGGAACGGCTGCCGCAATTGCAGGTGGTCTACCCAACTGCAACCCTTGAACCTGCGATCGTCGCCCCCGAGATGTTCGCCAGGGTGGAGTGGCCCTTTGAAAACGCGCTGGTAGAGATTCTTCGTGGCCGGCTGGAAGGGCTTGGACCAGTCACGATTAATGAGCTGGCCGCAACGTCCGGACTGACACCCGGGGATATTGAACTCGGTTTATTGAAACTCGAAGCCGAAGGTTTTGTTATTAGAGGTCAATTCACGCCGGGAACGAGTGAAACCGAATGGAGCGCCCGACGATTGCTCGCGCGCATCCATAGTTACACCCTCAATCGCCTGCGACAGGAAATCGAACCGGTTTCCACCGCTGATTTCATTCGCTACCTGCTCGCCTGGCAGAAGGTAGCGCCTGAACATCAGATGGAGGGACAGGAAAGCCTGCGCGCGATCATCGAACAGCTCGAAGGCTTCGAAGCACCCGCCGCAGCCTGGGAAGGAGAAATCTTCCCCAGTCGACTTGCTGAATATGACCCTGCCTGGTTGGATGCGTTGTGTCTATCGGGAGAAGTGGTTTGGGCCCGGTTAACTCCACCAGCTACTTCACGTCCGACGTCAGCAGACGGAGCTGAGCGCACGCGCGGCGCAGCGCCAGTTCGTAACACCCCCATCGCACTGGTGCGACGCGGCAACTTCGCAGTTTGGAACGCAGTCTTTCCACGACCGGCAGTAAGTGATCTTGAATTTTCCACCACCACCAGTGCAGTGCATGACTATCTTGCGACGCGCGGTGCGTCGTTCTTCACGGACATCGTTACTGGTACCAAACTGCTGCGTGCCCAGGTTGAGGAAGGACTCGCCGAATTAGTCGCCAACGGTTTAGTGATTTCTGACAGTTTCACTGGACTACGGGCGCTGCTGACGCCGGCAAGTCGGAAGACCCAGGCAGCCGCACGGCGAAAACATGGCCGACCGACCTACGACATGTCGAGCGCGGGACGTTGGTCTTTGTTGCAACGAGACACTACTCCGGTTTCAAGAGACGGCGCAGAGGTTTCGCCCGAAGACGCCGAGCAGATCGCGCGGACCTTGCTGGTCCGTTATGGCGTTGTATTCAAGCGTTTGTTGGAACGTGAAGGGATCGCGCTGCCCTGGCGCGTCTTACTCCGTATCTATCATCGGCTCGAACAGCGCGGTGAAATTCGCGGTGGCCGGTTTGTTGGCGGAATTTCGGGTGAACAGTTTGCCTTGCCAGAGGCGGTGGGAATGTTGCGCGCGATCCGGCGAGCCAACACCGGCACAATGGATTTCGGTTTCAGATCTCCGCTCGGCGCTGAAGACTCAATGACGCGCGGCATGATTGCAAACGAGCCGGCGGTGGCGAGCGAGAACATGGTGTCCATTAGCGCGGCCGACCCTTTGAACCTGGTTGGCATCATCACACCAGGTTCACGAATCAGCGCGCATGCCTCAAATCGAATTCTCTATCACAACGGTGAACCGGTTGCGGTTTTGGAATCTGGTGAGACGAGATTTTTAGTGGAACTGTCCCGCGCGACCGAATGGAAAGCCAAAAGCGCATTACTGCGCAAAGCAACCCCGCCCCAACTTCGGAGCTACCTCCGTCGTCCTGCTTAATCACTTCGGTTTGTTGACGATTTTTCGTGTGTGTTCGCGTCTTAGTTTCGTGTAATTTCGTGGTTGAACTGCTTTTAGCTGTCCGAGAAAAAACCACGAAAAACACGAAAGGAAAACACACGAAAATACACTAAAAGTCAGTCAAGCATGCTGAAGATCTGGAGGAGGAAACTGCTGCGCATCAAACAGGATTTAGAATGACGATGTCGGCGCGTTCGCGTGTGGTATCGAGGAACGCATTCGTGTCGGTTTCAATCTTGGACTCCGTCAACGTGCGTTCAATAGCAGTACGAGCTTCTATCAGGGTGGGGACGATTTGACCGGGCGACCGGGCGCGCAAACGAGGGACATAGACGTCCTTATAATAGTCTGCAATTTCCTTATCATTGATGACGACGAAATTACGAAAGCGAAAGTCTAGATACTTCTCAATTCGCACGCGCTGCTCAAGTATTTCATCTAGCTTGTCTGCGGTTAAGCCAACGATCTGGAGGCGTTGCTGAAAGTCGCCCGGCGAAGCAAACGCCTTCACCAGTTCATTGCGCGCCGCCGTGACTTCCGTAGCGGTGGGCGCAATTGATGGCAGTTTCTCAGCTTCCTGCAAAATAAGCCGCTGGTCGATCACCAGGTCCAACGCGCGATTCAAGTCAGCGGATGACGGATTGCTGAGAGGCGTATCCGGTTGCAATGCGAGCTGCCATAACAGATCTGAATAGGTAATAAGACAAGTTGGTCCACAGTCAGTCACACCGGCGTTAACGGTCGCTACCATCTTGTCGACTACTTCCTGAGCGTTGCACAGTGAAGCAGGCACTACAAGCAGTATGAGGAGCAGGAGCAATCGGCAGACTGCAGCAGGGGCAGTCGGAAGACTGCAGGAGATTGACTTTTTAATGCCCATCGGTTTTTGCGAAGTGCTTTCCTGGGTGTGCTGTAAGAACATCTTTCCAGCACAGTGGGATCCGAAGCTTGGAATTCACGTGACTTGAAGTCGCGGCC
>JADMIO011113630.1_pt1 | contig 14067 bp, 14 predicted proteins | sample 8958161 | NCBI WGS metagenome assembly JADMIO01 (sample SAMN16585339, study PRJNA669376) | soil metagenome | isolation source: Crop rotation soil | place: USA: Cullars Rotation, Alabama | collected 2011 | reverse complement strand
GCGAGAACCGCCGGGATGGCGCGCGCGAGCATCACGCCGGAAACCACCATGCCCGAGCCGGAATGCTCCATCACCAGCGCAAAGACCGCGACGTTGTTGAAGTAGTCGCCGATTTCGCTGACCACCTGCGCCAGCCAGGTATTGCGATAGTTGGCGTTGTGAAGCAGAAGGGCGGCGGGGCTGGCGGCAGCCGGTTTCATGACAGTTGTTTCTTGAGCACTTCGCGGTCCAGGTCGCCGGTCCAGCGTGCGATCACGAGCGTGGCCACGCCATTGCCGATGACATTGGTGATGGCGCGCGCCTCCGACATGAAGCGGTCCACGCCCAGGATCAGCGCCAGTCCGCCGACGGGAATATGCCCCACCGCGGAGAGGGACGCGGCCAGCACCACAAATCCGCTGCCGGTCACTCCCGCCGCGCCTTTCGAGGTGAGCAGCAGCACCGCGAGCAGCGTCAATTGGTGGGTCAGGGTCATGTGCAGGTTGGTGGCTTGCGCGATGAAGACCGCGGCCATCGTGAGATAGATCGAGGTGCCGTCCAGATTGAACGAGTAACCCGCCGGAATCACCAGTCCAACGGTCTGCCGACCGGCCCCCAGGCTCTCCAGCCGGGCCATCATTCGCGGCAACGCGGCTTCGGAAGACGAGGTTCCCAGCACAATCAATATCTCTTCGCGGATATAGGCCAAAAAGCGGAAGATGTTGAAGCCGTGCGTGCGCGCGATGATTCCCAGCACACCTAGAATGAAGGCCAGGCAGGTGAGATAAAAGGTCGCCATGAGCTTGCCGAGCGCGAGCAGGCTATGGATGCCGTAGGCGCCTACCGTGAATGCCATCGCGCCGAACGCGCCGATGGGCGCCGCGTACATGATTAGCTTGACCACAGCGAAGAGCGCCTCCGACAACTTTTCGATGTACGGGAACAAGGCGTTCTCGCGGGCTCCGAGTTGTTGCAGCGCGATGCCGAACAGGATGGCGATCAGCAGCACCTGCAGAATCTCTCCTTTGGCGAAGGCGTCCACCAGTGTCGTGGGGATGACGTTGAGCAGAAAGTCCTTGGTGGATTGCATTTTCCCCGGACCGGCGTAGGCCGAGACCGCGCCGGTATCGAGCGTGGCGATATCGATGTTCATGCCGGCGCCCGGCTGCAGCAGGTTGACGATCACCAGCCCCACGATCAGCGAGAGGGTGCTCACGACTTCGAAGTACAGCAGCGCGAGCCCGCCGGTGCGGCCGACTTTCTTCAGATTTTCGGTGCCGGCGATGCCCAGAACCACGGTACAGAAGATGATGGGCGCGATGATCATCTTGATGAGTTTGATGAACGCATCGCCCAGCGGCTTCATTGCGGCGCCGCTGGCCGGGGCGTACGCGCCCAGCAGGACGCCGCAGGCGATGGCGAGCAGCACCTGGAAGTAGAGCGACCGGTAGAGCGGCCGCTTGTGCGTAGTCATGGTCAAACTGTCAGTGTACGCGGTGGCGGGCGCGGGCACGGCGCGCTGCCTAGGCCGATGCCAGTTGAGCCAATTTGCGGCCGCAGATCATGCTGGCTTCGTGTTTGTTGCCGCCGGGACCGGGCCAATGCGTCTCCAGGCTGATCCAGCCCTGGTAGCCGCCGCGCACCAGCAGATCCATCTGCTCCGGCCAGCCGACGATGCCCTTGCCCAGTTCGCACCACTGCGGTTTGTGGCCATCCATGGTGCAATCCTTCGCGTGAACGTGTTGGATGCGCTCCAGCGGCAGCAGGTTGAAGCCCGCGGGAATGGGCTTCTCCCCGGCGACGACGGCGTTAGCGGGATCCCAGACCACCTTCAGATTGGGGTGATTGAGCGCGGCCAGCACCTTCGCGGTTTCCGACGCGGTTCCGATGTTGCAGGCATGCTCGTTTTCGAGGCCGATGATTACGTTGTGAGAGGCGGCCTGTTCGGCCAGGCCGCGCAGCGCCACTACGATGCGATCGAAGCAGGCATCGGGATCCACGGTACGCCAATAGGAGAAGACGCGGATGATTTTGGCTCCGGTCCGGTGGGCGATTTCGAAGGCGCGTTCGGCGAGCCGCGGCTGGTCGGCGAAGGTCAGTTTGGCGGCGAACATATCCTGCTGGAAGCGTGCGTCCACATCGGGCGAATCGGGCAGTACGCACTTGAGCAGAGGCGAGGCGATGGAGATGATTTCCAGGCCGGCGCCGCGCACGATCGCGATTGCGCGGTCGAGTTCCTCGCTGGTGAGATCGATGATGTTCTTGCCGAACACCATCCGGAGTTCGGCTCCGGTCATACCGATCGACTTCATCGATTGCACGGCAATTTCAATGTCTGGGGAAAACTCGTCGGTAATGGCGGCGATGCGAAAGTGTGCGCTCATGGCGTCTTCATTATAAAGGCGGGGGAAAACGCCAGTCGAGAGAGTTGCGCGCTAAAGAGAGTTGCGCGCTAAACTTCTACCAATGCGTATTCTGCTAGCCCTTGCTGCTCTTCCTTTATTGCAGGCGGCGACCCGGTGTTCCGATTTGCGCGCGCTGACCAGCCTGCAAGTCTCGATCGCCATCGCAGCGGATGTTGCGGAGACGCCGGAGGCTCCGGCGCATTGCCGCGTGTTCGGCCAGATTCTGCCCCAGGTGGGATTCGAAGTGCGCATGCCTTCCGAGTGGAATGGTCGCTTCGTAATGCTGGGCAACGGCGGGTTTGCGGGCGACGCGACCGATAGCCGCGGCCGCGTGTTGCAGTACGGCCGCGTGATGCGCCGCGGCTACGCGGTGGCTGCGACTGATACAGGCCACTCCGAATTCACCGATCCGGGTGGCACCTTTGCGGCCGACCGCCAGAAGTTGCTGGATTATGCGTTCCGCTCCCTGCACGTGACGGCGGAGACGGCCAAGATGGTGCTGCGCGCCTACTACGGCTCGCCTGCTGCGAAGAGTTATTTCGAAGGCTGCTCGACCGGCGGCCGGCAGGCGTTGATTCTGGCGCAGCGATTCCCGGACGATTTCGACGGCATCACGGTGGGCGCGCCGGTGCTGAATTTCACCGGCACGATCGTGCGCTATGTGCAGGTAGCCAAGGCCTTGAAAGACGCGCCCATTCCCGCGCCTAAGCTGCCCACGCTGGCGGCCAAGGTGTACGAGAAGTGCGACGCGGTGGACGGCATCAAGGACGGCATTATCGACGATCCGCGGAAGTGCGACTTCCAACCGCCACGCGACCTGCCGCAATGCGAGGCGGGCGCCGACCGGCCGGACTGTTTCACTGCCGCGCAATCCGCCGCACTGGTCAAGGTTTATGCCGAGGTGAAGAGCCAGGGCAAAACGATATTTCCATCGTGGCCGGTGAGCAGCGAAGCCCTTGCCGCGAACGGCCGCAGCGGCTGGAACCCCTGGACGATCGCCGAGGGCCGCCCGTCACTCGGCATGTACTATGGCGAGGGATTTTTCCGCTATCTGGTTCCGCCGAAGCCGGACCCGAACTACGACATGCTCTCGTTCGACATCGACAAAGACATGCCCAAGCTGGAGACGATCCACCAGATTCTAGACGCCACCGATACCGATCTTTCGAAGTTTCGCGATCGGGGCGGCCGGCTCTTCATGTATCACGGCTGGGCGGACCCGGCGCTGAATCCCAACATGGGGGTGGACTACTACGAGTCGGTGGTGAAGCGGATGGGGCCGGGGACAACGGATTTTTTCCGGTTATTCATGGTGCCGGGGATGCTGCACTGCGGCGACGGGCCGGGGCCCGACCAGTTCGACTCACTGGGCGCGCTCTCGGCCTGGGTGGAGAAAGGCACGGCGCCAGATGCGGTACCGGTGAGAAAAGTGGTCGCGGGGAAAGTGACGCGGTCGCGCGTGCTTTGTGCTTATCCCGAGGTGGCGAAGTGGAAAAATTCGGGCTCGACCGATGAGGCGGCGAACTTCGCTTGTGTGAAGCCGTGAGCGCGCGGCTGCTACACTAAAAGAACACGTCATATGGCCAAGGAAAAAGAACAGAAGCAGCCTATGCCGCCCATCAGTGCGTGGGCGCCGGCGGTGGCGTTGGGCTGGCTGGTGCCCGGCGGAGGCCACTTCCTGTTGAAGAGGCCCGGTCGCGGTGCGCTCCTGCTGGGCTCGGTAGCCAGTATGTTCGTCTGCGGCCTGATGATGCAGGGCGCGATGTTCCATCCGCAATCGGGCGATCTGCTGACGACCCTGATCAACACCGGCGGGTTCATTGGAGACCTCAGCTCCGGCATTTTGTTTTTGCTCAGCCAGTGGTTCGGCTACGACCAGCCGGATATGGCGGGACACGTCCACGATTACGGAACGAAATTTCTGGTGACGGCCGGACTGCTGAATATCCTGGCGATCGTGGACGCTTACGAGATTGCCGCGGGGAGGAAAGACTAAGTGCCGAAGATGAATCTTTCGCATTTTGAAGCGGCTTTCCTGTTCGCGCTGTTCACCTCGGTGGTGCTAGGCGTTGTGACCAAACAGAACGACCGGGACCGGCTGCATTACGGGCTGTATACATTTGTATGCTTCATCGTGGCGCTGTTCGGCATCGGTTGGGCGATGTACCTGGGCCACGGCTAAGCCGGCCATACCCCCCTTTACTACCGTCTCCGAAACTGCTAATCTCCCGCCATACGTGTATTCATCGACCGGTGGGCCAGGTCGCCCGGCCGAATGTGAGGGGCTTATGACCGTACTGACCGACGAACAGAAGCAGGATTTCACGAGGCGCGGTTTTTCCCGCCGCAATTTCGGCCGCCTGGCCGCCATGATATCCGCTGGAGCCGCCATGCCGTTCTTTAACGAGCCGGCGCTGGCCCAGCTTTCGAAAGTCAGCGGCGCGCCTCCGGACGCCGTCATGATCAACGCCAACGAGAATCCGCTGGGACCGTGCGCGGAAGCGCGTGAAGCGGTTGCCCGCATGATTCAGTACGGCGGCCGGTATCGTTATTCCGAAGGCGACGCCTTGCAGGAACTCCTGGCCGAGCAGGAAGGCGTGAAGCAGGATTACGTGCAGATTCATGCCGGTTCGAGCGGGCCGCTACACCAATCGGTGCTGGCTTTCACCGGCCCGGATCGCCCGTTCGTGACCGCCGACCCCGGTTATGAAGCCGGCGCGCGCGCGGCGCAGTTCGTGGGCGCCAGCGTGGTGCGGGTTCCGCTGATGGCGGAGAAGAACTATCAGCACGATGTGAAGAAGATGGCGGCCGTGCCCAATGCCGGTCTGATCTACATCTGCAATCCGAACAATCCCACCGGCACGGTGACGCCGAAAGCGGACATCGAATGGCTGGTGGCGAATAAGCCGGCCGGCTCCGTAGTGCTGATCGACGAGGCATACACCCACATTTCGCCCGAACCGTTCAATGCGGATCTGGTCGCGAAGGAGAAGGACGTCGTGCTGCTGCGCACGTTCTCGAAGATTTACGGCATGGCGGGATTGCGCGCGGGCGCGGCGATCGGCCGTCCGGACCTGCTCGCCAAGGTGAGGCAGTGGAGTTCGACGATGATGCCGATCACCGGTATGGCCGCTGCGACCGCCAGCCTGAGGGTGAAGACGCTGGTGCCGGAGCGCCGCAAGATCATCGGCGGCGTCCGCGAGGATGTATTCGGTTTCCTGGAGAAGAACAACTTCAGCTACGTGAAGAGCGTCTCCAACTGCTTTATGGTGGATACCAAGCGCGATCCGCGTACGGTGATCCAGGCCATGGCTAAGGAGAAAGTCTACATCGGACGGGTGTGGCCGGCTTGGCCGACTCACGTGCGAGTCACGGTCGGCTCCCAGGAAGAGATGAACAAGTTCAAGCCCGCGTTCCTGAAGGTTATGGCGTAGTACATGGTTTCGGAAAATTCGCAAACGCATTAGGGGCGAGCTTTCAGCTGTCAGCGATCAGCTAAGCCGGTCCGGCCGATGGCTGACCGCGATGAGCCGAATACGCCACCGTAATTCCGAATGAGAGTACTTAGTTACTGGATCAGGCCTTTTCGCATCGCGAAGCGGACAATTTCCGTGGAGCTGTGCAGGCTCAGCTTTTTCATGATTCGGCCGCGGTGGGCATCTACCGTGTACACGCTGATGTCCAGGGCGGTGGCTATTTCCTTCGCCACTTTCCCTTCCGCGAGCATTTGCAGCACTTCGCGTTCCCGCGCCGTGAGCTGGTCAAAGGGATCGGCCACCTGTTGATAGTCCTCAAGCACCGTGCGTGAAATTTCGGGGCTGAGGAACCCGTTGCCTCCGGTGACGGCGCGGATGGCGCGCAGCAGATCGTGGTCGATGGAGTCCTTGAGCAGGTAGCCGAGCGCTCCGGCGCGCAGGGATTCGCGGACGTAGACCGCATCCTTGTGCATGCTCAAGATAATGATTTTCGATTCGGGCTGGTTTTCGATGATCCGGCGGGTGGCTTCGACGCCGTTGACCTTCGGCATCGCGATATCCATGATCACCACCTGAGGCCGCAACTGCTGCGTGAGTTGGACAGTCTCGGCGCCGTCAGCAGCTTCCCCCACGACTTCCATGTCGGGTTCCTGGTTGATGATGAGCTTGAAGCCCTGCCGGACTACGGCGTGATCATCGGCTAAGAGTATGCGGGTTTTGCGAAACATAGCGACTTTGACGGAGCGGCACGGAGGCGCAGATGCGGACGCCTTCACCGGGACGCGAATCCACGGAAACGGTACCTCCGGCCACGCGAGCTCGTGCGCGCATGCCGGCCAGCCCGAGTGCTGCTGACCGTTTGATGTTGCCTGCAGGCGCCGCCGGCGTGCCCATACCCTTTCCATTATCCGCGATGGTAAGGCTGAGCGCGTCATTTACGTTGGCCAGATCAATGCTCACTTCGGTGGCTTCGGCGTGGCGGGCGACATTCGTGAGCGCTTCCTGGGCAATTCGAAACAGTTGCGTTTCGGTGGTGCTGTCCAGGCGTCCGCTGAAAGACGAGGTGTAGCGGACGCTCTTGCCGGCGCGCTCGGCGAAGCTGTCGGCCAGCCAGCGGAGACTGTCGTTGAGGCCGAAGTCGTCGAGTATAGAGGGCCGGAGCAGGTGCGAAATCTCGCGCACATTTTCCACGGCGTCTTTCACCAGGCCGAGGCCGTCCTCCAGGCGTCCGGGGTGAAAGGCGCGGGCGTTCCGCATGGCGACGAGGTTGGCCTCAATGGCGGAGAGGGTTTGTCCCAAATGGTCATGCATCTCGCGCGAGAGACGGCTGGCGGCGTCCTCCTGGTCCGCCATGGTGCGGGAGGAGAGGTGGGTGAGTTCGGCGGCCTGCCAGCGCAGCCGCAGAAACATGCGATTGACGAAGTAGATGGTGGGGAGGGCGACCAGGATAGCGACCAGGACGGCGATACCGAGCAGGACCAGCGAGTATTGCGTGCGGGAGGAGAGGCGTTGGTGTTCCGCGAGAATGGCGCCGTTGGGCGAGAAACTGGAACTGGCGAGGTCGGCGAGCGCGGCGAGGAGGTTCTGGTGGCGTTCGTAGAAAGCATTGGAGGGCGGGTGGCCGGAGCGGACGGTGGCCCGGCCCTCCTCCATGAAGAGATCGGCGGCGCGCTGCACGTTGCTCCACAGGCGCGAATCGCTGGACGCGGCGCCGGCGGTGATGGTCCGGCGGACTGCCGCGTCCAGGGCGTCGAGACGGTTCAACAGGACGGCGCGATCGACCACATGGCCAGCGGCCAGTGAGTAGAAGACGCTGCTCAAGTTGCCCTCTTCGCTTTGCACTTCGTCGATGAGGCGCGCGGTGGCCTGTTGCTCAGCCACGAAACGGGAGGCATCGGATTCGATGAACCGCATGGAATCCACCGCGATCCAGCCGGAGGCGAGCAGCAATAGAATGAGGAGCGCGAAACCGGTCCCCAGCACCGGCAGCAGAAGGCGCCCGGTGTCCCGTTCGTGATCCATCTACTGAGTGTGGCACAGCAATATAGAGACTTGCAGTCCACCCCCAGAACCGGGCTACAAATGGCGCCGAATGTCTGTTAGCAAGGCGCGGCTTGCGAGGCTAAACGTCAAGCGTGGCCGACGACCACTTTCGGTAGCCGGGCCGGCAGACGCTTCAAGGCGTCCTGGACCGACACCCAGCGGTCTTCGATAGGTTGCCACGCCTGAATCTCGCCGGTACCGATCTGGTAATACCAGCCGTGCACGTCGAGTTCACCGGCCCGCAGCCTCTCGGCCACGCTGGCGTGCGCGCTCAACCGGTCCATCTGCAGCCGCACGTTCAGTTTGGTGAGTTTCTCAAGTGAATCGGGGCCGGGCTGGGCGAGTTCTGACTTGCCCATCGCGAGGCAGGCTTCATCGGCCTGGCGAATCCAGGTGCGTACGTGCGGCAGTCCGGAGAGGCTTTCGGGATTCAGCAGTGCCTTCATGGCGCCGCATTCGGAGTGGCCCGTAACGACGATGTCGCGTACGCCCAGGACCGCGACCGCATATTCGATGGTGGCCGAAACATCGTCGCCCTTGCCGGAGCGTGGGACCATGTTGCCGGCGTTGCGGCACACGAAGAGATCGCCCGGGCCGGATTGCGTAATCCATTCCAGGGACACACGGGAATCCGAGCAGGCGATAAAGAGCGCGTCCGGTTTCTGACTGGTGGCCAGGCGTGTGAATAGATCCCGATTGGCCGGGAATACCTCTTGTTGAAACTGTCGAATTCCTTCCATGATGCGGTTCATAAGTTTCCTCTGACTTAGTTGCTGATACTTCCAGGAAACGCTAGAAACCCGCGTCAATCAAGCAAAACTGCCTGTATATACAGAACAAGGCTATGGGGTGCGCCGAAGTGCCGCTAGCGTCTTGCGGAGTTACGGTGGCCTCTGAGAATCTCAAAGAAACCGGACGCCGGGAATGATCGCAGACCACGCACCTACCTTCTCGACCAGACTACCGGGCGGCACGAGGCGCCGCCCGGCCCGGCGTATCTCCGGACTCGCATGTCTACTACTGCTTCCGGGCCTCGCGCCCGCGGCGCAGAAGGTGACCGCTAAGGTGAACTCGCACCTGGTGCTGGTGCCGGTCACGGTTACCGACCGGAACGGAAAGACGTTGACCGATCTGCAGCGTGAACATTTCCGGGTGATGGAAGACTCCGAGCCGCAGGAGATCACGTCGCTAACTCGCGAAGACGGCGGGGTGGGGCTGGGGTTAGTGGTGGACCTGAGCGGCAGCATGAAGTCCAAGTTGAAACAGGCGCTTTCTGCCGCGCGCGCCATCACGGAACAAGCGGGAGCGGATGACGAGGTCTTCCTTATGACCTTCGGGGACCGCCCCGAGATGCGGGTGCCTTTGACCCGCGATGCCGGCTCCATCGTGAGCGGGCTAAGCGGCGCTCACGCAGCCGGAAGCACGGCACTGATCGACGCGGTTTACCGCGCGCTGCATGAAATCCGCGCCAGTTCGCACGGACGGAGAGCATTGGCGATCCTCTCCGACGGAGGGGATAACGCAAGCCGGTTCAGCTCGGCGGAGTTGAAGCGCCTCGCCCTGGAAGCGGATGTGCAGATCTACGCGGTCAGCATGGTGGACAACGCGCGCGACCGGGAACAACGGCGCGGCGCGTGGCTGCTCGAGGAACTGGCGGAGATGACCGGCGGGCTTCACTTCACCATTCGTCACCACGGCGATTTGCCTGCGACGGCGGAGAAGATGGCGCGAGCGATGAAGGACGTCTACGTGATCGGGTACCGGCCGGCCGAATCGCAGCCGGGCAAGTGGCGAAAGATTCGGGTCTCGGTGACCCCGCCGTCCGCGGAGCGATTTCGCGTAAGTGCCCGGTCCGGCTATTTCGTTCCCGAATAACCACCTCCCCCATGGTCCGGTATCTCCTCACGTGTGTGCTGTTCGCGCCCTGCCTTTTGATGGCCCAGGAGCGCGTTCAAGACCATAACTTCCACGGCTGGTTCGCCTATTTTGGCGATCACGCGGTGGCGGGGTCTAAGTGGGGCGTACACCTGGAAGGACAAGTCCGGCGGCACGACTTTGTGAATCAGTGGCAGCAGTTACTGTTACGGCCGGGAGTGAATTACCAAGCCAGTAAGTCGGTGATGCTGACCGCTGGCTATGCGTTCATCCGGTCGAACACGTATAGCGAGTTTGCGGCTCCGGCGCCGGTAAGCGTGGAGCATCGTCTGTGGGAACAGGTCTGGATTAAATACCGGACCGGGCGGGCCAACTGGAGCACGCGGCTGCGGTTTGAGAATCGGTTTTTGAGCGGGCGGTATGAGAACCGGTTCCGGGCGTTGCAGCAGATCCGGGTTCCGATCGCGCCCCGGAAGTACTTCACCGCGTACGACGAGTTCTGGCTGTACGTGAAGCCCTATCAATCGAATTCGTGGTTCGACCAGAACCGTGCGTATGCCGCGCTGGGGTTCGAGTTGCGTCCTTCGCTGCGTTTTGAGGCCGGATACCTGAATCAAGCGATTCTGGTGCGGTCGGGCAACCGGCTGGAACTGAACCATACGATCGTGCTTTCGCTGTTTAGCACCGCTCCACTTTTCAAGAGATAACTGCGTCGCGCCGCGATGTACAGAACCGGGCTACGGATTGGCCCAGAGTTCTGGCAGTCCCTTGTTGCACTGTACGTCTGCGGGCGACAATGCCTCAAATAAGTGTTTGTCGCGGCCGGTAGCCGTGTTGCTTCCAGGCCGCCCTCTTTTGTTTCATCCTAGCCGCCACGTGCCGCGGTGCGTTCCTATTCGATCCCCGAGAGAAATGAAAATGACTTTTACTCGTGTATTTGCGGCACTCTTTTTGTCTGCGGCGGCTATTGCGTGGGGCCAGCCCGCGCCGGCGGCCGATCCGCCCAAATGGACTATCGCACCGGTAGCGGTGAGCGGGCTGCTGGATGCTTATTACAGCTTCAATAGCAACCATCCGGCGAGCGGTTTCAATACGCTGCGTAATTTCGAGGTGCGAAGCAACCAGTTTTCGATGAACATGACCAAGCTTTCCTTCACCCATGGGCCGGACCCCATAGGGTTCACCCTGGACCTGGGTTTCGGCCGCGCCTGGGATGTGTTTCATGCGACCGATCCGACGCCAGGGATGAAGTATATTCCGCAGGCTTACGTCAGTGTGAAGCCGGAGAAGTGGGGCGGATTCCAATTCGATTTCGGCAAGTTCTATACCTCGGCCGGGGCGGAGCTGACAGAGAACAATCTGACGTGGTCTTATGGTCGCGGGTATCTGTACACCAACGGGCCGTACTACCATTTCGGGGCACGCGTGACAAAACCGCTGGCGCCTAACTTCACTGTCGGGTTTCAACTGGTGAACGGGTGGAACAATGTGGAGGACAACAACTCCGGCAAGACCATCGGGGTCACGACGGCCTGGACCGGCAGCAAGGTGTCCTGGTACAACACGTTCTACACGGGGCCGGAAAAGACCGGCACCAACGAGGGAAAACGGCACTTTTACGATACCGTGCTGAATCTGACGCCGACCAGTAAGACCAGCATGTACGTGAATTTCGATTACGGCCGGGAGAGCCAGGCGTTCGGGGACCGGGCCGCCGAGTGGCTCGCGATCGGGGTGGCGGGCCGCGTGCAAACTACGGAGCACACCGCGCTCGCGTTGCGCTATGAGAACTACAACGATCGCGCCGGATTCATCACCGGGACGGCACAGAAGCTGAACAGCTTTACGGCGACCGGCGAGTACAAGTGGGTGAAGGGCCTGCTGGCCCGTTTGGAATACCGGCGCGACTGGTCTGGCGAGAGGTTCTTCGAGCGGGGATCGGGCGGTTCGGGCAAGAACCAAAACACCGTTACGCTGGGGTTTGTCGCCTACTTCGACGGGAAACTGCTGCCATAGAGCGGCTTCGGGACTTAGGGGCGCGAAACCGCTGCCAGCGTTTGAAATGTGTCGATCGCGCCCCACACCCCCAAGCCGATTCCCTTGGCCATTTGCGCCAGATCGACCATGCTGTGCGCCAGGAAGATCATCACCGAACCTTCGCGGGGGTCGGCCTGCCACCATCCCCCGAAGGCGCCCGGCCAACTGACCGTTCCCACGCTGCCGCGCCGCATCATATCGGCTTTGTTGGTTTCGAGCACCACGGAGACACCCAGGCCGAAACCTCGACCTGGTTGCAAGCCGAGCCATCCAGGATGCGCACCTTGGCCATCCGTAAGATGGTTGGTGACCATGTTTGCGAGCGTTTCCCGGCGCAGGAGGCGCACGCCGTCCACGGCACCGTCACCGATGAAGATTCGAGCGAACTTCAGGTAGTCGTCGACCGTGGACCAAAGCCCGGCGCCGCCCGATTCGTAGGCCATATCGTCCGGGCGTTCGGCGACGACGACGGCACCCCAGGTGACTCGTTTGGTCAAGCGGCCCGCGTCGTCGAAGCCATACGCAGCGGCACGGCGAGCTCGCTTTTCCCGGGGAACGAGGAAGCTTGTATCCTGCATTCCCAACGGATCGAAAATGCGCCGCTTGAGCACTGCTCCGAGCGAGGCACCTTCGATTCTCGCGATCAGCAGCCCAAGAAGATCCGTGGAGCACCCGTAGTACATTCCCGACCCAGGCTGGCCGATCAAGGGGAGCTGCGCGAGTCTCGCGATCCACTCATCGGGCGCCACGTCGCTATCGATGTCGGCGCCCAGGGCATCGCGATAGGCCTGGGTGATCGGACCGCGATGGAAATCCCCGTAGGTGAATCCGGCGCGATGGGTCAGCAGATCTTCAAAGGTGATCGGGCGTTCGCCGGGATCGGTTTCGTCGAGAGGACCGTTCGGCGAGCGCAGTACGCGCATGTGCGAGAACTCCGGGGCGTAGCGAGCAATGGAGTCAGTTAGGGCAATCTGGCCTTCGTCGATCAACATGAGCGCGGCCACGGAGGTGATTGGCTTTGTCATGGAGGCGATCCGGAAAATGGTGTCGCGTTCGACGGGCAGCCGGGCTTCTACGTCGCGCCAGCCCACGCAGGTGGTCTGGGGCGCTCCCGATGAGGCACTCCACACGAGAGTCGCCGCCCCGGCGAGATCCCCGGAGTCTACGACTTTCTGCAGTGCCGCTTCGATTTCGTTTCCTTCATGCATGTCCGTGGTGCTTCTCCTGTCCAAATTATAAATCAACTATAAAATAAGTTTGTTATAAAATCAAGGGATGGAAACAGATTCCCGGCGCAGACAGCCCAAAGGCGACAAGCGCGAGCGGACGCGCGCCAAACTCCTGGAAGCGGCGCGTTGGTTGATTCGCGAAAAGGGTCACGAGAATACGAGGCTGGAAGACATCGCGGAACGGGCAGGGATGACGACCGGAGCCATCTATGGCAACTTCAAGAATCGTGACGAGCTGTTCATCTGCTTAGGACAGGCCTACTGGCCTCCGATTAAGCCGCAGGTGAGACCTGGCGCGAGTTTTCCGGCGATCATGCGCGCTATGGCCGAGGCGACGATCGCGGCGATCCCAGAGCGCAGTGCCGCGGCAGTGGGACGTCTCACGGGCCTGGCCTATACGCTGACTCACGAGGAGATGCGCGCGCAGGTGAGTGAAGTCACGGCCCAGAGCTACGCTTTCGGCGAACAATGGCTTCGCGCAGTCACGAAACCGGAAGATCTTCCCATGCCGGCGGACCGACTGGTGCGCGTCCTTCATGCCTTGACCGAAGGGCTGGTGTTCCAAAGGCTCCTGACACCCGAACTGGTGCCGGACGAAGTAATCCGCGCAGCCTTCGGAGCGCTGGCCCTACAAGGCGGGGCAAAATAGGCCGCCTAAAACTAAATAGCTTAGGAGCCCTGCTTCGGGATTCTTTGGGCCAGGCCGGGCAGGGCGGGGAAGTCGGTGTACGGCGTGGTCTGATACCAGAAGGCGCAGGAGTAGAAGTTATCGGCGCGATCGTTGGCGTGCCCGTGCTCCATAGTGTGTTTCATGTAGCGTTCGAAGGTCACCGGGTTGTCGCCGTGCCAGCGGTAGCAGCACCAGCGGCCGCCATATCGTTCCGCGTAGGAGATGATAGGCGCGCCGTACATGGTATGCGCGAAGGGTTGCGCATTATAGAGGCCGCCGAAATCCCAGCTTCCCAGGAAGTAATCCTCGCTGCCGGTGCCGATGATGGCGGGCTTGGCTTCGTCGTCGATGAA
>JADMIO011718068.1_pt1 | contig 14068 bp, 12 predicted proteins | sample 8958161 | NCBI WGS metagenome assembly JADMIO01 (sample SAMN16585339, study PRJNA669376) | soil metagenome | isolation source: Crop rotation soil | place: USA: Cullars Rotation, Alabama | collected 2011 | reverse complement strand
ACAGGCTACGTTGAGCTTCCAGGTTCCCATCGGCACGCTTCACTTCGTTACGCTGCTCCGGGAGCCTATGCATGGTTCCCTGAGCCAGTGTGATCCCGGCGGATGCCGGAGAACGGTGTCGAAGGGAACCGGATGATCTTAGTGGACTATGCATTCATCACGACAGGCTACGTTGAGCTTCCAGGTTCCCATCGGCACGCTTCACTTCGTTACGCTGCTCAGGGAACCTATGCGCCTTCACTTCGTTACGCTGCTCAGGGAACCTGTGCGCCTTCACTTCGTTGCGCTGCTCAGGGAACCTATGCGCCTTCACTTCGTTACGCTGCCCAGGGAACCTATTCACCTCCGAATATCAAAAAATAACGAATTATCGGACCACCCACGGAATCTCTTCCGCGTTATTTTTAATGCTGATATACCGTGCCAGGGTAAACAGGTAATCGCTAAGCCGGTTGAGGTATTGGATGATAAGCGGGTTTGTTTCTTCAGTTTCAGCAAGCGCCGTTACGCAGCGTTCCGCGCGCCTGCAGATGCACCGGGCAATATGTGCATGAGAAACCACGGGATGACCGCCGGGCAGAATAAAATTCTTTAATTCAGGTAGTGATTCATTCATGGCATCGATGGCCGTTTCAAGAGCAGTGATCCATTCCCCTTCAACTCCGGGTAATTTCATTTTCGAGCGTTCATGATCTTCTGCAAGATGCGAACCGATGACGAAAAGCTGGTTTTGTATTCCGGATAGAAGATCCTGTGACGACGCATCATTAAAAAGATCACGCACCAGTCCGGTGTAAGAATTCAACTCATCGACGGTACCATAGGCTTCAATTTTTATATGATGCTTCTGCACCCGGGTGCCACCGATAAGTGAAGTTTCACCTTTATCCCCGGTTTTGGTATATATTTTCATGGTGCAAATGTATAAGGGAGTTTGCCTTTCACCACTAAGGCACTAAGTGCACTCAGAAACACTTAGAATTTCTTAGTGAATCTTGTGTCCTAAGTGTCTCAGTGGTCTTTTTTTTCCGAAGGAAAATCAATGTGGAAACAAGGTTTATATTTAATGTATTTTGGCTTGGCGCTTAATGTACTTTTGCTGAAAGTAGATTACTGCGCATTGAAAGTAGAACTGTTTATTCCATGCTTCATTGATCAGCTAAGGCCTCAGATAGCCTTCGATATGATCAGGGTGCTGGAACGTGTTGGTGTGGATGTGATGTATAACCCAAAGCAAACCTGTTGCGGTCAGCCCGCGTATAATGCAGGGTATTGGGATGAAGCCAAGATTGTTGGCCAGAAGTTTATCCGTGAATTTGACGGCGACCATTATATCATAACGCCTTCAGCATCCTGCTGTGGCATGGTGCGCAACGGTTTTACACATCTTTTTCATAATTCTGCCCTGCATAATGAATGCAAAGCCGTTCAGAAGAATATTTACGAGCTTTCAGAATTCCTTGTGGATGTAATGAAGATAGAAGATGTGGGCGCAAGCTTTGATGCAAAAGCAACGTATCATGATGCATGCTCGGCCCTCAGGGAATGCAATATCATTTCGCAGCCCCGCAAACTCCTGAACCAGGTGAAAGGACTGGAGCTGGTTGAGCTTAAGGATAATACTGTTTGCTGCGGCTTCGGCGGCACCTTTGCCGTAAAGTTTGAATCGATCTCTGTAGCCATGGGCGAGCAGAAGATCAATAACGCCATGGACACAGGTGCAAAATACCTGATCAGCACCGATTACAGCTGCCTGCTTCACCTGGAAGCCTATGCGAAGAAGCAGGGAAGGGATATTCAATGCCTCCATATTGCCGAGGTGCTTGCTAAATAATATTTTCGGAATGGAAGAGCTTGAATTCGAAATACTGGATGCACTTTACTTCGTAGAACCATTTGCCACCATAGTGGCAGAAGTATCTGAAAAAAGAGTTCCTGTGATCAAGGATTATCTCAAAAAGCTGATCAACAGGCAATGGGTGAAAGTGATGATTTGGGACGACCAGGAGAAAACTTTTGTAAGCAGCCCTTTCACAGATTACGATAATCTCGATGAATACCATTTCCTCATAACACGGCAGGGACTGCTGGCCCATAATTCAAAATCTTCCTGAGCTTTATATCGCTGCTTCCCGGTGTATACAAGGAGGCCGGTGGATGATTATATTGCACACATAATACATTCACATTATTCAGTTTCCTTTTCATAGAAGATTTCTTTCACATGGCATTGGTCTTACCGGGCTGATAATTTTCATGCTAATTGTTTTACTGGTGATTCCCGGGCGGTTTTTCATTTACGACAAGAGCCGCGATGCCAATATGATGATGCTGCCTGTGGCTTGCAAGCCGCCCTTATTTTCATGCAAGGTTTTAAGCCTGTTGAATAATGATAAGGTGCTGGAGCGGATTCCGGTAAAGGAGCTCGTCAAAAGCCGCGGATCGGTTGAAGCGGTTATCTGGACAGAGCCTGAGGATACCACTGTTCTCAGAAGAATAATAACAACAGAATCCTATGAAATAAGTAAACATACTTTTCTCCTGGGTACCGACAGGTTTGGCCGTGATATCCTGAGCAGGATGATCGTAGGAGGCCAGTATACTCTTGCTGTTGGCCTGCTTTCGGTTTTGATCGCCTTGCTTATCGGTGTCTTTATCGGGGCCATAGCAGGGTATTATGGAGGAATTATTGACGCTGCATTAAGCTGGATGATGAATGTGATCTGGTCGCTTCCAACACTGCTGATTGTGATAGCGCTGAACCTTGCTTTGGGTAAGGGTTTCTGGCAGGTGTTCCTGGCCATCGGGCTCACCATGTGGGTTGATGTGGCCCGGATCATCAGGGGCCAGGTGATGAGCCTGAAGCAAAAAGAATTTGTAGCGGCAGCACATGTATTGGGTTTCGGTGATATGCGCATTCTTTTCAGGCATATACTTCCCAACTGCATTTCCGCGCTGATCGTGATCACCTGCAGCAATTTTGCCTCCGCAATTTTGCTGGAATCAGGCCTGTCATTCCTTGGCTTTGGCATACAGCCGCCGGCGCCAAGCTGGGGCATGATGATCAAGGAGCATTATGCTTTTCTTATCCTTCATATTCCGCACCTGGCGCTGATCCCCGGCATTGCCATCGGGATGCTGGTGCTAGGTGTTAATTTAATGGGGATAGGGTTGAGGGATATACTCGATGTGAAAAATGAATAATGAAGGAATGAATGAATGAAGGGGCGGGGGTAATTCCTGGGGCGTTAACGTTTCATTCTTTCATTTATATTATTTTCGCGCTTCAAATAGATATACCATGTCAGTTTTAGTGAATAAGAATTCCAAAGTGATCGTGCAGGGGTTTACCGGCAGCGAAGGAACGTTCCATGCTACCCAGATGATCGAATATGGAACTAACCTCGTTGGAGGTGTTACGCCAGGCAAAGGCGGCCAGGTTCATTTGGGCAAGCCGGTTTTCAATACCGTGGAGGAAGCTGTTAAAGCTACAGGCGCCAATGTGAGCATCATTTTTGTTCCGCCCATGTTTGCTGCCGATGCTATCATGGAAGCTGCTGATGCAAGGATTGGTCTCATCGTTTGCATCACGGAAGGAATTCCCGTTCAGGATATGGTAAAAGCGAAAGCATACCTTCAAGAAAAAGCATCACGCCTTGTAGGACCTAACTGCCCGGGCGTTATCACCAGCGATGAATGCAAGGTGGGCATCATGCCGGGCTTTATCTTCAAAAAAGGCAGGGTAGGTATAGTATCAAAGTCGGGCACGCTTACGTATGAAGCGGCAGACCAGGTGGTGAAGGCAGGACTTGGAATTTCGACAGCTATCGGCATCGGAGGCGATCCGATCATTGGCACTACTACGAAAGAAGCGGTGCAGCTTTTCATGGATGATCCTGAAACGGACGCTATCATTATGATAGGCGAGATTGGCGGTGGAATGGAAGCCGAAGCTGCGCGCTGGATAAAAGAAAATAACCGCAAGCCGGTGATTGGATTTATTGCGGGACAAACGGCTCCTCCCGGACGCCGCATGGGCCATGCGGGGGCCATTGTTGGCGGGGCCGATGATACGGCGGCGGCCAAGATGAAGATCATGCGCGAATGCGGGATTGAAGTTTGCGACTCGCCAGCGGTGCTGGGAGAGACAGTTGCATTGAAATTAAAATCAAAGGGCAATAATTAAAGGACCTCTCCGGAGTCACTGAAGTTATCAGCCACTCAGAGCCTGATGCTGTTTGCCAAGTACCTTATACACCTCCATCGAGCCTTTTCCTTTCACCTGGATCATACCGCGGGGTTCGCAATGAAATTCATTTCCGATAAGCCGGAATGTTGAAGACGTTATCTGTATGGCATTTTCCAATCCATGAGATTCCATCCGGCTTGCCGTGTTCACTGTGTCACCCCAGAGGTCGTAAGCGAATTTCTTTTTACCGATGACACCGGCTACCAGCTCCCCGGAATTGATACCGATCCGGAATGAAAGCTTATGGCCCCTGAAGCTGTTATTCAGGGCATAATCACGAAACTCAAGAGCCATGGCAGTTATGGCAATAGCATGATCAGGCCTGCTAAGTGGCACGCCTGAAGCCACCATATAACAATCTCCAATGGTTTTAATTTTTTCAAGGCCGTATTTTTCTACGAGCAAATCGATATGCGAGAAAACATCATCCAGCAGCTCTACAAGCTCAACAGGAGACATACGCGATGATAATGGTGTGAAGCCGACGATATCTGCAAAAAGCACGCTCACCTGCTCAAGCTGGTCTGCAATAACCTGTTCACCCTGCTTCAGCCGGCTTACAATTTTAACAGGCAGGATATTACGAAGCAGGGAATCGGCCTTCTCTCTTTCGTCATGAATATTCCGGTAAGCAAGATCGCGTTGCCTCATCACCTGAATCAGCATCATCACGGTGATACCTCCAAGCACGAGGAAGCTCGCTCCGTAAAGGATGGAATAAAAAATTGGTGGAAAGTTCTTTGTCGGAACGCTGAAAGCGTCAAAAAAGAGTCCGGCAAGTACCGTGATGATGGCTGCGGCAAAGAAAGTCTTGAAGTGGTCCGGGTAATAAATATACGCAGCAAGCATGGTTAATATAGCATACCAGGCTCCGCCAAACCCAGCATAGGTGCCAATGATAAGACCCAGCATGAATGGGAAAACAAGGAGGCTGATGATAAATGCAGCGCCTGCAATATGGAATCCTTTTTTGGTGATGCCCCAGAAAAGAAGCACTGTAAAAAGAAATCCCGCATAAACAAGCCAAAGCATTCCGGCCGCCGGCTCCCTGAAGTAAAACATCCATCCGGCCCAGAATACAAGCGAAGACGCACCAAACAATGAAGCAAGAGTAAGGGTGTTCTTCTTTAATCTTGTAGCGGCATCATCATTATCCTCAACACCAATACGGACAATAAAGCTTTTAATAGCAGAAAACATGATCCATCATCAGCATTTGTTATTGCAATAATAATGTTTTGATGAATATGCAGCTCTGCTTTTCAGAGTTTCCTGATGGTAGGCATCTGCACTATCTTACCTGCTTCGCCGCAACAGCCTGCACATGGTCTGTAGCTCACCACAACCCAACCTGAAGGAATATCCTGCGGACAGATCTCTAATTCAGTGCCTGCCGGCATACCGGATATTTTTTTGATCGTAGGCATCTGTACAATTTTTCCTGCCTCACCACAACAGCCTGCACATGCCCGGAAGCTAGTAACAACCCAGCCATAGGGTATCTTACCCGGACAAACTTCCATTTCAGTTCCTGCAGACTCCTTTGAGACTTTTTTGATCGTCGGCATTTGTACGATCTTGCCAGGTTCACCACAGCAACCTGCGCATGGACGGTAGCTCACCACCATCCAGCCACGGGGAACAGGCTGGGGGCAGATTTCAATGGTGGTATCATCAGGGAAATCACTGATCTTAAGTATGGTTGGCATCTGGATTATCTTTCCAGCCTCGCCGCAACAGCCCGCACAGGCGCGGTATGAAACGATGACCCATCCGCGGGGAACGTTCCCGGGGCATATTTCCTGTGTCTGAGCCTTCATGAAAAAACAAAGCAGGAGAAGGCCGGCTGATGAAATAATTTTTTTCATGTTTCAAAATTGGAGCATTATAAAGAGAATGCTTATGAGCTTTATCACATTCTATTTCGCAGAACCTTCTGTGGCCTTCTGCTGCGTTGGCAGATCGGATTCTTTGGTCTTTGGATGAAAATCAAAGATGAATTCCGAGCCCGGATCATTATCACCGAATTCACCATAGCGTGGTGAAGGTTCCAGCACATTCATTTCCGCGCATAACATGGAGAATGTCAGGAAGCCATTGGCAACTCCTGTGTTGCGCAATCCTTCCAGCATGCGCGATGCAAATGGTGAGTTATGGCCAGGAATCCCGTCTGAAACATATTGCTTTCCTCCGCTGGTGAGGAATTTCCGGGTCTTGAACTCACGCTTGCTTTCAATGTATTGCTGCTTGGTGATCTTTTTATAATCCCCGCCACGGTCGCCTCGGGCGATGCGCTGGTCAAAGGTGCCGCCGAAACATACATCGAGACAGAGGAAGATATGCCTGCATTTGATGCTGTTGATCTTCTCCCTAAGGTCAGCATAGCTCAGGTACTGGTTTTTATTTTCATCGTTAAGCTTTGCGTCTTTGCATACAATAAATCCTTCTTTGGTTTCTTCATCAAAGATCCCATGCCCGCAGAAGAATAAAAAAAGCTGGTCACTGTCTGAATACTGCCTGCGCACATATTCACGCAGCTTTGATTTCATCTCGTTGGCTGTCGCGTCATATACCACCTCCACATCAAAGCCGTAATTATTGCGCAGCTCCCTTGCGATATCATCCGCATCTTTCTTCGGGTTGGTAAGACTGCCCCACTCATCATACCTGGAAGTCGCAAAGATCAGTGCGTAATCCTTCCGTGGTACGGTAGCCACTGATTGCGGCACGCTCTCGGAAGTATTTCCCGGCTCCACAAGCTCCGATCCGCGTTTCGGGATACCGGCCTGAACGATGCCTGCAGACTTCGCGCCGATGGGAAAGTCTTTGCCGAATGTATACGACTGTGTTTGCAAATAATATCCTTCGCGGCCAAGCTTTCGGAACATATAACTGTCAATGCCTTTTGCCGTGATAATTCCTTTTTCATTGGCAGCCTCACTGAAAGCCAGCAATAGCTGGTGCGTGAACAGGCTCTGCTTCAGGCCCTGGTCTTCAATGGAAAGCTGCATGGGGCAAAGCAGGAAAAGATCGTGCATGCCGGCGCCATCAAACCAGTCGTTTGAAATATAACGGGTGATAAATGCCGATGCAGGCGCATCCAGGATGATACATTGTCTCGTGGCTTCAACCCGGTTTAGCCAGGTGCTGAGCTGCTTCGATGTCACCCTCGTATCATTAAAGCATTGCAGCGCGAAATCATTCCCGGTGTCTTCTGCGTCCCCGCTGAAATAAAAAATGAATGTATCACCGGGCTTGGAAGCTTTTGCGATCTTCTGCAGGGCGTTTTCAATGCTGTCTTTCGTTGGCTTGTTATTGATCACCGTGATGATCGTCTTGTTAAAAACCGCTTTTGAATTCTTGCTGATGGAATCGGCAACGGCGCGGGCGGCGCTTTCTGCATAATTAAGCTGCATCCGCGATCCGGAATTCAGCCCGATGCAAAGCACATATAAATTATTGCTGCGTGTTTCATCATCTCTTTTTTCCTTCAGGGCGTTCGCTGCATTCTCATAGATCTTGCCCAGGTCATTATTCTCCTTTGAATAAAAATAAGCGATGCGGTTAAGGTCATTGATCTCCGATTCAATATTCTTCAGCCTTCGCGCCAGCTCAAGGGCTTTATTATAATGCACAAACTGGCTGTCTTTCTGCTCCAGGTGATCGAAGCACCAGGCTGTCCATGTATATGCATTATGTATGCTGAGCTGCCTTGGCTCATAAGCTTTTGCCTCATCCTGGATATATTTTTTAAATCCTGCCAGCGCCGCAGCATAATCTTTCCTGTCGGCAGCTGCTTTCGCATCATCCCATATGATATTGTTAACGAGCTTCTGTTTGAACTTCGATTCATACTCCTTGTCTATCCAGTCCATCGCTTCACCTACCTCCTTGCGCTTCCATCCTTTCATGAAGAAGATCTCGAAATCTTTTTTCGGTCCTTCTTCATAGTCTTCAGGCTTGTAGAGAAGCTCAAGGGTCTTCTGGTAATAACGCAGGGCTTCGCGCGTATTGCCATTCAATAAATAGGTGTGGCCATAATTCACTGTATAGCCTACGGAAGTGCTGTCAAGCTCATACGCCTTTTTGCAGTATTGCACCGCCTTGCTCAGGTCGCCGGCCAGGATAGCGTACCATCCGGCATTTCCGTACCCTGCAGCATAATCAGGATATTTCTTCAGCACCACCTCCATATCTTTTATCGCGGAAGCATAATCATTGAGCTTGTAATAGGAGTAGGCCCTGCCGATATAGGCATTATAATATTCAGGATTTTCTTTCAGCACTGTTTCCCACATCTCCAGCGCCTTTCGGTAATCTTCCTTCGCATTCAGGGTATATGCCTTGTAATATTTGAATGTCCCTTCCGCTTCCGGCTTTTTCAGCTCGCGGGCAATGAAGATAAATTTATCTGCCTGCTTCAGCAATTCATCGTAACGTTTGCTGTTATAAAATGAATCGAGTGCCGAGGTGTAGTTACCTATGGTGTCATATTCTAAATAATAACGGTTCTCTTTTATGAACTCCGGTATGTCTTCTTCTCCTGTTTCAATGATGAGCCGCGGCATCCAGGATTTCATATTATCTCCTTCCAGCGTTCCGTTAAGCGCCCAGGTGGCAAAGGTTTCATTGAACTTAAAATTCCTGCCCATATACTTCGCCGGGAAAGTCGCCACGAAATTCAGGTATGCATAAACATCCGCTTTGCCCGCCCTGAGGCTTTGGTACAACGGCATACCTTTGAAGCGGCCTTCCGTGATCTTCTTGGTAAGCGCAGCACTTGTGGTATCGAGGAAGGTAATCGTGTTCAGGTTTGAGCTGATATATGTTTCTATATATTTCTGCTCTTCCTCCTCCGACTGAATAGCCATCGCCTTCTGGTATGTCATCACTTCATCCTTGTATTCATCAACGAAAAAAATGTTAAGCTTGGCAAGCTCCCAGAATACCGAATGATATCTGAGAACAGGGGAGTAGGTTTTCTGGTAGATATTATCTTTCACCATTACCTTTTTCAAAGGATCGTCACTGTTGTCCTGGACGATCCTGGCAACGCTGTAATCATTATACAGTTCCACGATCTCTGTTTTGGCAATCACCTCATTTCCCCGGCCTTTGAGGCTGTCATTATATGCAGTAAGAACGCCGCCTTTGCTGCCTTTGAACAATCCATCGCGGGCGCCTGCATTAACCTCAGCCCAAACGGTATCCCCTGATTCCCTGATGATGCGCGTGATGCTGAAATGCACACCAATGGTTTCAGACTTATCAAACTGTATCGCCTGTTGCGCATTTGCCGCTACTGCCAGGAAACAAAAAAGAATTATGAAATTAAAAGACCTGCGTTTCATGAGGAAAGCGTTTTTGCCTTACCGTTCAAAAATAGAAACAAGCGCCATACTTTCCCATACCAATTGAAAGGTATATTTCTGCACGGGACATGCGGTATATCAGGCTTTTATTTCTGATGCCGATACCTCAATATTTATAACTTTGCAGCTTTTTAACGTAAAAGTCAACTCATGGTAATGTTCAAAACCCTGTCGATTGTGATCCCGGCTTATAATGAAGGGCCAACGATCCATTTTATTCTCGACAAGGTGAAGGCGGTAAAGCTGATTGGAGGGATTGAGAAAGAGGTGATCATTGTGAACGACTGCAGCCGTGATAACACAGCGGAATCCATTCAAAACTATATCACTTCCAATCCCGACCTGAATATCCGTTTCGTCAGCCATGCAGTGAACCAGGGCAAGGGTGCTGCAATTCATACCGGCATTCAGAAAGCATCAGGTGAGTATATCATCGTGCAGGATGCGGATCTGGAATATGACCCCGAGGAATTCAATATCCTGCTCAAGCCGGTGCTCGACGGATTCGCAGATGTGGTCTTTGGTTCGAGGTTCGCAGGTGGCAACGCACATCGCATTCTCTTCTTCTGGCATACCATTGGAAACAAGTTCCTCACGTTCCTGAGCAATATGTTCACCAACCTCAACCTCACGGATATGGAAACCTGCTATAAGCTTTTTGATGCAGGGATGCTGAAATCGCTCACGCTCACCGAAAAAAGATTCGGGTTCGAGCCGGAGGTTACCGCAAAAATTTCCCGGCTGAAGAAAGTGCGCATCTATGAAGTGGGCATCTCATATTACGGGCGTACTTATGACGAGGGAAAGAAGATTGGCTGGCGCGATGGCTTCCGTGCCATCTGGTGCATCCTGAAGTATGGCTTGTTTAAAATGTAATCCGCGTCAATGCAAAAAAGCTTCACGGTAACGATCACTTCCCTGTTCATTTTCATTTCTTTTGTTTTCATTCTTATCTGGCAAACCATCTGGAGATTTACCGGGGATGGCGATTCGATGCTCCATTATTTCAATCTTATTACATCGTGGAAAGATCCTTCACAGGCCCTGCTGGCCTGGGCCCGGCCTGCATATGTTGCACTGATGGTGATCCCGGCACATTTTGGATTTGAAACGGCAAAAATATGCTCGCTGGTGGTTACGATGTTTGCTGTTTGGCAAACAGTGAAGCTGGCTGAAGATCTCCAGATAAAGAACCCGGCTTTTGCCGCAGTGTTCTTTCTTTACCAGCCCCTGGTGTTTGCTTTTGCAGCCGACACCATGACAGAAATTCCCATGGCGCTTGCCGTTGTGGTGTTCCTTCGTTTATGGCATCGCGGGAGTTTTAAGACAGCTATGTTGTTGCTGTCGTTCCTGCCTTACTTCAGGCCTGAAGGTTTTTTTATCATTGGTGTCTGGTGTGCATGCATTTTGTTCATAAAAGGATTTCTTCCGCTTCCTTTAAAACAAAGACTGCTTTATTTTCTTTTTTTAACGCCGGCAACGCTAGTCATCCTGGTGCTTTCTATCCTTCTTACCAGCGATCCGCTTTTTTATATTCATAACTGGTCGTGGCCTTTGAACACTTATGAAGGTGTCCAGGGCGACTTCTGGCATCATTTCAGATACTGGCCGGTTTACTGCGGGTGGGTGCTTTTCCCGTTTTTTATCCTGGGGCTTTTTTCCAGGGCAAACATGCGAATGATAAAGCCTTGGCTGATCTTTATCACCGTGTTTCTCACGCATACCATACTTTTCTGGAAAGGATCATTTGGCGCACTAGGCCTGCTTCGTATTATGGCCTGCATCGGGCCTGTCTCGGCGCTGGTGATGCTCAACGGGTATAATTTACTTTTTTCACGTATCACAAGCAGAGTGACAGCATCAGGAATGTTCATCCTGTTATTCCTTTCATCCGCTTCGGCAGCAGTCATAATTTATATCGATGATGTAAATCATCACAGGTTTAAGCTTGCTGTGAAAGCTGCAGAGTTTATGAATGAACATGCTCTGGCTTTGAATGCGCCTGCATTCGTGTGCAGCGACCAGATCGTGCAGAAAGAAACAAACAATATAGATGATAAGCCCATCCCCAGGCATACGCTTTCAAGACCAGATGAAAGAGCGATGCTTGCAGCCTTGCCTGTGGGCACTATCGGTTCATGGGATGATCAGAACGGAAGGTTTTGGTATGGGATCGAGATAAGCGATTTGCCTGGATTGGGTTACGAGATATTGGCGGATTATGAACAAAAGGTGCCATCGCATTATTTCGACAGGCAGCTTACGAAATTTGAAGATCCCTGGAAAGCACCGCAGCGTTTTGTAGTAATACGAAAAAAAGAATGAGCCGGCTTAAAAGATATATCCTGCACAGAAGCACTGCTCGCTGGATTCTCGCCGGCTATGGTTTGCTGTTTGTTTTGCTGGCCATCTTTTCAGAAGGCAGCTACGGAGGTGGCGACAGCCTGATGCATTACCTGATGGCACGGTATGCACCACAACATCCTTCCTTGTTTCTCGATCAATGGGGGAAGCCGCTTTTTACCCTGCTTTCATGCATTCCTTCCCAGGCAGGTTTTACAGGCATCAAGCTTTTTAATGTTTTCTGCGCGCTTTTATCGGCAGCCTTGTTTTACCGCATGGGCAGAAGACAATTCGAACGCTGGCCCTGGCTTAGCATTATTTTTGTGTTGGGTGTGCCTGTATATTTTGTTTCGGTCTTCAGCGGTTTAACAGAGCCATTGTTCGCCGCATGCCTCGTCTTATCCATTTACCTTTTCCATAATTACAGGGAGCGCTGGGCTTGCCTTGTTATTTCATTCCTGCCATTTATCCGTAGTGAAGGTTATTTGATTCTCCCGCTTTTTCTTTTCATCTGCCTGTATTACAGGAAATGGAAAGCAATACCGCTTCTTTTTACAGGCATTGCATTATTCACTATTGCGGGGTTTTATTTTCAGCATACATGGAACTGGGTTTTTGGCACCAATGTATATCTTACTCAGCCCACAGATTATGGCCATGGCAGCATCTTCCGATATATCCTGCTTCACCGCGAGATCAGCGGATGGGCCGGCAGCTTTTTTATTCTTGCGGCGGTAGCTGGTTTTGTTATGAAGCTTTTCGCACCCTCGCGCAACCGTGAGCTGATGGTACAGGTAGTGCTGGTATTCGGGAGCTTAGCTGTTTATTTCTCGGCACATTCGTGGTTCTGGTATCGTGGCATCTATGGCTCGGCTGGAATTGCCAGGGTAATGGCCGGAATTGGTCCGTGCATCGGTTATACTGCTTTTTGCGGCTTCCAGTTTTTGATGAGCAGGAAGGAGATAAATGAAAACAAACCGTTGCGGATCATTATATGGGCGATGGTTGCCTGGGCATTCATCATGCCGCGTTATGTTTATAGTTTCCCATTCCCGTATTCAGGTTTTCAGAAAATGCAGATCAGGGCCTGTGATGAACTTAAGAAGCAAAAGCTTGAAGACAGGTTTATTTATTTCGAAGAGCCGTTTATTCCTGTAGTGCTTAATTTTGATCCGTTCGATGCATCACGATGCAAAAGCCTTTTCCATTTTGGTGAAAGCCTTAAGCGCGATACAATTACGGATACCACTGGAAAGGCATTCAAGCCAGGCTCAATTATTATTTGGGATTCAAGGCTTTGCCCCAGAGAAGGTATGTTGCCAAAAGATCTGCTGGAAAAGCTAAACGTAAAGTTGTTGCAAAGCTATTCAGCGCCAGATGAATACCACGAGCAGGAATCTATGGAGATCAGGATTTATGAAGCTGAGTAAACGGAAAAAATATTAAATGAAATACAGGGAGATCAAGATAAACCTGAGGCCGCCGGATTTCTGGATCTGTTGCATACTGGTGCTTTATAATTTCTTTTTGAAGCGCCCCTATATCACCTCGCGCGATCTTAGCTGGGACGAGCCTTTCAGTGTGTTTTATTCACAGTTCGATATCCCGCGCATCATCCACGAGCTCTTCCAGGGCAACAACCCGCCGCTCTGGGAGCTCATCCTGCATATAACAACAAAATTTTCAGGCATCAGTGAAACTGCCGTGAGAATGCCATCGCTGATTTTCAGCTGCATTACTCCGGTGTTCCTTTACCTGGCGGGTAAAAGGCTGAGGGGAGGATGGCTCGGCATCTTTGCTGCGCTGATGTACTCTTCAAACAGCCTCCAGTTCTTTTATTCTCTGGCTGCACGATGCTATGCGCTTTTCGGAATGCTTACTGCAGCAATACTGTTATGCTGCATTCTTCTTTACCAGGAGCCCTGGAGAAAAAAATACTGGTATTGGCTCGGCGTTCTTAATGCACTGCTATTCTACACGCACTATCTTTCAGTATTTGTTATCGGCGCAGAAGTTATCGCATGGCTCTTCGCTTACTATCATAAGCCACTTTCCAGCACAGTGGGATCCGAAGCTTGGAATTCACGTGACTTGAAGTCGCGGC
>JADMIO011113629.1_pt1 | contig 14068 bp, 10 predicted proteins | sample 8958161 | NCBI WGS metagenome assembly JADMIO01 (sample SAMN16585339, study PRJNA669376) | soil metagenome | isolation source: Crop rotation soil | place: USA: Cullars Rotation, Alabama | collected 2011 | reverse complement strand
GACTGAGCCTTTCGTTTTATTTGACCATGTTGGTATGATTTAAATTAATACGACTCACTATAGGGTCAGTGCGGCCGCGACTTCAAGTCACGTGAATTCCAAGCTTCGGATCCCACTGTGCTGGAAAGCCCCCGAGCGCCCCGGCCGCGTCCTCTACGGGCCGGCACACCAGTGAGCGGAACACCCGCGCTCACGCGCAATCAGATCCGGGGCTTCTGGGCCGCCTGGGCCGGCTGGGCGCTTGACGGGATGGACTCTTTCATCTACGCGCTCGTGCTCGACCCCGCGCTCCGCGAACTCCTCCCCCGTTCCGGCATCGCGGCCACCCAGCCCAACATCGGCTTCTACGGCGGCCTGCTATTCGCAATTTTTCTGGTCGGCTGGGGCTTCGCCTTCCTCTGGGGCCCCATCGCCGACCGCTTCGGCCGCGTTCGAACGCTTGTCCTCACCATCCTCTGCTACTCGGCCTTCACCTTCGCGGGCTGCCTCGCCGCAGGCGTCTGGCAGCTCGCGCTCTTCCGCTTCCTCGCCGGGGTCGGCATCGGCGGCGAATGGACGCTCGGCGGCGTCTTCGTCGCCGAGGAATGGCCGGAATCGCGCCGTAAACAGGGCGCCGCGTGGATGCACACGGGCTACTACTTCGGCATCTTCCTCGCGGCGATCGTCAACTACGTCATCGGCTCGCGCTACGGCTGGCGCGCGGTCTTCGCCGTCGGCGGCACGCCCGCGCTCCTGGTCGCGTTCATCCGCTACGGCGTCGTCGAGCCGAAACGCTGGCAGCAGCGCCTCGAACAGCTCCAGCGCCGCTGGACCGCCCGCGACGCCTTCACGGCCCTCTTCTCCCCCGAATACCGCCGCCGCACCATCGTGAACTCCGCCCTGCTCTTCATCTCGATGGTCGGGCTCTGGGCGGGCTCCGTCTACGTCCCCTCGTCCGTCCGTTTCCTGGCCAAAACCAACGGCGCGCAGATGGCATCGTACGCCACTATGCTGCTGTCCTTCGGCACCATCGTCGGGTGCCTGATGCTCCCGTTCCTGGCCGCGCGATTCGGACGGCGCGGCGCCCTGGCCTTCTATTTCATCCTGATGTTCGTCTGCGTCTCGGTCGGCTTCGGCTACGTCTTCTATCTCCGCGAGAACGCCCTCCCGTGGTTCCTGCTCTGCCTCTTCTTCCTCGGAATCGGCGGCGCGAACTTCTCTGTGTACACGCTCTGGCTCCCCGAGCAGTACCGCACCGAATGCCGCGGCAGCGCCTTTGCCTTCGCCACTTCCGCCGGCCGCTTCGTTGCGGCGGGCGTGACGTTCCTGGTCGGAGCCGGCGTTGCGCGGATGCACACCATCGGCACGCCCGTGGCGCTCACCTCGATTGCCTTTCTGATCGGTCTCGCGCTTCTCCCCCTCGCCCACGAGACCAAAGGCAAGGACCTGCCCCTATGACCCTCACGCATCTCTTCGACCTCTCCCTCCGAGGACGCCCCGACGTCCCCGCGCTCGAATTCCGGGGCGTCACCTTCACCTTTGCCGAAATCGAGCTCCGCGGCAATCGCATGGCGCACTACCTCCTCGCCCGCGGCCTCAAAACCGGTGATCGCCTGTGCGTCCAGCTCCCGAACTGCGTCGAGCTGATCGACCTCTACCTCGCCTGCGTCAAACTCGGCGTGATCTTCGTCCCGATCAACATCCTCTATAAGGACCGCGAGATCGCCCACATCCTGAACGACGCCGAGCCCGCCCTGTTCCTCCAGGAGCCGCCCGACGCCGCAACCTTCCCGTCCCACCGCCCCGCCGTGTCGCTCGACGGCGACACGCCCGCCGGCATCATCTACACCTCCGGCACCACCGGCGCGTCCAAAGGCGCCGTCCTTACCCACAACAACTTCGCCGCGAATGCCATCAATCTTCTGACCTGCTGGCAGATCACTTCCGCCGACCGGCTCCTCCTCGCCCTCCCGCTGTTCCACGTCCACGGTCTCGGCAACGGCCTCCACTGCTGGCTGATGTCGGGCTGCCGCCTGCGCCTGCTCCCGCGCTTCGAACACCAGACCGCCGCCGCCGAATTCCTCGATTTCCGCCCGACCCTCTTCTTCGGCGTCCCCACCATCTACGTCCGCCTGCTCGACATCGCCCCCGTCCAGGCGCGCGAGATCGGCGCTTTCATGCGCCTCTTCGTCTCCGGCTCCGCGCCCCTCCCGCCGCAGGTCTTCGAGGATTTCCGCCAGAAGTTCGGCCACGCCATTCTCGAACGCTACGGCATGAGCGAGAACCTGATGGACCTCAGCAACCCGTACATCGGCGAGCGTCGCCCCGGAACCGTCGGATTCCCGCTGCCCGGAGTTTCGGTGAAACTCATCGCCGGCGAAATTTACCTGAAGGGCCCGAACGTCTTCCCCGGCTACTGGCGTCGCGAGGAGTCGCCATTCGTTGACGGCTGGTTCCGCACCGGCGACTTGGCCGAAGTCTCCGAAGATGGCTACTACACCCTCAAAGGCCGCAAAAGCGACGTGATCATCTCCGGCGGTTTCAATATCTACCCGCGGGAAATCGAGGAATTCCTACAAGAGCAGGACGAAGTCGCCGAAGCAGCGGTAGTGGGCAGACCCGATCCGGTGAGAGGCGAGGTTCCCGTCGCCTATCTGGTCCTGAAATCCGAGGTCGATCCGCAGACCCTGGAATCCCGCTGCCGCGAAAAACTAGCGTCGTTCAAGCTCCCAAGAGCGTTCCATTTCGTCGAAAAACTACCCCGAAACGCCATGGGAAAGCTCCAGAAACACCTTCTAGAGCGATAAAAAAGGCAAAAAAGGCGCCAAAAACGTCATTTTCCGCGCGGTAAAGGAGGCACGGCAGGCTGTTCCGGGATCGCCGCGCCGTCCGTACGAGGATCCGATGCCCCGAAATTAACCCCGCGCTTCGCATCGCGCATCACCGCCTCACCGTTCCCCATCGCGCCCGAAAACGACCCCATCGTCGTCAACAAATGCCCCCGCCGCCCCAATTCCTGCCGGACCGCGTCGGCCACCCGCGTCTCGATCTGCACATCGCAACCGTCGAACGTCAACTTCGTGAAGCGCGCCGATTCCAGCGCCATCTGAACGTTCATATTGAAATCGACGACATTCGCCACGAACTGCGCGTGCGCCTGAGACTGGTTCCAGCCGCCCATAATCCCAAAGCCGATCGTGACGTCGTCCTTATGCATCAGGGCGGGAATAATCGTGTGCAGGGGCCGCTTGTGTCCCGCGAGCGAATTCGGCTTCCCTGGCACGATGTCGAATCCCGCGCCGCGATTGTGGAACGAGAAGCCCGCGCCCGGGGCGACCATGCCGGTGCCGTATCCCGAGTAGTTGCTCTGGATCAGCGAAACAATGTTGCCATCTTTATCGATCGCCGACATATAAATCGTCTCGCGGCCATGCGCGTCCAACTCCTGCCGGATTTCCGACGGCAGCACCTTGCACGACGCCTTGTCCATATCGACCAGCGCCGCCCGCGTCTTCGCGAGATCCTTCGACAGCATCTGCGCCACCGGCGTCGCCACAAACCGCGGATCCCCGACGTACCGCGCCATGTCGGCGTATGCGAGTTTCTTGGCCTCGATCATGACATGCAGCGCCGCCGCGGAGTTGTGCCCGTAGTCTTTCAGCGGGAAGTTCTCCATGATGTTGAGCATTGACAGCGCCGCGACTCCCTGCCCGTTGGGCGGCAGTTCGTACACCTGCCATCCCCGATAGGTCGTCGAAATCGGCTCCACCCACTCCGGTTCGAATTCGGCAAAATCTTCGAGCGTATGCGCGCCCCCCTGGGCCTGCAAAAACTTCACCAGATTCGCCGTCAGCCCGCTCTTGTAATACGCGTCTCGCCCCTTGGCCGCGACCTGCCGCAGCGATTCCGCCAGCGCGGGATTCTTGAAAACATCGCCGAGCTGCGGACGCACCCCGCCCGGCATGTAGGTCTCCTTGTATCCGGGCTGATCGAGAAGCGCCCGCGTGATCCAACTGCGCGCCCCAATCTCCGGCAGCGGAAACCCATTCTCGGCATAGAACACCGCCGACGCCAGCAGGTCGGAAAAGGGCTTCGTCCCGAAGCGCTTTCGCAGCGCGTCCCACCCGGCGACGCAGCCCGGCACCGTAATCGCGTGCACCCCGCGTGGCGCAATCTTGTCGACGTTGTGCGCTTTGAGATAGTCGATGGTGAGCGCCTTGGGAGTCCAGCCACTGGAGTTCAGGCCATATACCTTTCCGGTCTTGGCTTCGTAGTAGATGGCGAAGAGGTCGCCGCCCATGCCGTTGACGTAAGGCTGGGTGAGCCCCAACACCGCATTCGCAGCGATAGCCGCATCGACCGCATTCCCGCCCGACTCCAGCATCTTCGCCCCCGCCTGCGACGCCAGAAACTGCGAAGATGCGACGATCCCGTATCGCGTGACGATCATCGAGCGCGCCTGATCCCGCGACGGCGGCGGAGGAGCAGCCGGAGTGTCCTCTTGGGCAAAGCACGTAAACGAAAGGAGCAGGGCGACCGAAAGCAGCTTCATATTACGCGGAGTCTAGCACACCGGTTCGGCGTTATCTGCCCAATCTGATCCGGCGCTCATTTCACAGCAAACAGGATCTTCGGATGCCGGTCGTGTTAATTTGTTGTCACCTACCCAGGAGGCAACATGTCGGTTTTCCGCGGATCAGGCAGTGCGTTGGGAATGCAGCAACCGATCGACCGGCGCGACTTCGTAAACTCGATGCTGTTGGCGTCTGGCAGCGCACTGCTCGGCGCCATGAGCCCACGCGAGATCCTCGCTGCCGACGACTGGACCGGTTACGCGGGCGTCGGCGATTATGCGCGGTCGAACGGCAACACCTACGAAGTGATCAGCGCCGGTCATCAGATCCGCGACAAGGTCTTTTCAAAGAACCCGCCCAAAGTCACCGACACGGGTGAGATTTTCGACTGCATTATCGTGGGCGGCGGCATCAGTGGATTGGCGGCGGCGCTACAACTTCAACGGCGCAGCCCCGGGCTGAAGTGCCTGATTCTGGAAAATCACCCGGTCTTCGGCGGCGAAGCCAAGCGCAACGAATTCGTGGTGGACGGCCAGCGTCTGATGGCGCCGCAGGGCTCCGATCATTTCAGCATCCCCGCGCCCGCATCGTTCATGGCGAAGTACTACGACTCGATCGGTCTCGACATCACGAAATTTCAGGATCAAGGTTGGAAGGGCCCGTCGCCGCGGATTCCGCTCGGCCGCACCTTCGAATTCATTCAGGAGCCCTATGGCATTTACTTCGGCGCCAAATTCGGGCAAAAGCCCGGCATGTGGCTCATCGATCCGTGGAAGAAGGAATGGGAGGGCGCTCCTGTCTCCGCGCCGGTGCGGCGCGAAATCCTGAAGTACCGGGAGACGCTCGCCAAGGTCGGCCCGAAGACCCCGCAACTGGACACCATGACCATGGAGCAGTACATGGTGACGCTCGGGTTGAGCCGGGATACCATCCGTACTTTTTTCACTCCCGGTCCGGCCGACGGATGGGGGCTCGGTCCGGACGTCATTTCGGCGTATTGCGGGGTCACCTGGGGATCGATGAACCGCGGCTCGGGCGAGAACTCGCTCGCTTTCCCGGGGGGCAATGACGGCATTGGCCGCCATATGGTGAAAACCCTGATTCCGAACGCCATTTCCGGCCAGAGCACCGTCGAGGGAGTATATCGTGGCCGTATCAATTTTTCAGACCTCGACAAGTCCGGTCAGCCGGTGCGGATCCGGCTCGGCGCAACCGCCGCCGGTGTCAAGCACGAGGGCGAACCGCGGAACTCGAAAACAGTCTCCGTCATGTATACGCAAAACGGCAAGGCTTACCGGGTAAAGGCGCGCGCGGTAGTGATGGCGAACGGCAGTTGGACCACCAAGCACGTCGTTCTCGATCTCGACGCGGCGAGGCGCGATGCCTACAATCAGTTCCATCGTTCGCCATGCCTGATCGCGAACGTCGCGTTACGCAATTGGCGGTTCCTCTACAAAATGGGCATTTCGGGAGGCTACTGGTTTGAAGGAATGGGAGTTTACGGAGGCGTTCGCACGGTTCCGAATTTCGCCACGGACGTAAAGGAAATCGGTCCGGACTCGCCTGTGGTTCTTACGTTCAAAATTCTCTTCTGCCAGCCGGGACTGCCCATGGAAGAGCAGCAGACGCGCGGCCGGACCGAGCTGATCTCCACTCCGTTTCGAGAGTACGAGCGCAGGATTCGTCAGCAGTTGACCGATATGTTCGCCGCTTCCGGCTTCGACGCAAAACGCGATATTGCCGGCATCATTCTCAATCGCTGGGGTCATGCCTACGCCAGCCCGCAACCGGGATTCTTCTTTGGCAAAGACGGGAAGCCCGCCTTCCGGGACATCTTGCGGAATTCCTCATTCGGCAGGATCGCGTTCGCGAATACCGAGCTCTCGGGAGATCCGAGCCACGTGACGGCTATTGAAGAAGGTGAGCGCGCTGCCGGCCAGCTTCTCGACGGCGCGCTCGCCGGGTAGTTCATCAGCAGTTCCGCAGCGGCGCGAGGCGGTCATCCGCCGCTGCGTATACCGGACTCGACCTAACGTCCGGTGACGTGCCGCGCGTCCTTGGAAGAGAGGAACTCAGTACCGGTCTGGTGCTGTGGATAGAACCACGTCTGTAGCGGCTCAGGTAAATCTCTAAAGCCCTCTCCAAACCGGAGCGCTGTCCGATCGGTTCCGCGCTGGCGTTCACTCGAGATGCCGATAAACGTGCCGAGAATCTCCGTCTCATCCGCGTTGAAGACCTGGACCACATTCCGATAGTTGAGGTCGGGTGGGACCTTGAACACATAGGTGCCCGGAGCCAACGTCACTCCCGGAAGCTGGACAGATTGTCCGAACGTCAGTATGGTCTTTTTATTCCATTGGTCTGCGGATGCGGGCGAAGAAAGGTACAAGCCCGCGCAAAGCATTGCAATTGCGAATTTTATCTGCATATTTTTGACGTCTCCTTCTACTGCTGATGTAGGAGCACGTTCTATGCCATGAAATTCGCGACGCCTGGATTATTTCTGAACGGCCGCCACGACCATCTGCAAGGTCTTGCCGGTGGAGTCGCCGATTCCCTGCGGCGCACGCCAGTTGCCGCGCGATCCATCGTATGTATACTTTACCGGCAACCGCGTGAGCGCGGGGTCGTACTGTCCCTCCGTGCCGCCCATCTTGTAAATCACCATGTCCAGTGACGGAACCACGTAGATACAATATCCGCCCGACCCACCCTTCCAGAAGGCATCCCGCGGCACGTCGGCATATTGCCCCTGCTCGTTGACGTTGAAGTTGAAGCTGTGGTTGTAGTGGGGGTTGTATTTCGACATTCGTCCGCACATCCGTACGAATTCGGCGGGCACAATCTGCTGGTTGCCCCACCGGCCTTCGTGCAGTAACAGGTAGGCGAACCGGAGGACGTCCGTGGATCGCACGGCGATGCTGCCGCCTCCGGGCGTGTGGAACATGCGGCCGTTGGCATCGATGCCGCTCGCCAGGCGCGGACGGTACATCGCGTATCCCCACGTCCCGAATCTGAGCGGTGTCGTGAGGCGCAGTCGCATATAGTCTTCCATTTCCATTCCAGTTACTTTGCGAAGCATCATCGCCGCGATGTGCGGCGACGATGTCGCATACGAGTAACACGCGCCGGGGTCGCATGCCAGCGGCTGCCGCATGGCTACATCGTCGGTTGTCGCGATGGGACCATCCTGGGCTGGATTCTCCATCGTCTTTCGTACGCCGTTCACGTACATCGGATTGGTGCCGCGAATTCCCGCCGACATCGCGAGCACCTGGCCGAGAGAGATCTCGGCCTTCCGCGGATCGTCCAACGGGAAATACTCCGACGGAAGATAGTCCGGGCGGAACACCTTTTCATCCAGCCCGTTTGCAACGAGCGATGCCTTTTCGCGCAACATGATGCCGACGGCCACGCTGGTGAAGGCCTTGCCACAGGAGGCCAACTCGGGTAGAGCCTCCCGGTTGCCACGGCCGAAATAACGCTCGTAGACCAGGTACCCATGGCGCACGACCAGCAGACCGCCGTGCTGGCTGGTGTTCTGAACGTAATCGAAAGCCTCGTCGAGCTTCTGTCGGTCGATGCCCGCCTGCTTGGCGATTTTGGCTGGATCGGTGAGAGTTCGCCACCCACCCTTGGTGTCGGGCGGCGGGAAATAGTCCCCGGCGAATGGCAGGGCCAAACGCACGAAGGCCAGGATGGCGAAGGGCGCGAAGTACCGAGCGGATTTCGTTAGCACGTGGTACATGATACTGAAGTCTCACCACACGGACCAGCATGCCAAACATTACTTGAGAAGTGAAAACCGTGCTCGTGCGGGTTGATCGGCGCCGGCAGCGTCTCCTCCGCGGTGGCGGCGATACAGCTTGTTGCATGTTCCGAACCGGCGCGGCGCCCCCAGCGGTCCGCGAGAACCACCGTCGGCGTGACGAAACTCGCCTCGTCACCGCCCATAAATAATCGGGCGACAAGGCCAAATGGGAAGCCACTTCCCCACGGAATATCTAAGTGGTCGATAACAAGCTGTCCCAATGCCTAAATCGGCGAGGCGCCCGAGCCGAGCCTTACTTCCTCGCTATCGCTGGCCAGTTCAACACGATAGTGAACGGCTTGGCCTCTGACTCGAGCGACTCCAGAACCAGAAATCGCTGGCCATCGCCAGTCACCGCGAATTGGTCCCACTGAGCCTGGACGGGAACGCGCGTAGGAAAAAGAACTTCTGGGATTCCGGCTTCCAAAGCCGGGCCGGGTTTGATGGGCACTGACACGATGTTGCCGTCCAGCTCGATATAAAACAACTCTTTGTTGTCTTTCCTCCAGAAACCCTGGACGCCACCGTGGTTCGAAACCTGGCGCCTCTGCGTGAAGGATGGGTAGGCCGCGATATAGACTTCCCAACGTCCCGATTCATTGGTGTTGTAGGCAACCCAGTTCCCGTCCGGAGAAACCCGAGGCTCATCCTTGTAATATTCCGTCTTCAGCAGTGTCTCTGGCTGCGCGTCCCGCCCGGGAGTCTTTCGGTAGAAGGATTTGCCGTAGCTATTCATGAAAATGACCGACCCATCTCTGAGCCACGCCGCCGGGTAAATCGACTCTGCGGCTTGGTGCACGAGTTGCTCGTCTCCACCGCCGACCGTTTTCCGGTACAGGTTCGGCTTACCAGCTTTGTTGGAGGCAAAGAGGATTTCCCTCCCGTCGGGCGACCAGACTGGGGTGCTCTTGGCGGCCGAATCCGAGGTCATCCGAGAGAGGATGCCGCTGGTCAGATCGAGGAGCCAGATATCGGACACTCCATTCACGGGATTCATGATCTGCGCGGCAAAACGCTTCTCATCAGGCGACAACGCTCCCTGGCGATAGAGGCGGGGCGTACCGGCTAAACCGAGACGCTTTCCGGTCCGGCCGTACCAGACCGCCTGAAGATCTGTCGACGTGGAGACCTCCGGTTGGTATACCAGGGTACCGTTCGGCGAGGAAGAATAGACGCTGATCTGTGCGGATTCCACACGGCGGACCATGTCCGCCAGGGGGTACGGTTCACCGGCCACTTGCAGTTTCCCGGGATCGAACGGCTGAGCCATCAACACTGGCCCGCGCCCGAAAACAATCAGTCCTGGCAATACGAAGGTCGCGTTGGAGGCGATATCCAGAATCCGGCGGGACTCCCTCCCATCGACGGAACCAAGGTAGGTGGCAGACTTGCCCGGATCGCTGCTGTACGACGTGTAGAGAAAATGCTTGCCGTCCGGCAGGAAACTAGGCCATCCGTGGCTGGTTTCCTTACGGGCCGCATTCAACGGAAGCAACTCTCTGGGCTGGCCCCCACTCGAGGATACCTGCCGCAGAGGCCCGGTCATGCTTCCAAGGACGATGAGGCCGTCCCTATTCCAGGCGCCGCCCATTGTGCTCGCCGCGTCGCAGAGTACCTGCGGGGGTCCGGCGTTAGGGTCGAGTTTTTTTAATTTCCCGTCGGCGAGGTATGCGATAAAGCGGCTGTCGGGCGACCAGAAAGGCCTGGAAGCATTCTCCGTGCCAGGCAGGACCGTCGCTTGCACCGCATCCAGCCGTCGAAGCCAGAGCATGGGTCGGGTGCCAGACGTCACGCCGGTATAGGCGATACTGCTGCCATCCGGTGAGACCGCCGGCACGTCCCACCAATACAGGACGTTTCGAAAGGGTAACGCCTGCTCGAAGCGAACCGGATGTGCTGGGGACCGCGTTTCGCGGAAATGTAAGAGCCCGAGCGCCAGAGTTGCCGTTAATCCGACGGCCGCCACCGTCCAGGGCAGCGAGTTTCGGCGGGCCACGTTGGTCGCCGAGGGCTCCGTGTGGTCGAGCAAAATGCGTGCGTCGCCGGCGGCCTGAAGACGGAGTCGGTAGTCCTTCTGGAGGCAATGTTCGAGGAGGTGGCGTACGCGCAGCGGGGTGGCCGTGGGGAGGGCGCTGAAGTCGGGCTCTCGCGTGAGGACGGCGGCGATCGAATCGGAGACGTTCACAGAGTCTCCGAACAGCGTCTTGCCGGAAAGCAGTTCATAGAGGATTGCCCCGAAAGCCCAAATATCGGTGCGGCGGTCGATTGCCTGGCCGCGCGCCTGTTCCGGTGACATATAGGCCGGGGTCCCCAGGATCATGCCCGTTTTGGTGCCGCCTGAATTCGAGGTCGCGGAATACGACTCGGGTGCGCCGCCTGCGACTTCGGTCAGTTTGGCCAGCCCGAAATCGAGCACTTTGACCACACCATCTGGAGTGATCCGGATGTTAGCGGGCTTGAGATCGCGATGCACGATACCTTTTTCGTGGGCGGCATCGAGCGCGGCTGCGATTTGCCGGGCGTAGTTAATTGCGGTGGCGACGGGGAGAGGTCCGTGCAGGTCGCGGCCCTCCACCAATTCCATGATCAAAGCGCGATCTTCCACGCCGTATATCGCGGCAATATTTGGATGATTCAGCGCCGCCAGGACTTTGGCTTCGCGCGTGAAACGGGCAATGCGATCGCGGTCGGCGGCGAATCCCTCAGGCAGGACCTTGATAGCCACGTCGCGACCCAGTTTCGTGTCGGTGGCGCGATAAACTTCTCCCATCCCGCCTTCGCCCAGTTTGCCGGAGATGCGGTAGTGCGCGATGCATTGAGGGGTTTCCGCCGCACCCACGAATGTATTGCCGTCCTCCGCATAATGAGCGAGCAGCGACTCCACTTCTTTGCGAAGCCATTCGTTTCCGGTGCAGGCCTCAGCTAAAAAGGCTGATCGCGCCTCGGGTGCAAGTTCCACGGCTTGCTGGAACGTCGCCTCGATCCGCTGCCAGCGGTTATCGCTCATGGGCCTTCTCATTGTACGCTCTCGCCCGCCAGGAACCTGCGCAGCCAGGCTTCCCCGAGCCGGATGTCGCGCTTCACCGTGGGCAGCGTAAGCCCCAGGGCGGCAGCGACCTCTTCCCGGTCCATACCGCCGAAATAGCGCAGCTCAATCACCTTAGCCTTGCGTTCGTCCACCGCCGCCAGGCGGTGGAGGGCCTCATCGACCTCCAGGACGTCGGCGGCGCGGCCTTGCGTGACGGCAATACAGGTATCCAGCGTGACGGCAGCCGCAGCGCCTCCCCGCTTGGCAGCGTGCTTTACGCGGGCGTGATCGACCAGTATGATCCGCATCAGCCGGGCGGCGATGCCGAAAAAGTGTGCCCGGTTCTCCCATTGCACCGGCTGCGCCTGGTCGAGCAATCGCAGATAAGCCTCATTGATCAGCGCGGTGGGCTGCAACGATTGGCCGGGCATCCCGCGCCGAAGATAGGCGCGCGCCAGCTTGTGCAGTTCGCTATAGACCAGCGGGGTGAGGTGATCGAGCGCGGCAGGCTCACCCCGTCCCCAGGCGATCAATAACGCAGAGACTGAGGGGGATTCCGCCATGCGAAGCATTCTGCCACAAATTCCCAAAGTGCGTTAGCCGTTTTGTTCTCCGTTTTCGAAGGTCCTAAGTGCCCGGGTACAGGCCGGCGGAAACAAGGAGAAAACGTCATGGCAAACGCGACAACCAATCTCTTCGTAATAGGAGTTATGGCGGTTTTACCGGTGAGCGGCGATCCGAGCCGGGGACCTGCCGAGAAGGCGGCGCCCGATCTCGTGGTGTTTGTGGAGGGAAGCAATTTGGTCACGACGTCGGTGCTGCGTCAGGCCGAAGCCACGGGCAGCCGGATGTTCGCTGGAATCGGCGTGAACGTGCTGTGGACGGAGCGGCGTCCGGTAGGGAGTGGTGAACCGGCCGTCGGCGCTTGCACACCGCAGCGGCCCATGGAGATCGGCGTTCGAATAGCGCTGCAGAAGACCTCTGGCGCCAGTCACGAAGCCTTCGCCTCCGCCAACCCCTACGCCAGCAATGACATGCGCATCACACTGTTTTACGGCGAGTTACACGAGGCGCTACGGCCGCAGTCGCATCTGGAGGCCACAGTCATGGCTCACGTTCTGGTTCATGAGCTCACGCATGTGCTGCAGCGGGTGGCACGACACTCCAAGACAGGCGTGATGCAGGCGCATTGGACGCCCCGCGACTACACTGCCATGCAACGAAGTCCGCTGGAATTCACGGAAGAAGACATCGACTTAATTCACCTCGGCCTGCGCGGACTTCCTGTGCGATGCGTGCCGTAACCGCAGCCGACGCCAATTCGATTGTTCTGGAGCGTTTCCGCAGCCTCACGCCGGCAGACTTCCTGACTACCCTGGAGAAACTGCGCCCACCGCTCCTCCCGCCAGACCTGAAGGCGAGAGTGCTCGCTTCGCTGCCCACGGAGGGCGAGATCAAGCGCTTGAACGCCTCGGATTTGCTCAAACTCGACGCGGTGGCTCCGATCTTACGCGCGCATGGACGAGACGGCGCTTACATCCTCAAAGTGGTCGACAATCCCCAGGCGCACGTCGCGATTTACGCGCGGTTCGTGGTGCTGATCTCGTACGCCGCCCTCCAGGTAGTGAATGCCGGCCAACTCCAGGCCATCGTGGCGCACGAGATCGGGCATGAATATGTAATGGAGGAGTATGAAGCGGCAAGACAGAAGCCGCCTTCGGGAATTGGAGCTATTTTGCGACGGAATTGCCATGGTCACCCTGGCTCGGACCGGAGCCAATCCCTGGATACTCGTCGAGGCTCTTCGCAAAATGTACGCTTCCAACCGCGCCAACGGACGATCGGTCAACAGCGACTCGTATCCCAGCCTGTCCGACTGCGAACGGTTCGCTGTGGAGATGAAGAAGTGGCTCGCCGGGACTGGGAATTCCGTGTCACGCCCGTAGGTCGAATTCGCGCGACTTTACGCCTGTTAGCGCCGAATCGATGGAACCTCCTATGGCGGCTCCGATTTCGCGACGATGCGCAATTGAGCGGCGACTCGGAAACACAGGAGATTTGTGGCTGTCTCTCCACTGCATCGGCCACGATGTGTGTGCGGCCGGTCGGTCCTCCCGACGCGTTCTGTGAGCGAGCCGTTTTCGACGCGCGCCTTTTATATCGGCGGACCGGCGGGTGGCTGTCGTGCCTGACGCTGCATCACTTGGGCTGCTCGCTCACATATCTTTCGATTGCTTGGCGAATGGCATCCTCGAAAACAAATTCCCTCTTGGCAATCGCCACAGAGATAGATGGGCCCTCCGGATTCCTTAATCGCGCGTCGTCCGCCCAGGTCCCGGCGCGCGACCCGATACCAATCGTGTCCGCACGACCCGCTCCTTTCCCGATGAAGAGTATGGTAGAAGTATTTCGTTGAATGACCCCGCTTCGGCAGACTTTTCGGACCGGGAGCTCAGGAGTGAAAATGCAGATCGACACGACTCGCAGGTACTTCAATAAGATTGCTATGATGCTCGCGACCGCAGCGCCGGGACTCCTGGCGCAAACTCCGGCTCCGGGCAAATCGCCAGCCGCCACCACCGGCGATCAGCCTCGCCGAAATGACCGGATCCATAACGGAATTTACTACTTCCCGGGAATCGGCTCGAATAGCGGGTATCCGCGAGAGGATCATAT
>JADMIO011814901.1_pt1 | contig 14069 bp, 2 predicted proteins | sample 8958161 | NCBI WGS metagenome assembly JADMIO01 (sample SAMN16585339, study PRJNA669376) | soil metagenome | isolation source: Crop rotation soil | place: USA: Cullars Rotation, Alabama | collected 2011 | reverse complement strand
GCCGCGACTTCAAGTCACGTGAATTCCAAGCTTCGGATCCCACTGTGCTGGAAAGTCGGGTTGCGCAAGAATACCCCCGACCAGCTTTTCAAGATTGCTCAGCATGCGCAGGATGGTCGTCCTGTCAAAAAGCTCCGTGCTGTATTCGACCACGCCATCCAACCCTTGTTCCGCCTCCACAAAAGTGATCAGGAGGTCGAACCTCGCCAACCCGACGCGGTCACTGCCTTCCAATATCTCAGTCGTCAGTCGGGTCAGTGCGAGAGGTTGGGCCGGCACGTTCTGCAAGACCAGCTTCACCTGAAACAGCGGCGTGCGACTGGTTCGGCGGTTCGGGTTTAATACTTCGACCAGCTTATCGAACGGCAGGTCTTGGTGCGCGTAGGCGTTGGCGGTCACTTCTTTCACACGCGCCAGCAATTCGCGGAAGCTCAGGTTGCCCGCCAACTGCGTGCGCAACACAAGTTGGTTGCCGAAGAAACCGATCAGCCCTTCAACTTTGGCGTTGTTGCGATTCGCGATGTCTGTGCCTACGACGATGTCTGTTTGATTGGATAGGCGGTATAGCAACGTTTGAAATGCGGCCAGCAGCCCCATAAACAGCGTCGCGCCCTCACGCTGGCTAAGCTCCTTCAACCCTTCGGCCATCTCTTTGCCGAGGCGAAACCGCTCCAGCGAGCCAGTGTGTCCCTGCGTCTGCGATCTCGGCCGGTCGGTGGGCAAATTCAATATTTCGGGAGCACCTTCAAGTTGCCGAGTCCAGTACTCGACCTGCTTCTGCATAGCTCCCGCTTCAAGCCATTGCCGTTGCCATACCGCGTAATCCGCATACTGCACTTCCAGCTCTTCAAGCGGCGACGGCCTTCCTGAAACGTACGCCTCATAGAGTGTGCTCAACTCCCTGATCATCACGCCCACAGACCATCCGTCGCTGATGATGTGATGCATCGTCAACATCACCACCTGCTCCTCTTCGCTCACCTTCACTAATCCTCCTCTCACCAACGGCCCTCTCTCCAACTCAAACCCTCGCCGACCCTCCGCTCTCCCTAACCTTAGCCTTTCCGCCTTGCGCTCCTCTTCCTTCAACCCACTGATGTCGATCACCTTCACTCCCTGCCCCCACTCCGGCTTCACCTCCTGCTCTGCTTTTCCGCCTCGGCTCCGAAACACCGTCCGCAACGACTCGTGCCGCCGCACGATCTCCTCTAGCCCTTGCCACAAGGCCCACACGCTCAACTCGCCGACCACTCGCGCCGCCATCGGCACGTTGTAGAGCGGGCTGCCCGGCTGCATCTGATCGATGAACCACAGCCGTGCCTGAGCGTAGGACAGCGGCAACGGCCCGCCTCTCGGGACTGGCCGAATCGGCGGCGCTTGCACGGCCTCGCGGGCTCGTATCTGCTCTTCGACGACGGCCGCCAACTGGGCAAGCTGGGGCGAGTCGAACAGGACTCTGAGTTCGAGGTCGATGGCGAAGGCTTCTCTGACTCGCGAAGCCATCTGCGTAGCAAGCAGCGAGTGGCCGCCGATCTCGAAGAAGTTGTCCTTGATGCTAACCTGATCGATCCCAAGAATCCCCGCCCAAATATCAGCCAGGGCCTTTTCGACGGGGGTTCGAGGCGGCGTAAATTCTTCGCCACGATCAGACGCGGCTGCGTCGGGCGGCGGCAGTGCTCTCCTGTCTATTTTCCCGTTAGGCGTTAGCGGGAATGCGTCAAGAATGACAAACGCCGCGGGCACCATGTATTCAGGGAGCTTCGACTTCGTGAAGGCGCGCAACTCGCTCGCCGATAAGACCGCTTCAGATTGTGCGAGAGCGTGCCGACCATCCGCGCCGAGTGAGGCTCGATGCTCTTTCGATGCGCCGGCCGCGTAGGCGTTACGGGCTTTCTTATCGGGCACAACGTAAGCGATGATCCGCGGGCCACCCGTGTTCTCTTCTCTGGCTACGACAATCACTTCTCTGATCGCCGGGTGCTCTGACAGCACAGACTCTATCTCGCCCAGCTCGATGCGGTAGCCTCGCACTTTGACCTGATGATCGATGCGGCCGACGTATTCGATCACACCATCCGCAGTTTGTATCGCCAGATCACCCGTACGATACAAGCGCGAGCCGGCGGCACCGAATGGGTTCGGCACAAATCTTTCTGCCGTCAGATCAGCCCGGTTCAGGTAGCCGCGTGCCAACCCGCGTCCCGCCACGTACAACTCGCCTTCGACTCCTATCGGCTTCAGCCGCTTCTTGCCGTTCAAGATGAAGACCTGCATGTTAGGAAGGGGCTTTCCTATAGGCACGCTCAACCCGCGCTCTTGCCTGTCACATGCCCAGTGCGTAGCGTCTATGCTCACCTCCGTCGGCCCATAGAGGTTGTGCAACTCCGCGTCCATCTCCCTGTAGAATCGCTGCCGCAGTTCCTTGTCCAACACCTCGCCGCCGCAATACACCCGCTTCAAGCTCTTACAGTTTGACAACCCCGCTTCGGCCAGCAATATGTCCAACATCGTCGGCACGACTTGCAGCGTCGTCACTTGTTTCTCTTGAATCTCTTTGACCATGTAGGCCGCGTCTTGATGCCCGCCGGGCTTGGCCAGTATTAACCTCGCTCCACTAAGAAGCGGGACAAATACTTCCCACACAGACGCGTCGAAACTGATAGAGGTCTTCTGCAAAAGACTGTCTGATTCGCTCAGAGGCAACTCATCCTGAATCCACAGCAGCCGATTACATATGGATCGGTGCTCGATCATCACGCCCTTGGGCCGGCCCGTCGATCCCGACGTGTAGATCACATACGCCAGATGCCCTCCTCCCACTTCCCTTCCTCTCGCCTCCTCTTCCTCTCCTTCCCCTGCCCTCCCCCAACTCTCCTCGACCCTCACCACCTCTCCCTCATACCCGCTTAGCGCTTCACTCGCTTCCTCTCCCTTGCTCACCACTGCCGCCACGCCCGCGTCCTCGATCATCATCCTCACGCGCTCAGCCGGGTAGCCCGGATCCACCGGCACGTAGGCCCCGCCGGCTTTCAACACGCCGAGCAGTCCCACCACCATCTCCAGGCTCCGCTCCAGGCAGACTCCCACTCGCACATCGGGACCAACGCCCAGCCTCGTCAGCCTGCGGGCAAGTCTGTCTGCACGGCGGTCGAGTTCGGCGAAGGTGAGGTGGCTCGAATTGCTGACGACGGCCACGCGCTCAGGAGTCCGTCGCGCCTGCTCTTCAAATAGCGTGTGTATACAATCGGCCTGCCCAAAATCTGCGGCCGTTTCGTTCCACTCGCCGAGTATCTGCTGGCGCTCGCGCTCGCTGATCACATCTAACTCGGCTACGGCCGCTTCAACATCACTGACTGCGCTCTCGACCAACTGCGCGAACTCTGCCGCTAAGCGCCGGACACTTTCTTCCGAATAGAGATTGCGATCAAAGTGCCATTCGAGCGATAACTCATCCTCTCGCCTCACGCATAGCAGCTTGAGCTTGAATCGGTCTATGCAGGCATACTGTCTCAGTATCGAGAACTTCAAACCTGCCGCTGTGATCTCTCTATCGACTGCCAAATACTCGAAGGCGAATTGGGCAAAGTCCGCCGGTTCGATTTCGTCTGCACTGTTCGAGTGGTCCCAGCAAAAGTACTCCTGCCATTTAGAGGCGGCTTGTGATTCGGCATCCACCTGACTCAAGACATGGCTGAAGGGCATGCCCTCTTCGACCGAGACGCGCGTAGGCAGATGTTTAGCCAGCAATCCCAACTCTTCTTTCAGCTCGTCATATTTGCGACCGTCGTGAGCTACACCGACGATGACGGGTGATTGCCCATTGCGCACCCAAAGCAGCGTATGCCAGCAGGTCTGTAAAAAGCTGGCTTCCGTAGTCGCGTACTGCCTGACTTTCGACGCAAGCTTCGCGCAGACCTCGTGCGACAGAGCAGAGGTGAATAGAGCGGGATAAAAATCAGTGGCCTCTGCGGGCGTTCGTTCGAGGGCAAGCTTCTGTGTAAGAAGAGGCGAGTAATCCTTCTGCTTCCAGAATCGCCGGCCAGCCCCTTCCTCCTCTGATTCGAGCAGTTCATTCTGCCATTCGGAAAGGTCTGCGTACTGGACAGGCTTGTCCATCAACTCTTCGCCCGCAAGGCGAGCACCGCAGTACTGCGCGACTTCTCTCACCAGATTGGTCAGTCCCACGATGTCCGCACTCAAGGCAGGCAGGCTGAATATCAGCAAGTGGCGGTCGGGCGATAGCGCCGCAAGCGAGACTTTCAACAACGGCCCGACCTCGAAGTCGAACTGCCGGCGGCACGCTTCGGCAAAGCGGTCGTCAATCGCGGCCTGGAGTGACTGCGCGTCCTGCTGGTCGAGGCTAATCTCATCCACGCTGATCGCCTGCCAGGCTGAAACGACTTGCAAAGGCACAGTCATTGCCGGCAGGAGGCGAAAGCCTGTTCGCAGTATCGCGTTGCGTTCGACCAAGTCTTGAATAACCGCGTCTATCACATCGGCCTGCAAGCGGCCTTCGATCAAGATGGCGCAGGCCGAGCAGTAGGGCGCGGCTGATGATTGCTGCAATAACCAAAGATGTTCTTGTTGAGGAGAGAGGCGATACCCCTCAATGGCTTGTTCTTGCATGATTGCTCTGATGTGTTGAGGTTAAATGTGTCTGCAAGAATGTGGGTCGGCCATTCCGACCAGAATGCTGCGATCCCCCTGGTAAGGCATGCGTGCGTGAGCCACGAGCATGTTATCGAGCATCAGGATGTCTCCCCTTTGCCAGGGGAATACGATCATCTCCTGGCGGTAGGCGTTGCGCAGCAAGTCTAAGACTTCCGGCTCGATGGGCGAGCCGTCGCCGTAGTAGGTGTTGGCCGGCAATTCCTCTTCGTTCTTGAATCCTTCGAGCAGGCCCTGGCGTATGGCCTGGCTCAGCGTTGATACGTGGAAGAAGGTCGCGTGATTGAACCACGTAAACTCGCCCGTGCGCGGGTGCCTGGCGATCACGTCGCGAATGGCGCGAGTTCTCAGCCGACCGTTCTCCCGCCATTCGGTCTCGATCCCACTTGCGCGGCAGTACTCATCCACCGTTTGTCGATTCTCTGTCTGAAAGACCGTCTGCCAGGGCAGGCCGAACCTCTCGCCGAAGTTGCGCACGTACATCCACCTGCGGGTGATGAAGGCGTCTCTGATGGCCGCCGGTATGCGTTCGTAGATTCTTCGGCAGTCGGCTATCGGCGTCTCGCCGCCCGCGTCGGCGGGCCGTGCGCAGAAGAAGAAAAGTTTCATCGGCCAGGCGTTCTGGTAAGAATTCTCGTTATGCAGGAAGATGCTTTCGCTGGCCGGGTAATCTGTCGAAGTGTATATGCTGCCGCTCACCTGGCTTCGCGGCGACGACCGCTCTCGGTATTCGAGCAATTCTTCAGAGACCGCTTTGATGAACGCCTCGAATTCGGCGGCCGTTTTGACGTTGAAGTTCCTGAACAGCAACGCGCCGTGTTTGTTCAGGCTCTCGTCGATCAGCGACCTATTGTCAGCCGCCCACGCAGTCAGGCTCAACCCCTTGATGGCCGGCTGCATCACCAGCGGCAAAGAGCTGCCCTGCTCCAGCAAGCCCGTATGAACGAGGCTGCCCGATGTCAGGCTGATGGCTTTGCGGCTGATGTTAGCGAGTTTGGGTCTGCTGAGCGCATCACCCTCAGAGCGATCCATTATGTGTGATCTCCTTCGGCACGTAGCCGCTTGATCGCCTTCTGCCTCATCTCGGAAAACTTGCGCAAGGAAGCCCGCTCGGCCCGCTCCTCTTCGGCCTGCCGTTGGCGCAGCTCTTCTTCGGCCAGTGCGGCTTTGATCTCGGCGAGTGTCGCTTCGGGCCGCTCGACGATTTGGCCTAGCACGGTTTCGTACTGCTGCACCATACGAGCCACCGTGCTGGCGTCGTAAAGGTCTGTGCTGTATTGCAGAGACCCGAAGACCCTTCGCCCCGATTTGATCATTCTTAAGATCAGATCGGATTGCGTTGTGCTGCTATCGAGCGGCAGTTGAGTGATGGTGAGCGTGGAAACTCGCAGCTCAGGAACAGCGATGTCGTTGAGCGAGAATCTGACCTGCGACAGCGGGTTATAACTCAAATTCCTTTGAGGGCTGAACTCATCGACGAGCATAGCGAACGGCAGATCCTTGTTCGTGTAAGCCCCGAGCACGGTCTTGCGCGTCCGCGCCAGCAACTCTTCAAAACTCGGATTGCCTGAGAAGTCCGTGCACAAGACCACAATATTCACGAACAGGCCAATGAGCCCTTCGATTTCTACGTGATCGCGGTTTCCAAAGGGCGAGCCGATAATAATCTCTTCCTGGTCTGTGTAATAATTCAGCAGCACGTTGAACGCCGCCAGTAGCGTCATGTATAAAGTGACATCCTGCCTGTTGCTCAGTTCTGTGAGCGCCTTCGTCAAATCATCAGGAAGCTCTAAGTCCAGGCTCGCACCTTTAAAGGTTTGACGCGGCGGCCTTGGGCGGTCGGTGGGCAGATTGATTTGAATAGGCACGCCGGCCAACGCCTCTTTCCAATAAGCGAGCCGCGACTTCAACACTTCCTCGCTCAGCCACTCTCTCTGCCACGATGAGTAGTCAGAGTACTGCACAGGAAGCTCAGGCAGCGGCGAGGCGTTGCCTTTCAAGAACTCCTCATAAATCGACTGGATTTCGTCAGCGTACACTTTCAACGACCACGCATCGCCGACGATGTGATGGTTGACCATCACCAGCAAGTGTTCTTCGTCGCCGAGCTTGATTAATGAAAACCGCGCCAGCGGGCCGCGCATAAGGTCGAACGGCCTGATGGCTTCGCTCGCGATCAACGCGTCAGCCTCTGTCTTGCGCTCGTGTTCGCTCGCGCCAGTCAAATTGATTAGGCGAACCCGCACCGTTGCGGCATCGTGTATGACTTGGACTGGATGCCCGCCGACGGTCTGAAATGTGGTGCGCAACACTTCGTGACGACGCGAGATTTCGTCTATGGTGTGCTCAAGGGTATTGACGTTAAGGCATCCCTTCAGATGGAATGCGCTGACAAGATTATAAAAACCGCTGCCCGATTCAAGTTGATCTATGAACCACAGCCCTTCCTGCGCAAAAGAGAGCGGCATCGCTCCATTGCGTGGATATGCTTTGATGGGAAGCATCTTAAACGTTGCCGCAGTCTCTCTCTTTTCTCTTATCACCTCGGCCAGCTCTGCCACCGAAGACTTTTCAAATAGCGTTCTCATCTCAAGGTCGATAGAAAAGGCATCTCGCACTCTCGACACGACCTGTGTGGCGAGCAGCGAGTGGCCGCCGATCTCGAAGAAGTTCTCCTCGGCTCTCACGCCTTCGACCCCGAGCACCTCTTCCCATATCCCAGTCAGCATTTCTTCAATGACGTTACGCGGCTCGCGCTGCTCCGCTCCTTCAGTCACCACCTTCATGCGCAACAGGGCTTTGCGGTCAATCTTGCCGTTAGGAGTGAGCGGCATCGCCTCGATCTCCACCACCTGACTCGGCACCATGTACCCCGGCACTCTCTCCTTGACCTCCTCTCTCACTCGCCTTCCACCTCCTCCGCTCTCCTCTTCCTCCATCACCACATACCCAATCAGCCGCTTTACTCCTCCCTCCTCTTCCACCACCACCGCCGCCTCCTTCACTCCTCTCACCTTCCTCAATGCCTCTTCCACCTCGCCTAGCTCGATCCGATACCCTCGCACCTTCACTTGCCCATCTCCTCGCCCCAAATACTCCAGCTTCTTCTCCTCTCTCACCCGGCACACATCCCCCGTCCGGTAGACCCGCGCTCCGGCTTCCACTCCCGCCACATCCGCGATGAATCGCTCTGCCGTCAGCTCCGCTCTCCCGTAGTAACATCGTGCCAGCCCCTCACCGCCAATCAGCAACTCTCCCATCACTCCTCGCGCCGCTACCTCTCCACTCACCTCCACCACGTAAGCACGGCTTCCACTGATTGGCCTACCGATCAGCACCTGCCGGCTGCCTCTGGCTACCTCTTCTATCGTCGAATAGGTCGTGTCCTCGCTCGGCCCGTACAGGTTCACCACCCGTCGCGCTTGACTCCCTTCATAGATCTCCTCGACCAGCTTCGCGCTCAATGCCTCTCCTGCCAGGTTCACCGTCAGCACGCTCTCGGGCACCGCTGCTCGCCGGATCACCTCTCCCATCGCCGAAGGCACGGTGTTGATTAAGCTGACCTGTCCGCGCACGTCTTCCTCGATCAAGGCCAGGGCGTTATTGACCAGCAGCACGGCTCCGCCGGCGCTCAGCGGCACCATCAGCTCGAAGACTGACAAGTCGAAGCAGATTGATGTGCTCGCCAGCACTCCCGCCAACTCTTCTTCGGCAAACTCACCCAGCGCCCATCTCACCAGCACCACTGCTGACCGATGCGTAATGGCCACGCCTTTGGGTCGCCCCGTCGATCCTGACGTGTAGATCAAGTAAGCCAGATTGTCCCATATCGCGCGTCGCGCCTCTTGCCTGCTTTCGCCGACCGCCGCCACCGCTTCCTCGATCTCTTCAACGCAGATGACCTTCGCTCGCCCCGCAGGCACCAGCTCCACCAACTCCCGCTGCGTGATCAGCATCAGGCTGTTGCTGTCTTCCATCATCAGCCCCAGCCGCGCCGCCGGGTAGGTCGGATCCAACGGCACATAGGCCGATCCACTCTTCAACACTCCCAGCAAGGCGATGACCATCTCGGCTGTGCGCGGCAGGCACACACCCACTAGCGATTCCGGGCCTGCGCCCCAGGCGCGCAACAATCGGGCTATCCGGCTGGCGCGGTCGTCAAGCTCGCGGTAGGAGAGGCGCAGGTCGCCAACGACCAGGGCGACGCGGTCGGGCGTGCGTCGCACCTGTTGCTCGAACAGTTCGTGCAAGCACGCCTCGCCTTCGTCAGCACCAACCGCTTCCTCGCACCCGAGCAGCAACTCCTGGCGCTCTTCTTCTGTGAGCAGGGATAGGAGCGTGATGCGTTGCGATGGATCGTTCACGATGGCTTCAAGCAGCGTCTGGAAGTTATGACTCATACGACCGATGGTGGAAGAATCAAACAGGTCGGCGCTGTACTCCCATCGCATCTCCAGCCCTTGCTCGCCTGCCTTTGCCCACACGGTCAGATCGAACCTGGCCGCGCCGCTATCCACATCGATCTGGCTCAACTTCAATCCATCCATCTCGCTGAGCCGGCTCGGCTCTCCCATCACGAACATCACCTGGAAGACAGGCATGTGCGAGAGGCTTCTTTCGGGCTGCAACTCTTCAACCAGCTTCTCGAACGGCACGTCTTGATTAGCGTAAGCTTCTAAGAAAATCTCGGTTTCTGTTTTGATCAAATCTCGAAAGCTCGGGTCGCCGGAAAGGTCAGTCCTGAGGGCGAGCGTGTTGGCAAAGAAGCCGATCAAGCCTTCGACCTCTGTTCTTCCGCGGCCCGCGAAGGGCGATCCAACGATAATGTCTTTCTGGCTCGTGTACCGATAGAGCAGCGTCTTGAAGGCGGCGAGCAACGTCACATAAGGCGTAGACCGCTCTTGCCGGCCCAAGGATTTCAGCGACTCTGTCAGGCCGTGCGGGAGCACAATAAAGTGTCGCCCTCCGCAGAAGCTCTGCATCGTTGGCCTGGGTCTGTCTGTAGGCAAATCCAATACGGGCAGCCTGCCCGCCAGCCGTTGCTTCCAATAATCCAATTGCCTTTCGAGCAGTTCGCCTTGCAGCCCTTCCTTCTGCCAGCGCGCGTAATCAGCGTACTGAATCGGCAATTCATCGAGCGGCGAGGTGAGCCCCGCCGAGAGCGATTGATAAAGCGAGGCGGTCTCGCTGAGGAATACGCCCACAGACCAACCATCGCTGACGATGTGATGCATGTTGATAAGAAGCAGATGAGCTTGTCGATCCAGACGGATCAAGCGAGCCCGCAGCAGTTTCCCGCGCGCCAGATCGAAGGGCCGTGCCGCCTCCTGCGTGGCCAGGCGAGTTGCCCATGCATCGCGCTCTTGATAGTCCAACCCGCTCAGGTCTGTCACAGGGATGCGGAAAGGCTGCGCCGGCTCGATCATTTGCACAGGCCGTCCCTGTCGAGAGTCAAACCTCGCTCGCAAAACTTCGTGACGCCTCGCCACCTCGCCTATGCTTTGTTCCAGCGCCGCGATGTTGACAGAGCCTTCCATACGCAGCGCCGCCGGCATGTTATAAGTCGAGGTATTCGGCTCAAGCTGATCGAGGAACCACACGCGCTGCTGCGCGAATGACAGCGGCAGCTCATCACCGGCGGTGAACCGCTCTAGCGGAAGCATCGGCTGACCCCGATCACTTCTCATCCGCGTCTCGATAGCTTCGGCCAGTGCGGCGATTGTGGGCGTCTCAAACAGCCGCCTCAGCGGCAGCTCGATTTTGAAGGTCTCGTTGATTCGAGCAATCATCCGGCTCGCGAGCAGCGAATGACCGCCGAGGTCAAAGAAGTTGTCGTGAATACCTACTTGCTCGACGCTGAGCGCTTCTGCCCATATCGCCGAGATGACTTCTTCAGTCGCCGTGCGCGCGCCCTGCACCTCTTCAGCTTGCTTGTGCGGGCGGTACTCAGGCCCCGACAGCGCGATACGATCAACTTTTCCATTAGGCGTGAGCGGTATCTGCTCGGCCTGCACGAAAGCCGTCGGCACCATGTAATCGGGCAGCTTACCTCGCAGGTACTCCTGCAAGTCTGCCGCGTCGAGCCTTTCGTTGCTCACCAGATATGCCGCCAAACGGCGCTCGCCGGGGATGTCTTCGCGCACATCGACAACGACCTGCTCGATTGCAGAGTGGTGGCTGAGAATCGCTTCGATCTCGCCCAACTCGATTCGGAAGCCACGCACCTTCACCTGTTGATCGGCGCGGCCCAGAAACTCTATTTCGCCATTCGCACGATACTGTGCCAGGTCTCCCGTCCGATAGAGCCGTGCGCCGGGACGCTGCGCGAATGGATTCGGGATGAATCTCTCAGCAGAGCTATCGGGCCTATCTATGTAGCCGCGCGCCAGCCCTTCGCCGGCGATGTACATCTCGCCCGGCACGCCGACCGGCACCGGGTTCAGGCGCTTGTCGAGCAGGTAAACCTGAGCGTTCGCTATGGGCCGGCCTATCGTCCCGGCCACCCTCGTTTGATCGACCTTGCACGCGGTCGCATCGACGGTGACTTCTGTCGGGCCATACACGTTGAAATAATCTGTAAGGGTGCTGCGGGCGAGCGCTCCCCACAGTGATTCATCAATCGCTTCTCCGCCTACGAGCATCATCGCCGGCGCAGCAGTCGGCCCCAGACCGTCTATCAAGAATCTTAGTTGCGTGGGAGTGCAATCGAGCACATCAACACAGTGACGCGCGAGGTAAGACGCCATCTCGCCCGCGTCGAACCTGACCGCTTCGGGCACGATCGAGAGTGTGTGCCCTTCGAGGAGTTGGAAGAGTTGCTTGACCGAAGCGTCAAAGCACAATGAAGCGTTGACGCCGACCCGCAGCGCTGGCGTTCGATTGGCGTAAACGCTCGCCTTCAACGCTTCTACAAGGTTCAAGACCGCGCCGTGCCTGACCATCACGCCTTTGGGCTTGCCCGTCGAGCCTGACGTGTAGATGACGTAAGCGAGGTTGTCAGCAGACACATTTGTGTCGAGAGCTTCGTCACTGTGCGCGCTGATCGACGGCCATTCAGCGTCCATTGCTACGCAGCGTTGCGAATGTTGTGGAAGCAAGCTCACAAGCTCGCCGAGCGTTACCACGGCCGTCGCGGATGAGTCTTCGAGCATGAATTCTAGCCGCGCCGTTGGGTAGGAAGGGTCTAGCGGCACATAGGCCGCGCCCGCTTTGAGCACGCCCAGCAAGCCGATCACCATTTCCAGGCCCCGCCCTAGGAACAGCCCCACTCGCGACTCAGGTCCGACTCCCACTTCACGCAGATGCCGCGCCAACTGGTTCGCTCGGCGATCAAGCTCGGCGTAGCTGATCTGCTGATCCTCGCAGACGGCGGCTATCCTATCGGGCGACTGTTTGGCTTGCCGCGCGAACTTTTCATGCACACAAAGGTTCGATGGATACGGCGCTTCAGTGCGATTCCACTCGACCACCGACTGACGCCATTCCTCCTCGCTCAGCAAAGGGATCAAGCTCACAGCGCGGTCGGCGTCTGCCACCATCCCCTCAAACACCCGGTGCAGGTGTGTGAGCATTCTAACCACGCGCGCTCTGTCGAAGAGGTCTGTGGAATACTGCAAGTGTCCGCGAATCTCGCCTCCTTGTTGGGCGAACGAGAGTGTCAGGTCAAACTTCGCCGTCTCGGCGCGCCTCGGCTCTTCGACTACGCTTAGGCCGGGCAGAGCCAGGTTCTCCCAGGGCATATCAAGGAAGGTGAGCATCACCTGACACAGCGGCGGGCGGCTGAGGTTGCGCTCAGGCTGCAACTCTTCGACAAGCCTCTCGAACGGCAAATCTTGATGCGCGTATGCGCCGAGCGCCGTGTCACGCACGCGACCCAGCAGCCCCTTCACCGTCGGGCTCCCTGAAAGATCGGTTCTCATCACCAGCGTGTTGACGAAGAAGCCGATCAGCGCTTCCGTCTCGACGCGATTGCGGCCGGCCAGCGAAGTGCCGACGGCTATGTCGTCCTGTCCGCTGTAACGCGCCAGCAACAACTGGAAGCCTGCCAGCAACGACATGAACAGGGTGACACCCTCGCGCCTGCTCATCTCGTTCAACTTCTGCGTCAGTTCCGCAGGCAGGCTGAAGCTCTCGCTTGCCCCTCGGTGACTGATGACCGGCGGCCTTGGCCGATCCGTAGGTAGTTCGAGCGGCGACACACCGGAAAGCTGCCGCTTCCAGTACTGCAACTGTTCGTCGAGCGCTTCGGCTTGAAGCCATTGCCTCTGCCACGCCGCATAATCTGCGTACTGCGCCGCCAGTTCCGGCAGCGGCGACGGCATGCCCTCTCGATATGCTTCGTAGAGTTGTGTCAGCTCTCGCGCCATCACGCCGATAGACCAGGCATCGCTGACGATGTGATGCATAGTCACGAGCAGCACATGCTCTTCATCACCGAGCTGCAACAGCCTGGCCCTGATGAGTGAACCGCGTTCCAGGTCAAAGCCCCGTTCGGCCTCTTCTCGTTCAAGCTCGCACACACGACGCTCGCGCTCGCGCTCGCCTTCTTGCGTGAGGTCTATCAACTCGACATCGAAACCCGCGAAGTCATTTACCCGCTGAGTCGGTTCGCCATCGATGCTCACGAAATTCGTCCGCAGCGACTCGTGCCTGCGTACGATTTCATTGAGACCTTTCACGAGCGCCGCCGCGTCCAATTGGCCCAGCATTCGCACAGCACACGCGATGTTATAGACGGGACTGCCGGGGTGCATGCGGTCGATGAGCCACAACCGTTGTTGTGCGAAAGAGAGCAACAGCCCACGCGTGCGGCCGGCCCGTGCGATGGGAGGCGCAGATTGAAACTCGCCGACGCGGATGCTCTCTTCCACTTCGGCCGCCATGGCCGCGACTGTCGGCGCGGTAAATAATCTACGCAGGGATACCTCTACTCCAAGAAGGCTGCGCACCCGCGAGACGATCTGTGTGGCGAGCAGCGAGTGGCCGCCGATCTCGAAGAGGTTGTCATCGACGCCAACCTTTTCGACGCCGAGAACGCCAGCCCATATCTCGCAGACTATTTCCTCCATCGGGTTGCGCGGGCCGACATGATCCCGCGTGTCAGGAGTAGCCCCGATCCTGGCCAACGCGCGCCGGTCAATCTTGCCGTTAGGAGTGAGCGGCATCGCCTCGATCTCCACCACCTGACTCGGCACCATGTACCCCGGCACTCTCTCCTTGACCTCCTCTCTCACTCGCCTTCCACCTCCTCCGCTCTCCTCTTCCTCCATCACCACATACCCAATCAGCCGCTTTACTCCTCCCTCCTCTTCCACCACCACCGCCGCCTCCTTCACTCCTCTCACCTTCCTCAATGCCTCTTCCACCTCGCCTAGCTCGATCCGATACCCTCGCACCTTCAC
>JADMIO012610925.1_pt1 | contig 14070 bp, 11 predicted proteins | sample 8958161 | NCBI WGS metagenome assembly JADMIO01 (sample SAMN16585339, study PRJNA669376) | soil metagenome | isolation source: Crop rotation soil | place: USA: Cullars Rotation, Alabama | collected 2011 | reverse complement strand
ACCGCCTCGAGGTCGGCGGGCGCATCGGCCCGGACGGGACCGAGCTCGAGGCGCTCGATCCCGCGACCGTGCCCGAGGTGCCGGTCGGTGTCGACGCGGTGGCCGTGTGCCTCCTGCACTCGGACCTCGATCCCGGCCAGGAGCGGGCGGTTGCCGCGGTGCTGGCTGCCCGAGGCATCGATGTGACGGCATCGTGCGACGTGTCGCCGCAGTTCCGCGAGTACGAGCGCACCGTCACCACCGTGGCCAACGCCTACCTCCGCCCGGCGTGCCGGGCCTACCTGTCGGGCCTGGCCGAGTCGGCCGACGACGTCACGGTGATGACCTCGGCGGGTGGGCGCGTCCCGATCGAGCGCGGCGCAGCGCTGCCCGTGGCGCTCGTGCTCTCGGGGCCGGCGGGCGGGGTGCTGGCGGGGGCGGCTGTCGCCGCGGCCAGCGGGTTCCCGGACGTGGTCACGTTCGACATGGGCGGCACCAGCACCGATGTGTGCCTCGTGCGCGGTGGCGTCCCCGAGCCGGCTGGGGAGCGCGTGGTCGCCGGCCTGCCGATCCGCCAGCCCTCGCTCGACATCCACACGATCGGGGCAGGCGGCGGCTCCATCGCCGCGGTCGATGCTGGAGGCGCGCTGACGGTCGGCCCGCGCAGCGCCGGCGCCGTGCCCGGCCCGGCCAGCTACGGCCTGGGCGGTACCAGCCCGACGGTGACCGACGCCGACCTGGTGGCCGGGCACCTGCCGCCGGGTGTCTCCTTGTCGGGGATCGGAGAGCTGGACCGGCATGCGGCCGAGGACGCGCTGGCACTCGCGGGCGTGACTGCGGGAGACGTCATCGCGGTGGTCGACGCGGCGATGGAGGAGGCGGTCCGGGCCGTGACCGTCGCCCGTGGTGTCGACCCGTCCGGCCTCGCCCTCGTGGCCTTCGGTGGTGCCGGCCCGGTGCATGCCTGCGCGGTGGCTGACGCCCTCGACATGGCGGCCGTGGTGGTTCCCGCACGCGCTGGGGTCCTCTCGGCGCTCGGCTGCCTCGCCGCGCCTCGCCAGCACGACCTCGTGCGCAGCTGGCCACCCGGTGGCGACCTCAGCGGCCTCGACGACGCCCTCGCCGAGCTGGCGGCCAAGGCGCTCGAGGCCGTGCCCGGCGGCGAGGTGATCACCTCGGTCGAGTGCCGCTACGTCGGGCAGTCGCACGAGCTGCGCGTGGCCACGCTCGGCGACTTCCCCGCGGCGCACGAGGAGCGCAACGGCTACTCCCTGCCCGGCACGGAGGTCGAGGTCGTGGCGGTCCGTGCCACCGTCCGGCTCGCGTCGCCGGTGGACGTCGCGTCATTCCCGTTGGTCGAGCGTTCGGCGGTGGTGGGCCCAGCGGTCGTGGGAGAGGCCGACTGCACGATCTGGGTCCCGGAGGGTTGGCGGGGCGAGCCTGACCCCGCAACCGGCGCCCTGGTGCTGCGGCGGGCCCGGCCATGATCGACCATCCGGGCTCGAACGCCCTCGGCCCAGCCCAGCTGGCGGTGCTGATCGCCCGGCTGACGGGGGTGGCGCACGAGATGGGTGAGGTGCTGCGCCGCGGGGCCTTCAGCCCCAACATCAAGGAGCGGGCCGATTGCTCGGCCGCGCTGTTCTCGGCGGACGGCTCGCTGCTCGTGCAAGCCGAACACATCCCGGTCCACCTCGGATCGATGCCAGCGTCGGTGGCCGCAGCCATCGAGGTCCTGGGGGCCGAGCCCGAGCCGGGCACCCAGGTGATCCTCAACGACCCCTTCGCCGGCGGCACCCACCTCAACGACATCACCCTCGTGATGCCGGTGTTCTCCACCGACGAACCGCCGACCCTGCTGGGCTGGGCCGCCAACCGCGCCCACCACGCCGACCTCGGCGGCGATGCACCCGGCTCCATGCCGGCCGACGCCACCCACATCGATCAGGAGGGCCTGCGCCTGCCGCCGATGCTGCTCACCTCCGAGGTCGAGGCACGAGTCGCAGCATCGTCACGCACCCCGGTCGAGCGGGCCGGTGACCTCCGGGCGCAGGTCGGCGCCAACCGGCTGGGGGCCGACCGGCTCCGAGCGCTCGCGGCTGCGGCGGGCGACGGGTTCGCGGCCTCCCTCGCCGAGGTCGTGGCCTACGGCGAGCGACGGATGCGGTCGGCACTCGCCGAGCTGCCCGATGGCCGGTGGCGGTTCGAGGACGTGCTCGACAGCTTCGGGCCCCGGCCCGAACAGGAGGAGCCCACCACGATCCGCCTGGTGCTGACCGTCGACGGCGACGAGATCACCTTCGACTTCTCCGGCACCGACGTCCAGCGCGAGGGCAACGTCAACGCGGTCGAGGCCGTGACCGTGAGCGCGGTCGCATGGGCCCTGCGCTCGGTCGTCGATCCGACGATCCCGGCCAACGGTGGCGCCATGCGGCCGGTCCGCGTCGTGGCGCCACAGGGATCGGTCGTGGCCGCACGGTTCCCGGCCGCCGTCGGTGCGGGCAACGTCGAGGTGAGCCAGCGAGTTGCCGACGTGTGCCTCGGTGCCCTCGCCCAAGCTCGTCCCGATCGGGTGCCGGCGGCATCGCAGGGGACGATGAACAACCTGCTGCTCGGCGGCGACGGCTGGGTCTCCTACGAGACCGTGGCCGGAGGCCAAGGCGGCCGGCCGCCGCGCCCGGTGACGGACGGTCTGTCGCCGGGGCCTCCCGTGCCCGGCATGAGCGGTGTCCACACCGCCATGACCAACACTCGCAACACCCCGATCGAGGCGTTCGAGCGCTCGTTCCCGATCCGCGTCCTCCGCTACCGGCTGCGGCAGGGGAGCGGCGGCGACGGAGCGGCGCCGGGCGGCGACGGCATCGAGCGAGACCTCCTGATGCTCGAAGGCACCGCGGTCAGCCTCATCACCGAACGCCGCGTGAGCCGACCATGGGGGCTCGAGGGCGGCGCTCCCGGAGCAACCGGCGAGGACTGGCTCCTCCCAGGCGGCGACGAGGCGAGGGCCGTGAGGCTGCCCGCCAAGTGCACGATCGAGGTGCAGGCCGGCGACGTGATCCGCATGCGCACCCCAGGCGGAGGCGCCTGGGGGCCGTCGGGCTGATCAGGCGCGCTCGTCGAGCCAGGGGCCGTTGCCGGTGACCTTGTCGATGGTGATGTGGACCACGACGCCTGGGGGCGGGGAGTCCATCGGAGGGAACTTCACGTCCGGGCCGACGTAGGTGTGGGCCAGCTCCTGGAGCAGCTCGGGGCCGCCACCTTCGGTCTTGCGAGCGGTGCCGTGGATCACGAGGTAGTGCTGCATGCCTGATGGGTCGGGCTGGGCCGCCTCGATCGACAGCGACACCCGAGGGTCGCGATCGATGTTGGCGAGCTTGCGCCACGGGCCGAGCGAGGCGAACACGATCTCGTCGTGGTGGTCGAGCTTCACCCACACGCAGGTGATCTGCGGCGAGCCGTCGGGCTCGATCGTGACCAGGTGGGCGAGCTGGGCCGATGCCAGCAGCTCGCGGGCTGCGGCGGAGAGAGCGACCGTCATGACGTGGCTCCGATCTTCACGATGAGGTGGGACGAGTCAGGAGATGAACACCGGCGCACCGAGCGGCAACTTGATCTCCTCGAGCGCGGTGATGTCGTCGTTGGAGAGGCGGACGCAACCGTGCGACACGCGTTGGCCGATCAACGTGGGCTGGTTGGTGCCATGGATGCCCACCCGCCCGTCGCCGCCCTCGAACTCGCTCAGCGTGTCCGAGTGGAACGACAAGCCGAAGGCGAAGGGCCCGTAGGCGCCGTCGGGGTTCGAGTTGGCGATGAGCTCGGTGATGTAGGCGGCACCGGTGGGCGTGGGGTTCTCGGTGGTGCCGACGGCGATCTTGGCGGTGAAGACCTTGACGCCGCCGTTCTCGACCGTGAGCTCGCGGCCCTCGAGGTCGACCAGCACCCGCAAGGGGGTCTTGGTGATCTTGACGTCGGCCTGGCGCACCCAGCCGACCGACTTGTTGGGCCGGGTGGGCAGGGCCACCTGGTACCAACCGGGGTACGGGAGGGCCGCGCCAGGTGCGGCGTCACCCACCACGGCGAACGTGGTCGGCGCGCCGGCTTCGGTCTTGGGGCCGATCGGGATGCTGGCGGACCCGGCCCCGGGGTTGGTGAACACGGCGGGCGTGCCGATCGGGGTGGCGATGTAGCCGAGGAGGTCGTCGATGCCGAGGTCGCTCGTGCCCAGCTTCGGGTCGGTGGTGGTGCCGGTGATCGCCGTGCCGCCGGAGCCGTCGGTCCGGGCCACCGTGGTCACGCCGGACGGCTCGATGGCGCCCAGGCTCGGGCGCTTGCCCGCGCACGACCCGAGGAACGACAGCATCGCGAGGACGAGCACGACGCCCAGCACCACCTCGCCAACGGGCCGGGCCACCGAGCGCGCACGAGGAGGAGAAGATCGGCGGCGCACCGGCGGCGAGGGTAGTCGGTGACCCGCATCACCCATCAGCGGCTCGTTTCGCACACTTGACCGGTCAGTCAATACAGTGCGCGCCCATGGAGATCAACGGGATCAGCGCAATCGTCACGGGTGGTGCATCGGGCCTCGGCGAGGCCACGAGCCGCCACCTCGCCAGCCTCGGCGCCAAGGTCGTCGTCGCCGACCTCGGCCACCAGGCTGAGGCCGGGGGCAAGCTCGCCGCCGAGATCGGGGGCACCTTCGTCACCTGCGACGTCACCGATGCCGATCAGGTCATCGCCGCCGTCGAGGCCGCCAAGGAGCTGGGCCCGCTGAAGGCCCTCGTGAACTGCGCCGGCGTCGGCGACGCCGTCCGCACGATCGGGCGCGACGGCGAGTACAGCTCGGCGTTCGACCTCGAGCGCTTCAAGCGCGTCATCAACATCAACCTGGTCGGCACGTTCAACTGCATCCGCCTCGCCGCCACCGCGATGTCGCAGAACGAGCCCGACGAGCAGAACGAGCGGGGCGCGATCGTCAACACCGCCTCGGTCGCCGCCGAGGACGGCCAGATCGGTCAGGCCTCGTACTCCGCCTCCAAGGGCGGCGTCGTCGGCATGACCCTCCCGATCGCCCGCGACCTCTCCGCCGTCGGCATCCGCGTCAACACGATCCTCCCCGGCCTGATCGACACCCCGATCTACGGCCAGGGCGAGGCCTCCGAGCAGTTCAAGGAGCGCCTCTCGGCCGGCGTGCTGTTCCCGAAGCGCCTGGGGCGGGCCGACGAGTTCGCCACGCTGGCGGCCGAGCTCCTGCGCAACAGCTACATGAACGCCGAGTCGATCCGCATCGACGGCGGCATCCGCATGCAGCCCAAGTGACGGCTCGGGCCTGATCTGACCTGATCCACGCGCCGCCTCGGCGCCCGCGCTCAGCGGGCGTCGGGGCCGGCGACCCACACCGGCACGTCGGCCATGTCGAGCAGCTCGCGGTCTCCGCTCGAGTTGCCGTAGGCCCACAGCAGCTCGGGGCTGGCGCCGTCGAGCCAGGCTCGCAGCCGAACGGCCTTCTCCGGCCCGCGCACGTTCGGCCCGACGAGGTCGCCGGTGAGGCGGCCATCGGCACCAGCCTCCAGCTCGACCGCGATCACGTGGTCGAAGCCGTGGGCAGCCGCGAACGGGTCGAGGTACGCGTGCAGGCCCGCTGACACGATCACCAGCTCGTGTCCCTGCTCGCGGTGCCACGCCAGCTGCTCCTCCATCACCGGGCGCAGGCGACCGGGGAGCGTCGCCGCGAACGCGGTCCCCTGATCGGCCAGCCAGGTGGCGTCGCGCCCGCGGAACAGGCTGCGCAGCATTGCCACCTTGGTGGCGTCACGGTGGTGGATCGCATCCTCGAGCTGGCCGAGCCGGCTGCGGACGGCCACCGGCGCCACCCGCGCTGCGGCGCGGGCGACCGCGGCGGCGCCGCACGCCCGCACGAGGAACGGGACGAGGGTGTCTCGCGTGGTGAGGGTGCCGTCGAAGTCGAAGGCAGCGATGCGGCGGCCGGGCTCCGGTGCAGGCATGACGCTGCACCCTAGGAGCCGTCAGCCTCGGGACAGGACCGAGGTGAGGGCTTCGTCGAGGTCGGTGTGGGTGAACCGGAACCCGGCGGCTTCGAGGCGGGCCGGCACCACCCGGGCCGAGCTGAACAGCAGGGAGTGCAGCAGGTCGCCGACGCCGACTGGCAGGTGGCGCACGAGCCGGGGGACCGGGATGATGGTCGGGCGGTGCAGCGCACGGCCGAGCGCCTTGGTGAAGTCGGCGTTCGTGGCCGGGTTGGGGCTGACGAGGTTGATCGGACCGGCCAGGTCGTGCTCCAGGAGGAAACGGATGGCGGCGACCTCGTCGTCGATGGCGATCCAGGGCATCCACTGGCTGCCCGAACCGGCCTTGCCGCCGAGGCCGAGCTTGAAGATCGTCACCTGCTTGGCGAGCGCCCCGCCGTCGCGGGCGAGCACGATGCCGGTGCGGAGGTGGGCCACGCGGATCCCGGCCTGCTCAGCGGGCGCGGTGGCCGCCTCCCAGTCGGCGCACACGTCACCCAGGAAGTCGTGGCCGCGAGGAGCGTCCTCGGTGAGGACCTCGGCGCCGCGGTCCCCGTAGGCGCCGATGGCCGATCCGCTCAGCAGCACCGGCGGCGGACGGTCGAGCGACGCAAGGGTCGACGCGATGAGCCGCGTCCCGGCCTGGCGGCTGTCGTGGATCTTGGCCCGCTGCTTGGCCGTCCACGGGCCGGCGGCGATGGGCTCGCCCGCCAGGTTCACCACGCCGTCGAGGCCCTCGAGGGCGGTGGCGTCGATGCGCCCGGCCATCGGGTCCCACCGCACGACGTCGGCGCCGCCCGAGCGCGAGATCGGCACGACGCGGTGCCCGTCGGCGCGCAGCGAGTCGCCGAGGGCGGAGCCGATCAGACCGTTGGCTCCGGTGATGGCGATGTCCATGTGGCGTGGCTCCGTGTCTCTTGGCAGCACCGGTGCGTTCGGGCACGGTACCTGCGACCTGCGCCACGTCTACCCTTCGGCCCGCCAGCCCAGGCAACCACCCCGGAGGGACCCATGCTCGACGAGTTCAAGAAGTTCATCCTGCGAGGCAACGTCCTCGACCTGGCGATCGCCGTCGTCATCGGCGCCGCCTTCAAGACGGTCATCGATGGATTCGTGCAGTTCATCATCATGCCGATCATCGGGATCATCGGCGGCAAGCCGTCGTTCGACGACTACACGCTCACCGTGAACGACAGCATCATCCGGTGGGGCTCGTTCCTGACGGTGCTCGTGTCCTTCTTGATCATCGCCGCCAGCCTGTTCGTGGTGATCAAGTCGTTCGAGGCGCTGCAGAACCGCCGCAAGTCGGGCGAGGAGTCGGCCGAAGCCGAGCCCGAGCCGATGACGATCGGCGAGGAGCTGCTGACCGAGATCCGCGACCTGCTGCGGGCGCAGGGCGGCACCACCCCGTCGGCGGGCTGAGCCAAGCGCAACCCGATCGGCCCCTGGTTGGGGCTGGACGCGACGGTGCCCCGGCCCAGGGCCGGGGCACCGTCATGTTCGGACCGTGGTGGCGCCGCAGCGCCGGAGATCAGATGGCCGGGGTCGGATCGACGTCGTGGCGACGGCGCTTCGTGGCCACCAGCAGGAGGCCACCGGTGACCAGCAGGCCGGCACCGATGAGGCCCATGCGATCGAGGTTGGAGCCGGTGTGGACCAGGCCACCGCCGCCCGTGCCGCCACCGGTGCCGCCGCCACCAGGGACGGTGGTCCCGGGGGAGGCGACGGTGATCGTGGCGCTCTCGACCGACGAGAAGCAGCCGGCAGGGAACTCCTCGGGGTGGGGCGCCGTGACCTCGAAGTGGTAGGTGCCGGGAGCGAGGTCGGCGGGCACCTTGAAGGTGACCGTGAAGTAGCCCTGGGCGTCGGCCATCGTCGTGGCGACCTGGATGCCACCAGGCGGCACGTTGGTCACCTTGGTGCTCTTGGCCTTGCCGGCGCCGGGGACGAGCAGGATGGTGACTTCGACGTTGGGAAGGCAGGCCTGGCCGGTGAGGGTCACCGTCCCGCCCGGCGACACGGTCCCGGGCGAGACCCCGACCGTGTCGTATTGCGCCGCCGCAGGGGACGCTGCCAGCGCGATGAGCAGCAGCGCTCCTGTGAGCATCTTCCGAAGCATCAAGATCTTCTCCCTAACTGAGCCCTGGGTCAGGCCCCATCTGACACCTGCCGCGTCCAGACAGGACGAACCTAGTTCATCGTCGGCCATGACACAGCCCCCAACAAGGCGAACGTGCAGAAGAAGGGTCGGACGACCCAGTGACACCGGTCACGCCGTCAGCCGTCTGGACGACGGCCCCCGACGACCCGATGAGCCTCACGGAAGGTGCACCACTCGCGTGGCCGGCGCGAGCACGTCCTTGCCGTCGAGGATCTCGACCTCGCGGCGCCCGCCGGACACGTGGTTGATCGTGACCACGGCGTTGACCTGGTCGGGGTTGGCCACCGGCTGGGGCGCGAGGTGGAACTGGTAGCCGTCGGCGAGGTCGACACCGCCGTCGAGCGTGAGGACGATCATGATCGACTTGCCCGGCGGGATCCGCAGGATCGGGGTGTCGTAGACGTTGAGCCCGAGCTCCCGGTCGGGGCCGAGCAGGATCTCCTTGCCGTCGATCGTTGCCTTCGTGACGGAGTGGCGCGTGTAGAAGCTGATCGTGGCCAGGTTGGTGCCCACGGGGGCGCCGCGGCTGTTGCCGACCACGGCCGGCGGCAGGTCGAGCCCCGGCACCTCGTTCGAGATCGTGATGCGAGCCGTGGCATGCAGGTCGCCGGTGCGGGCATCGACCGTGGCCTGGTAGTCGACGGTCCGGTGCAGGTAGGCGTCGAGCTTGTTGTTGCCGATGTTCTGCTGGACGAGCGAGAACCCGTCGGACCCGGTGGGGATCTCGAGGGAGCCGTCGGCGCCGAGCTCGGCGAAGAGGTCCTCCTCGTGGGAGCGAGGGCTCCAGAGCCGCAGGTGACCGCCTCGCGCGGCCGGGCTGAGGGCATCGGCGATGCGGCGGGGTGCCGGGAGTGACCCTTCGGTGAGCTGCTGGAACGTGACGCGGGTGGCCTCGGTGAGGATCTCGCCACGGACGGCTTCGTCGGGGAGCGTGATGTACTGCCGGCGCGTCAGCTCCTCGACCGCGTTCGAAGCGCTGAGGGGCTGCGGAAGGCCCTTCACCGTGACCGGGCCGGTGAGCTTGAGCAGGGCGGCGAGGCCGGTGGGGTCGACCCCGATGACGCCGTCGACCTTCTGGCCGCCGGACTGGGGGTAGAGCTGCGACATGACGTCGGCGTCGCTCGGGAAGTCGGGGGAGAAGGTGACGTCCTGCAGGAACTCCTGCGGGCTGTAGCGGCCGTACCGGTGGAGGTAGTCCATCGGGCCGGTGATGGTCCGCCGGCCCTTCGGCACGGCGTTGATGAGGTCCATGATGCGGCCCGAGCGCGTGAGCCGCACCTTGCCCTGCTGGGCGGTGAGCTCGGCGTAGCTGCCGATGAAGCCGCCGGCGCCGCGCAGCTCGGCCGGGGTGGTGAACAGGACGAGGTAGCGCTTCGGCGTGGTCCCACCGAAGAGGTCGGGCGTCACGCCCAGGATGTCGCCGGCGAGGGTGGCATCGGAGCGGGCATCGGCGAGCTGGTCGGCGAAGCTGCCCAGCCGGTGGTCGAGCGGCGGCAGCAGCCAGCCTCGCTTGACCGCAGCCAGGCGCTTGGCCGAGCGGGCCAGCTGTCGGCTCGTGCGCTGGGTCGGGCCCTGGAGGGCGGCGACCCGGACGAGGTCGAGCCGGCCCGAGTAGGTGAGCTTGTCGTAGTCGGCGGTGGCCAGCAGGTCGGAGGCCGAGGAGCTGATCGAGCGCCCCTCGGTGACCGCGACGTGGATGGCATGCACCTGCTGGGCGAGGCCCGGGACGATCGTCGAGGGCATCGTGGCGAACGAGTCGACGGTGCCGCGGGCGTCATCGAACTCCGATCGGGCCCGCTCGAGGTTGGCGCGAGCGGCGGTCTCGTTGCCGTCACGCGCGGCCTCGAGCGCGTCCTGGGCGGCTTGGGCGCCGGCGTTGACGTGCGAGCGGGCGATGAGCATGGCCGCCCCGGCGCCGATCATCGCCAGCGCCCCGACGGCGACGAGCGTGGCGACCACGACCTTGGCCACCTTGCGTCGCTGGCTCCGGAGGAAGGGGAGGCCCGACCCGATCAGGGCGATCACGGCGATGGTGACGAACAGGAACGCGAACGACGAGGTCGAGCGGTCGTACCAGAAGGGGGCGTTGACCAAGATCCCGAGCCCGATGGCCCCGGCCCCCTTCGAGCGCCGCCGAGGCGCGGTGGCCGACACGAGGATCACGAGCGAGAGCAGCGTCATGATCATGGAGACGCCCTGGGCGGGCACGGCGATCAGGGCCGCGGCCACGATCCACGCCCACCGGCGGCCGTGGGACCCCACGTAGGTGCATGCCGCCGCGATCAGGGCCCGCTCGACCGCGTCGATCGGGCCCGAACCGGTGAGCCCTGCAGGGGCCAGGGCCGCGGCGAGCGCCGCGATGCCGGTGGCCCCGAGGAGGAGGCTGTCCGGCGGTTCGGAGAGGATGGTGGATAACCGATTCGTCATGGATCCTGCAGCGACGCCCAGGCGGCAGGCGGTCATAGATGGCGAACGGGACGGGCGGACGCTATCGTCTCCACCGGCGTGGGATCGGTTTCGCACTTCGGGGGGAAGGGCATTTGACCACGAGGCCACCAGACGAGCACCACCGCAGGGTGGGCCAGCTCGTGCTCTCGTCGAGCAGTTCGCTGCGCCGACGACTCCAGGTCGTCGCCGATGCGACGGTCATGTTCGCGTCGGTCCTGCTGGCTGGGACCTTGCGGTACGACTTCGCCATCCCCCAGCGCCGCGTGTCGCCCATGGTCACGTTCGCGATCGGCGCTGCGGTCGTCTTCGTGGTGTGCGGTGCCGTGCGCGGCCTCTACGCCGGCCGGTGGAGCTTCGGCTCGTTCGAGGAGGTGTGGGCGCTCGTCACCTCCATCACCGTGGTCACGGTGATCATGCTCGGCGTCTCCCTGCTCATCGATCGCAAGGTCCCGCTGTCGGTGCCGGTGATCGCCAGCGCGATCGTCCTGTGCCTGTCATCGGGAGTCCGGTACCTCTGGCGGCTCGTGTACGAGCGGCGGCTGCGGCCGGCCGGCGACGTGCTCGAACCGCTCGTCGTGATCGGCGGTGGCGAGGCCGGCAACCAGATCATCACGGCGATGCTCCGCAACCCGAGCGGCCGCTACCTCCCGGTGGCGGTGATCGACGACGATCCCGAGAAGCGCAACCTCCGCATCCGCGGCGTCCCCGTGAGCGGCACCCGTGCCGACCTCGGCAAGGTCGCGGCGCGCCACGAGGCCAAGGTGGCGCTGCTGGCGGTGCCCGCGGCCGACTCCAACCTGATCCGGACCTTCGCAGACCTCGCGCACGACGCCGGCATGCGGCTCCTCGTGCTGCCCTCCTCGAGCGAGCTCTACGGCGCCCAGCTGTCGGCCACCGACATCCGGCCCGTCACCCACGCCGACCTGTTGGGGCGCCACGAGGTCGACACCGACGTCGACTCCATCGCGGGCTACGTCACCGGCAAGCGGGTGCTCGTCACCGGCGCCGGCGGCTCCATCGGCTCGGAGCTGTCGCGCCAGCTGTACCGGTTCGCGCCGGCCAGCCTCGTGCTGCTCGAGCGCGACGAGTCGGCGCTCCACGCCGTGCAGCTGTCGATCGAGGGCCGCGCCCTGCTCGACTCGCGCAACCTCGTGGTGTGCGACATCCGCGACGAGGACCGCGTCAACCAGGTCTTCGAGGAGCACCGACCCGAGGTGGTGTTCCACGCCGCCGCGCTCAAGCACCTCCCGCTCCTCGAGATGCACCCGTCGGAGGCGCTCAAGACCAACGTCTGGGGCACGCACACCCTCGTGCAGGCTGCGCTGGCCAACGGGGTCGAGCGCTTCGTCAACATCTCCACCGACAAGGCCGCCGACCCGTGCTCCGTGCTCGGGTACACCAAGCGCCTCGCCGAACGGGTCACGGCCGACGCGTCGAACCGCAACGGCGGCACCTACCTGAGCGTCCGCTTCGGCAACGTGCTCGGCAGCCGGGGCTCGGTGCTCACCGCGTTCGCCAAGCAGATCGAGGCCGGCGGGCCCGTCACCGTCACGTCGCCCGACGTCACCCGCTACTTCATGACGGTGGAAGAGGCGGTGCAGCTCGTGATCCAGGCCGGTGCCGTCGGCAAGCCGGGCGAGGCCCTCGTGCTCGACATGGGCGAGCCCGTCAAGATCGACGACGTGGCCCGCCGCCTGATCGCGGAGAGCGAGCGCCCGATCGACATCGTCTACACGGGCCTGCGCGACGGCGAGAAGATGCACGAGGTCCTGATGGGTGCCGACGAGGTCGGCGAGTCGCCCGAGCACCCGCGCATCCACCACGTCAAGGTCCCACCGCTCCCGGTGTCGCGCCTCCCCGTGGTCAAGCCGCACATGACCGACGCCGAGACCATCTCGGCCCTGGCCGCCGCCTGCACCATCAAGGTCGAGCCGGCGCCGACCGCGCTGCACTAGCCCGGCTGCACGGCGCGAGGCGCTGACCAGCGTGTCCGTTTCTGGTTGGCGCTCCGGCGCGCTCCTAGGGTGTTCCGATGCCCGGACCCGCTGAGCCTGCACCGCGGAGCCTCGTCCGGGCGTTGGTCGTCGAGGCCCGGCCCAAGCAGTGGCTCAAGAACCTGCTCGTGTTCGCAGCCCCCGGCGCAGCTGGGGTCGTCGACCACCGGACCCCGTTCCTGCAGACGCTGGCTGCGTTCGGCTGCTTCTGCCTGGCCGCCACCGGCACCTACTACCTGAACGACGCGGCCGACGTCGAGGCCGACCGGCTCCACCCGAAGAAGCGCTTCCGCCCGATCGCCGCCGGCGAGATCCCGGTCGGCGCGGCCCGGGTCATCGGGGCGGTGGCCATCCTCGCTGCCGTCGGCGCCGGCGCCGCCGTCAACCCCCACCTCGGGATCGTCGTGGCCTGCTACGTGGGCCTCACCACCGCGTACAGCCTCTGGTTGAAGCACATCCCGGTGGTCGAGGTGGTCGGCGTGGCCGCCGGGTTCGTGCTGCGGGCGATCGCCGGCGGCGCCGCGGTCGAGGTCCCGATCTCCAACTGGTTCTTCATCGTGGCGTCGTTCGGCTCGCTGTTCATGGTGGTGGGCAAGCGCCGGGCCGAGGTGGGTGAGATGGGCGACGACGCCGCCACCTTCCGCCCGAGCCTCGGGGCGTACAGCCACGAGTACCTCGTCCAGCTCCAGACCATCAGCGCGGGCGTGGTGCTCATCGGGTACTGCCTGTGGGCGTTCGAGAAGGCGGCCAAGGCGGTGGAGCACGGCTCGTCGATGCCGTGGTTCCAGCTGTCGATCGTCCCGTTCGCCCTGGCGATCCTGCGCTACTCGCTGCTGGTCGACACCGGGCACGGCGGTGCGCCCGAGGAGGTCATCCTCAGCGATCGTTCGTTGCAGATCATGGCCCTGGCGTGGGCCGTCCTCTTCGCCCTCGGCGTCTACGCCACCGGGTAGCGCACCTCGACGGCTGTCGCCTACAGGTGCTCGACGTTGTCGCCCTGGATGCAGCGGCGCGTGTCGAGCACGAACTTCGCTTCCTTGGCCACGAGGTCGAGGTCGAAGCGGTCGTGGTCGACGAGGATGATCACGGCATCGGCTCGACGCAGTTCCTCGGCCGTGAGCTCCACCCGCTCGGCCGACGCGGTGGCGTGGCTGCGGCTGGGGTCGACGTGCGGGTCGCAGACGGCGACGTCGGCCTTGAGCTCGGTGAGCAGCTCGAGGATGCGGGTGCTGGGCGACTCGCGATCGTCGCCCGTGTTGCGCTTGTAGGCGAGGCCGAGCACGAGGATGCGCCGGCCCTTGACCGGGAGCTCCCGCTCGTTCAGCGCGGCGACGATGCGGCGCACGACGTAGTCGGGCATGTGCTCGTTGACCTCGTTGGCGAGCTCGACGAAGCGGAAGGTGAGGCCCAGGGCTTTCCAGCACAGTGGGATCCGAAGCTTGGAATTCACGTGACTTGAAGTCGCGGC
>JADMIO010991078.1_pt1 | contig 14071 bp, 15 predicted proteins | sample 8958161 | NCBI WGS metagenome assembly JADMIO01 (sample SAMN16585339, study PRJNA669376) | soil metagenome | isolation source: Crop rotation soil | place: USA: Cullars Rotation, Alabama | collected 2011 | reverse complement strand
CACGCCGACCGCCGAAGGACGGCTGCTCGGGCACGTGCACCTCGGGCTGCGGCTGATCGAGGAGCGCGCCGACGGCCTGAACGCGGCCCAGCTCGCGGAGCTCCTGCACTGCGTCGCCGTGCACCACGACGCGCGCGGTGCGCGCACCGCCGAGGCCGCGGTGCTCTACCACGCGAATCAGCTCGACGCGGTCGCCGCCACACGCAGGGTCGATTGACCCCGCTCCTGCTCGCGCTCGGCGCCAGCCTCGCCTGGGGCGTCGGCGACTTCTTCGGCCCGCTCATCTCGAGGACGGTGGGCGTGCTGCCGGTGCTCCTGTGGGCGCAGGTGGGCGGCGTCGCCTCGCTCGCGGTCGCGCTGGCGGTGCGTGCGGACGGGCCCGGCGGCTTCGGCGTGCTCTACGCGATCGGCGCGTCGTTCGGCGGCATGCTCGGGCTCTTCGCCTACTACCGCGGCATGAACACCGGGACGATGAGCGTCGTCGCCCCGATCGCCGGCGTCTCCGCGGTGATCCCGGTCGTCTACGGCATCGCGACCGGCGACGACCCGTCCGTCGCCCAGGTTGCGGGCGTGGCCGCCGCGATCTGCGGCGTCGGGCTCGCGTCGATCGAGCACCAGGAGGGACGTCGCCGGGTCGCGGCGGGCGTCGGGCTCGCGCTGCTCGCGGCGTGCGGGTTCGGCTTCTACTTCCCGTGGATGCACGCTGCGGGGAAGGTCGACTTCTGGTGGGCGTCGATGATCTTCCGGACGACGGCCCTGCTGATCGTCGCCGCGGCAGTGACCGCGGCGCGCGTCGAGATCCGCCTGTCGCGCCGAAACGTCGTGCTCGCGGCCCTCGCGGGCGTCGTCGACACCGCCGGGAACGTCTCCTTCGCCGCCTCGTCGCAGGAAGGCCTCGTCAGCCTGACCGCGGTGCTCGCGTCGCTGTACCCGATCATCACGGTGCTGCTCGCCGCGAGCATCCTCCACGAGCGCGTCGCCCCGCTGCAGCGCGCGGGCATCGCGCTGACGCTCGCCGGAGTGGTCCTGATCGGCCTTTGATCGGAGAGCTACACGTTGAAGCGCACGTTCAACACATCCCCGTCGGCGACGACGTACGTCTTCCCCTCGAGGCGCTGCTTGCCCTGGCGCGCGACCTCGGCATGGGAGCCGAGCTCGACCAGGTCGCCCCAGTCGACGACCTCGCAGCGGATGAACCCACGGGCGATGTCGGTGTGGATCGTCGCGGCGGCGTCGAGCGCCGTCTGGCCGCGGCGGAGCGTCCACGCGCGCGTCTCCTGCTCGCCCGCCGTGAAGAACGTGATCAGGTCGAGCGCCGAGGCAAGCCGCGCCGCGACGTCCTCGAGCGCCGACGAGCCGCCGCCGCGGAACTCCGCCGCTTCCTCGTCGGGCAGCTCGGCGAGCTCCGCCTCGAGCTGCAGGTCGATCCCGGCGGGCCCGTTCACGATCGCGATCAGCGGCTTGGTCGTCAGCGGCTCGAGCTCGCCCGGCAGCTCCCCCGGGTAGTCGGCGAGGACGCCGCCCGCATCGACGTGCGCAAGGATGCGCTCGAGCTCTTCGACCTCGGCCCGGAGCCGCGGGTCACCCGACTTCGCCTGCTTGGAGACGCGCTCGAGCCGCTTCTCGACGTGGTCGCGGTCGGCGACGAGGAGCTCGAGCTTGAACGTCTCCAGGTCGTCCTCCGGCGTCGCCGCCGCACCGAATCCGCAGAGCACCACGAGCAGCGCGTCGACCTGCCGCAGCGCACCGAACTGCGCCGACCCCGGCACGTCCTGCACGCGCACGGTCGCCGGCGTCACCTTGCGCGCCTTGACTACCTCGGCGAGGCGGCCGAGCCGCTCGTCCGCGATCGGCGCCATGCCGACATTCGTCTTCCCGTACTCGCCGCCGCCCGCCTTCGTCAGCGCCGTGAAGAGCGACGTCTTCCCGCTGCCGGACGGGCCGACGATGCCGACCTCGAGTGCCACGGCGGCGAACGGTACCTAGGAGGGCTCGGCGCGCTTCTCGAGCTGCTTCTGCAGCGAGACGAGCGCGCGATGCTGGAGCGACTTGATCGCCCCCTCGGTCTTGCCGAGGATCGTCGCCGCCTCGGCGTTCGCGAAGTTGAACACGAACTTCAGCGTCAGCACCTGCTGCTGCTCCGGCGACAGGTCCTCGATCAGCTCCAGCAGCGACTTCTGCCCGATCGCCTCGAGCGCCCCCGCCTCCGCCGAGGTCGACTCGTCGGGTGGCGGCTCCGGCACCTCCTCCTCCGGTTGCCACCGCTTGCTCGCCCGGAAGTGGTCCATCGCGAGGTTGTGCGCGATCCGGAACAGCCAGGCGGAGAACGGCGCGGACTGCCAGCGAAACTTCCCGATCGACTCGAGCATCTTCAGGAACGTCTGCGTCGTCAGGTCCTCGGCGTCGTGTCGGTTACCGACGCTGACGTGCAGGTAGCCGTAGATCCGGTCGAAGTGGATGAGATAGAGCTCTTCCAGCGCGTCGCGGTCACCCCGCTGCGCGCGGTCGACGAGCTCGCGCACGCGCTTGGTCTCGCTCTCCTTCTTCTGGGCCGTTGCCTCGGACATCCTCTGCCTGCGTTTCGTGCCCCGGCTCCGGGGTGCCTAACCCCGGCTCAGGCCGCCGCGCCGAAGCCGACCCGGCTCTCGCGGGCAAAGCGCTTCACGTAGACCACGCGGCGCAGCAGGATCGAATAGCGGCCGTCGTCGGCCTCGAAGGAGAAGGTGGAATCCTCGCCCGAGGCAAGCGCCCGGTCGAGGTCGTCGGCGGTCATCTGCGGGACGAGCACCGAGAGCACCTGCTGGTCGAAGGCGATCTCGATCCGGATGCGGTCGTTGGTGTCACTCATCGCCGACGAACTCTGCCAGAACGCCGCCGGTCGCATCGGGATGGACGAACGCGACCTGGAGGCCGAACATCCCCCGCCTCGGCGCCTCGTCGACGAGCTCGACGCCGTCGGCCCTCAGCCGGTCGAGCTCGGCGGCGACGTCCGCGGTCTCGAACGCGACGTGATGGATGCCCGGGCCTCGCTTCGCGAGGAACTTCCCGACCGGAGTCTCGTCGCCGAGCGCGGCGAGCAGCTCGAGCCGCGACCCACCGACCCGCATCGATGCCGCCTCTACGCCCTGATCCTCGAGGCGCGCGCGGTGCTCGAGCGTCGCGCCGACCAGCATCGCCCACCGCGCGATCGCAGCATCGAGATCGTCGACCGCGATCCCGACATGGTGGACGCCTCCGCTCACGAGACGACGTCGTCGACCGCCGCGATCTTCACGCCGCCGCCACGCCAGTCGACGATGCACGCCTGCGACCGCTCGTCGTCGATGCCGCACGACGCGTCCTCGACGAACGTGACGTCGTAGCCGCGTGCGCGGAGCCCCTTGATCGCCGCGTCGTCGCAGATGTCCGTCGCAACCCCGAACAGGATCACCTCGTCCGGCTCGAGGCGCTCGAGCAGGCGCTCGGCGTTGGGATTCGTGAAGACGTCGAAGCTCTTCTTGAGGAGAAGGAACTCGCTCCCACGCAGCCACTTCTCGGGCACCTCAGTGAGGCCGAGCGGCACCGGGTCGAGCTGCGCCGTCTCCTCGATCTTCTCCGCGCCGTGCGTCCCCCGCAGGCAGTGCGGCGGGAAGGTGTCGCGGTAGTCGGGCGTCTCTGAGATCTCCGGGTCGGTCAGCTCGTGGTCGTCCGCCGACGCGACGTGCGGGATGCCCTCGCGCCGCGCCCACTCGACAAGCCGTGCCATTGCCGGGACGACGGCCTCTGCATTCCCGATCGCGAGCTTCCCGTCGGACGCGATGAAGTCGACCTGCGTGTCGACGTCCCAGAGGAGCCGCTTCACGAGACGAGCTCCAGGCGCGGGTTGGGCCGCAGACGCCGACCGACCTTCGCCGACGGCACGCCGTCGGTCATGACGATGTCGGCGGTGAAGTCGTTCGAGCCGCGGATGAGAGACGACCCGACGCCGTAGGCGTCGACGGGAACGCCTCGCTCCTCGAACATCTGGATCTTCTCGACGGTGAAGCCGCCGGAGACGACGATGCGCACCGCCTCGTGGCCGGCCGCGTCGAGCGCGTCACGGAGGTTGCGAACGAGCCGCTCGTTGACGCCGGTCGGCGTGAAGTCCCCCATCTGCCCCCACAGGGAGCGGTCGACGAGCGACTCCGAGGTGTCGAGCCTGACGCCCCAGAGCCTCGGCCCGAGCGCGGCGGCGACGTCGAGCGCCGTTCGCACGGAGTCGTTGTCGAAGTCGACGAGGACGGTGATCCGCATGTCCGACGGCGCCCACTCGGCGAACTTCGTCGCCGCGCGGACGGTATCGCCGCCGTACGACGCGATCAACGCGTGCGGGACCGTCCCGAGCCCGCGTCCGCCCCACCAGGACGCCTGCTCGTCGGTGGTGACGCCGATCTCGGCGCCCATGATCTGCCCGGCCACGTACGCCGCGTAGCCGTCGCCGGTCTGCACGCGATGGTGGTCGTGACGGGCCGGCATGAAGATCACCGGCTTGCCGTTCGCCGCGCGCAGGACGCTCACCGTGTTAGTGGTGATCAGTGTGCGTCGTGCGAGGACGCCGAGATAGACCGTCTCGAGGTGCGCGAACGTCGTGTAGTCGCCCTCGATCGTCATCACGGTCTCGTACGGAGTGAGCTGGTCGCCGTCGTACAACGCGTGCACCGTGAGGTCGTCGTAGCCGTCGGCGCAGAGCTTGAGGATCGCGATCGCCTCGTCCATGCCGCCGAGATACGAGTGCTTCTTCTGGAAGACCTGCATGACGACATGCGGGTGACGGCTGTCCTCGAGGAGCGCCGCGCGCGTGTGGTTGAAGTACGCGTCCGTGTACCACCCGGCACGCATCTTCTCGACCGGCAGGTCGAACACGCTCGGATCGAGCCGTGTGCGCGTGGTGATCACGACTCGAGCTCCAGGCACGCCTGCAACGCTGCTTCGGCCACCTCGAGCTGCGCCGGGCTCGGCTCGCGCGTGCCGAACCGATGCTGCAGCTCGTGCCCCGGCTTCGCGAGGAGACGGGCAAGTGGATGCGACGCGTTGCGGGTCATCCAGCCGAACGTCTCGACGGAGGCGACGACGGCGCCGAGGCCGGCGAGCGCGCGGGCGGGGTTTCGCAGGCGACGTGGCGCGCGCTCGGCGGCGATGTTGCCGAGCGCGGTCGTGAGCAGCATCGGGCCGACGAGATGCGACCCGCAGCGCTCGTGCTCCTTCGGCCGCTCCTCGCCGTGCTCGTACGAGCCGATCGAGACGTGCTCGGCGCCGTGGTAGCCGGCGAGCTCGCCGCCGCCGAGCGCGAACGCCGCCGGCGTGATCGAGAGGACGGCGGTGACGAGCTCGCGCGCCGCCGGGCGCAGGGAGCTCCGCTTGACGACACGGAGGACGACCGCCGAGCCGGCGAGCGACGCGAGGACGCGCGGCCGCTGCATGGGCAGCTCGGCCTCGGGCAGGGCGCGCTTGACCTGCGGGAGGAGGGCGAAGGCCTCGGCCAGCCGCGCAGGCCCGCGCAGGAGCGGGTTGGAGACGGAAGCGGCGCGCAGTCCCTTGCGGCGCGCAGCGATCTTGACCTCGCCGTCGTCGGTCCGGATCGCGCAGGCCCAGGCCGTCGGGCCGTGGACGAGCACGCCGTTGGCGAGCGCCATGCCACCCAGGCGAACGGTGCCGCTCACGACGCGGAGCGTAGCCTGAGCGAGGCCTGTAGCCGCGATGCGAGAGGGCCCGGCCGCCCGTCGCCGATCGGGACGCCGTCGACCGCCACCACCGGCATCACCTCGCGGATCGACGACGTCAGGAACGCCTCGTCCGCGGCGAGCAGCTCCCCGAGCCCCAGCTCTCCTTCGTGCGCGGGGTGGAGCGAGAGCACGAACGCGCGGGTGACGCCCGGGAGCACACCGGGCCGCACGGCGGGCGTGAAGAGCTCGCCGCCGCGACGCCACCACACGTTCGCCGTCGCGCCCTCGAGGACGCGCCCGGCGCCGACGAGGAGAGCGTCGTCCGCACCGGCCCGCTCTGCCTCGCGCCGCGCAGCGAAGGAGACGTCGTAGCTCGTCGTCTTCGCGCCTCCGAGCAGCGGAGGCGGCGCGCCGACCTCGAAGGTCTTCAGCCGGAGCCCGCGCCCGCGCAGCTCCTCGAGGCCCGACGGCAAGGCCGCCGTCGTGGCGACCAGTGCCTGCGAGGAGCGGTACAGGCGGAGCACGTGATCGGGCGGTGCCGCCCCGAGGACGAGCTCGACGAGCCCTTCGGCGCCGTCCGGCGCGGGCAGCGCGAGCGCGGCCGCCGAGAAGCGGAAGCGCGCGAGGTGGTCCTCGAGCAGGAACGGACGGCCGCCGTACACGCGAACCGTCTCGAAGGCGGCGCCGCCGCGGAGCAGGGCGTCGTCGTCGGCGCGGAACACAGGCTCCGCCGGGTCGACGAGACCGCGGCCGGCGACCGCGACGGCGAGCAGGCTCATGCGGGCACCAGCCCACCGACCGCGGCGAGGAGCGGCCTCGCCTTCACCCAGGACTCCTCGATCTCCTGCTCCGGGTCGGACTCCCAGACGATGCCGCCGCCGACCCAGAGGTGGATCGCGGCGTCCGCGATCGCGAACGTGCGGATCGTCAGCGCGAGCTCGAAGTCGCCGTTCGCCCACACGCGCCCGAGCGCTCCCATCGCCGCGCCGCGGCCGACCGGCTCGAACCGCGCGATGTGGTCGATCGCAGCGAGCTTCGGCGCGCCGGTGATCGACCCGCCCGGGAACGTCGCGTGCAGGATCTCCGCGAGCCCGGCGCCCGGCCGCAGCCGCCCTTCCACGAGCGAGACGAGATGCGTGACGCCGGCGAGCTCCTGCTGGCGCATCAGCTCTGGCCAGCGCACCGTCCCCGGCAGGCATACGCGAGAGAGATCGTTGCGCTCGAGGTCGACGATCATCACGTGCTCGGCGGCGTCCTTGTCGTCCTCGATGTCCTCGCCGAGCGGCCGCGTTCCCTTGATCGGCCTCGTCCAGATCCGGTCGCCGCGGCGCGCGAGGAAGAGCTCCGGCGTGGCGGACACGATCGCCCAGCCGTCACCGACGAGTGTCGCGGCGTGCAGCGGGCCGAGCGCCCGTGCGACAGCACGCGGGTCGCCCGAGAACGGGGCCGACAGGTGCTGCACGAGGTTGACCTGGTAGACGTCGCCGCGCGCGATCGCGGCACGCACATCCTCGACCGCGGCGGCGTAGTCGCCGTCGCTCCAGGTCCGCGACCACTCGCCGACCCGAAACCCGTCTTGTGTCGAGTCAACACGAGGTTGCCGGAGCGCAGCAACGATGCGGGGAAGCGCGCACGGCTCGTCCTTTCCGGGCGTGTTCGCGCCGTACGCGACGAAGACCTCGGCGTCGCGACCGGCGACGTGCGCCTCGAGCTCCTCGAACGTCGCGAGCTCAACCACAGACGGTGCGTGCAGCATGGAGCAGCCACCGCAGCCCGAGCTCGACGTCCGCGACCGGGATGCGCTCGTCGGCAGAGTGGATGAGACGTGCCGAGACCTCCGGGGGCATCGTCCGCGCCGGGAAGAACCCGTAGGCGACCGTGCCGAAGGCGTCCCGCACCCAGTGCGAGTCGGTGAACCCGGCCACGCACACCGGTGCGAGCACCGCGCCGGGCTCCTCGGCCGCGACGAACGACTCCGCGGCGTCCCAGAGAGGGCCGCCGATCGCCGACCGCGTCCCGCCGTGCTGTTCCAGCGCGACCAGCTCGTAGTCGCCGTCGCCGAGGCACGCGCGGAGAGCAGCCTCCGCCTCCGCGGGAGCTTGGCCCGGCAGGAGCCGGACGTCGATCGCGACCTCGCACACCGCCGGGATGACATTGCGCTTCTCGGACGCGCTCACCATCGTCGGCGAGACCGTCATCCCGAGGAGCGGCTCGACCAGCTCGCCCGCAAGCGGCGAGAGCGACGCCGCGGCTGCGAGCGCGTCGGCCGGCGCAGGAATCGTTGCGCCGAGCGCCGTGAAGAGGGCCTCCACCTCGGGGATCAAGCGTGGCTCGACCGAGAAGCTTCCGAGCCGCTCGATGAGCGGCGCAGCCTTGACGAGCGCGTTGTCCGCGATCGACGGCATCGACGCATGCCCGCTCCGGCCGAGCACGCGAAGGAGGAACGGCGCGGTCATCTTCTCGGCCGTCGAGCAGAAGTAGGCGACCCGGTCGCCGAGCACGATGCGCTCCCCTGCGCCTTCGTTCACCGAGTAGTCGGTGCGGACCGCGTCGGGATGCTCCCGGGCGAGCCATTCGAGGCCGAAGCCGGCCCCCACCTCCTCGTCGGCCGCGGCGACGAAGACGAGGTCGCCCCGGCCTCGCCAGCCTTCGCGGGCGAGGGTCGCGACCGCGACCGCGGACGCAGCCACCTCGCACTTCATGTCGAGGGCGCCGCGCCCCCACACCTCGTCGTCGACGAGCTCGCCGCCGAACGGGTCGCGCTCCCACTCCGTGCGATCGGCGAGCACGACGTCGGTATGCGAGAGGAGCGCGAGCGACGGCCCGTCGCCCGTGCCGCGGATGCGGGCGACGAGGTTCGCCCGCTCGGGAACGCGCGCGTAGAGCTTGCAGTCGGCCCCGGCCCCTTCGAGGTAGTCGCGGAGCAGCTCGGCTGCGGCGGTCTCGTTGCCGGGCGGATTCGTGGTGTCGACGCGAATGAGCTGCTGCAGCAGCTCGACGACCTCGCTCACTTGCGGGTACCGAGGACGAGCAGGTACCGGCGCGGCGCGCGGATGCCGCCCTCGGGGGTGCGGTACTGCTCGTAGAGGTCGACGAACGCCTGGTGGAACTGCTCGGCACCCTGCTCGTCGAGCCTCTTCACGAGCGCGATCACGGGCGGCGCGGACTCGGAGAAGAGCTCCCAGATCTCCTCGGCGGAGTCCGCTTCGAGCCACACGGTGCCGTCTTCGAACTCGAGCTCGAAGTCCTCGCCGAGCATGTCCTCCACGTGGTCCTCGCGGCCCCACTCGTACGCCTCCCGGCCGTCGATCGGCTCCTCCGTGAAGCGGCGGTAGAGCTCTCCCAGCTTCGGGTTCGGCTTCCAGGCGGTGAACCCGAGCCGCGCCCCTGGGCAGGCGACCCGCGCCAGCTCCGACGCCACGTTCGCGTGGTCGGGGGCGAAGATCAGGCCGAAGTTGGAGACGATCGCGTCGAAGCACGCGTCCTCGTACGGCAGGTACTCGACGTCGCCGAGGTCGAACGTGATGTCCGCGCCGGCGGCGGCCGCGACCTCGCGCGCCTTCAGGACCATCGGCTGCGAGAGGTCGATCCCGGTCACCTGGGCGCCTCGCGCCGCCGCGCGCACGGCCACCTCGCCGGTGCCGCTCGCGACATCGAGCACCCGGTCGCCCGGCCCGATGCGCGTCCGCTCGACGAGCTGGTCCTGGACGGCGGCGAAGGTGGCCGAGAGCCGCTCGTAGGTGCGCGCACCCCAGGCATCCGACATGTCCCAGAGCATACTTTCGGCGTGGGTGACCTCTTCAGCGAGGCCGCGGGGCGGCGGCTCGACGCGACCGCGCCGCTTGCGCAACGGCTGCGGCCGACGAGCCTGGACGAGTTCGCGGGCCAGGAGCACGTGATCGGCCCGGGCCGCGCGTTGCGGCTCGCGATCGAGCAGGACCGCGTGCCGTCGCTCATCCTCTACGGCCCGCCCGGCTCCGGGAAGACGACGCTGGCGCGGATCGTCGCGCAAACGACGGGGGCGGAGTTCGAGGAGCTCTCGGCGGTGCAGGCGACGGTGTCGAACGTACGCGAGGTGCTCGCGCGCGCCCGGGAGCGGCTCGGCACGAACGGCACCCGGACGATCCTCTTCCTCGACGAGATCCACCGCTTCAACAAGGCGCAGCAGGATGCGCTGCTGCCGGGTGTCGAGGCGGGGCTCCTGACGCTGATCGGCGCGACGACGGAGAACCCCTACTTCGAGGTCAATTCCGCGCTGCTGTCGCGCACGCAGATCTACGAGCTCGAGCCGCACGACATCGAGACGCTGCGCGGCGTGATCCGCCGTGGCGCGGCGGCGCTCGACGCGAGCGTGCCCGAGGACGTCGAGGACCTGATCGCCACGCGGGCGGGCGGCGACGCGCGGAACGCGCTGACGATCCTCGAGCTGTCGGTCGAGACGGCGCGGGCGGAGGGAGTCGACCTCGAGACGCGCCATGTCGACGACGCGGCACGCAAGCGCCCGCTCGCCTACGACAAGGGCGGCGACCGCCACTACGACTTCATCTCGGCGTGGATCAAGTCGACCCGCGCCGGCGACGTGCAGGCGTCCGTCTACTACCTCGCGGCGATGCTCGAAGGCGGCGAGGACGCCCGCTTCATCGCGCGCCGCATGATCGTCCTCGCGTCCGAGGACATCGGGAACGCCGACCCGCAGGCGCTGCTCGTCGCCGTCGCGGCGGCGCAGGCGGTCGAGCATGTCGGACTACCGGAGGCGCGGCTCAACCTTGCGCAGGCGGCCGTGTACCTCGCCAAGGCGCCGAAGGGGAACCGCGAGTACGTCGCGCTGAAGCGCGCGACGGAAGCCGTGCGCGAGCGCGGGCACCTGATGCCGCCGGCGGCGCTCCGGTCGGCGGCGTATCCCGGCGCGCGCAAGCTGGGCCGCGGCGAGGGGTACGTCTACCCGCACGACGACCCGCGCGGGTTCGAGGTCGACTGCCTTCCCGACGAGCTGAAGGGAAGCGTCTTCTACGAGTAGATGATGCGCTTGCCGAGCGCGCTCGCGACGAGCTCGACCGCGAGCTTCGCGGTCTGGTTCTCGCGGTCGAGGATCGGGTTCACCTCGACGACATCGAGCGAGTCGACCACGCCGGCCTCGGCGAGCAGCTCGAGCGCCAGGTGCGCCTCGCGGTAGGAGAGCCCGCCCGGCACCGGCGTGCCGACGCCCGGGGCGAACATCGGGTCGACGACGTCGAGGTCGAGGCTCACGTGGAGGAAGCTCGCGCCTGCGAGCCCTGCGAGCGCGTCCGCGATCACCGCTTCGACGCCGCGCCGGTCGATCTCCGTCATCGTGAAGACGAGGATCCCGAGCTCCCTGATCAGGTCGCGCTCGCCCGGGTCGAGCGAGCGCACGCCGACGAGCGCGGCCTTCTCGACCGACGGCGTCGGGTACGCGCCCGTCGTGAAGGCCTCGCCGCCCGCGCCGAGAGCCGCGGCGAGCGGCATGCCGTGCACGTTGCCGCTCGGCGAGGTGCCCGGGCGGTTCAGGTCGCCGTGCGCGTCGATCCAGAGCACGGCACCGGGACCGTGCCGGCGCGCCATGCCGCCGAGCGAGCCCATCGCGATCGAGTGGTCGCCGCCGAGCACGATCGGCAGCTGGCCCTGACCGCACGCCTCGTCCACGACGTCGGCGAGCCGCGAGCAGACCTGCATGATCGGCCCGAGATAGCGGTGGCTGGCATCGCCCTCCTGCGTCGCCTCGGGAACGGGGGCGCGAACGTCGCCGTAGTCGACGACGTGGTTGCCGAGGCTCGTGATGCGCGCCTCGAGCTCGGCGTACCTGATCGCCGACGGCCCCATATCGACGCCGCGGCGCCCGGCACCGAGGTCGAGGCCGGCGCCGATCACGGCAACCGGACGGGGGGTCTCCTGGCTGCTCACGGCCGGGGACTCTAGACGGCCCACGACTCGCGGAAGGCAAGCTGGTCCGCGGTCGGCCGGTCGAGCTCGATGCCGAGCGTCCGCAACTTCGTGCGCGCGATCAGGTCGTCGAGCTCGTCGGGAAAGCGGTTCACGCCCGGCGGCACGCCGCCCGAGGCGAGGTGGTGGATCGAGAGCGCCTGCACCGAGAACGAGAGATCCATGATCTCGATCGGGTTCCCGTCGAGGCCCGCGATGTTGACGAGCGCGCCGTCGACGAGCGCGTGCACCCGGCGACCGCCCAACACGTACGTCTTCACGCTCGCACGCGCGTCGACCACGTCGTCTGCGATCTCCGCGAGCGCCGGCACGTCGATCTCGCGATCGTGATGGCCGGCGTTCGCGAGCAGCACGCCGTCCTTGAGCAGGCCGAACGACTCCGCGGTGACGGCGCGGGTGAGGCCGGTGGCGGTGATCACCGCGTCGGCGTCCGGCAACGCGTCGGCGAGAGCGGCGACGCGGAAGCCGTCCATGTGCGCGGTGAGCGCGCGGACGGGATCGAGCTCGACGACGGTGACGCGCCCGCCGAGCCCGGCGGCCGCCTTCGCGATGCCCTTCCCCACCCAGCCGTACCCGACGACGCAGAACTCGCGGCCGGCGGCGAGCACGTTCGTGAGCGCGAGGATCGCGGTCAGCGTGGTCTGGCCCGTTCCGTACGGGTTGTCGAACATGTGCTTGCAGCGCGCGTCGTTCGCCGCGATCGCCGGGAAGCGCAGCAGGCCCTCCTGCTCGAGCGCGCGGAGCCTTGTCACGCCGGTCGTCGTCTCCTCGCTCACGCCCGCGAGCCGCTCGTAGAGCTCCGGACGGTGCTGCGCCATGCGCCTCGTCAACTCGGCGCCGTCGTCGATCACGAGCTCGGCGCCGCTCCCTGCGACGGCCAGGAGGTCGGCGGTGAACTCCTCCTGCGTCACGCCGTGCCGCGCGTGCACCTCGACGCCCTGCTCCGCGAGCGCCGCGCACACGGCGTCCTGCGTCGAGAGCGGGTTCGAGCCGGCGGCGACGACCTGCGCGCCGGCCTCGCGCAGCGCCAGCACGAGGCAGGCGGTCTTCGCCTCGAGATGGACGACGACCGCGACCCGGCGGCCGGCGAGCGCGCCGTCCTGCAGCCGCTCCTCGAGGAGGCGGTGGAGCACCGGCATGTGCTGCCGCGCCCACTCGATGCGCCGCCGCCCCTCGGGCGCGAGCGCGGGATCCGCGATGCCCGGCACGGCCTAAGCGTATGCGGGCCGTGGGTACACTGCCGCGGCGCGGCGAGGTAGCTCAGTTGGTAGAGCACACGGCTGAAAACCGTGGTGTCGCCGGTTCAAGTCCGGCCCTCGCCACTCCTCACGAGCCGCTCGATCAGGGAAGCGGCCCGCTCCGTGCCGGGCACAGCCTGGAGTCGTCGCGAGGCCGTCGCGAGCCTTGCCTTCAGCGCGTCGTCCGCCAGCAGGCAGTCGATCGCACCGGTCAGCTCGTCCCGCGTATGGCCGTACGTGTCGAGCCGCACGCCGAAGCCGGTGTCGTGCATCCGCTGCGCGTTGTCGTACTGGTCCCAGAAGAGCGGCAGGACGACCATCGGCTTGCCGAAGAAGAGCGACTCGGTGACGGTGTTGTTGCCGCCGTGCGTGATCACGAGGTCGACCTGCGGCAGGATCCGCGTCTGCGGCAGGAACTCCGCGCCGGTCATGTTCGGCGCGAGCTCGAACTGGTCGTGCTGCGGGCCCTTGGAGACGATCACCCGACACGGCGCGTCGGCGAGCTCGGAGACGAGCGTCCGCATGAGCTCGACGTCTGCCGAGCCGAGGGAGCCGAGGCTGAGGTAGATCAGCGGGCCGTCGCCGCGCAGGGTGTCCGGCAGCTCGTACGGCGCGTCGGTCGCGCGCACGCTCGCCTGCAGGTTGTGCCAGGTCGCAGGCAGCGGCCGGTCGCGGGCGTAGTCGACCTCGTCGGGGTAGATGGTCATGTTCAGCCACGGGCTCTCGAACATGAACTCGAGCTCCGGAAGCGGCGGCGCGCCGCGCTCGCGGCAGAACGCGTCGAAGTCGGCGTGGAGCTCGGCGTGTGCGTCGCGGTATGCCTCCCAGTACGCGTCCCACTGCGAGCGGTCGTCCGCCGGGTAGCCGGAGAACGGCGGCGGCACGGCGGGGTCGCGAACCTCGGTCGGGTTGCAAGAGACGATGCGCGCCCACGGCCGGCCGGACGCCGGCAGGGCGGGGAACCCGACGACGTTGTCCTCGATGATCGCGTCCGGCTCGAGCTCGCCGATGATCTCGTGCAGTCGCGCGTCGACGTACTTCGCGCCGTCGACGAGCGCCCGGAACGTCGGCGCGATGAACGCTGCGAGCTGCTCGATCGTGGGCAGCCGGAACACCGGCGCCGTGTCGCGGATGAAGTCCTTCCCTTTCCAGCACAGTGGGATCCGAAGCTTGGAATTCACGTGACTTGAAGTC
>JADMIO010604182.1_pt1 | contig 14071 bp, 16 predicted proteins | sample 8958161 | NCBI WGS metagenome assembly JADMIO01 (sample SAMN16585339, study PRJNA669376) | soil metagenome | isolation source: Crop rotation soil | place: USA: Cullars Rotation, Alabama | collected 2011 | reverse complement strand
GCCGCGACTTCAAGTCACGTGAATTCCAAGCTTCGGATCCCACTGTGCTGGAAAGAGACCTTTGGCGTGCTGTTCCAGGGCGGGGCGCTCTGGTCCTCGCTCACGCTGCACGAGAACGTCGCCCTTCCGATGGAGCTGCACACGTCGCTGTCGGCGCGGGAGATCGACGAGCTGGCCTCGCTCAAGCTGGCGGATGTGGGGCTGGCGGGGTTCGAGGACTACTATCCCTCGGACATCAGCGGAGGCATGAAGAAGCGGGCCGGCCTGGCGCGGGCGCTCGCGCTCGATCCGCCGATCGTGTTTTTCGACGAACCCCTTGCGGGGCTGGATCCCGTGACGTCGCGGAAGATGGACGAGCTGATCCTGCATGTGCGGGACACCTTCGGCACGACCCTGGTCGTGGTATCCCACGAGCTGGCGTCGATCCTCGGCATCGCCGACCGGGTGATCATGCTCGACCGCGCCGCGCAGGGAATCATCGCGGAGGGCGATCCCCGCGAACTTGCCCGGAACTCGACCGACCCGCGCGTTTCAGAATTCCTCAGACGCGATGCGACGGCCTCAACCGCGGATGGACACAAATGATCCCGGATGATTGGATGCCCGATCCATGTCCATCCCGGCGCGGGCGCAGTGAGGTCCCTGAATTCTTCGCTCCAACTTGAAGACCAAGGTTAGCCCAACAATTGTCGGCCTGTTCGTGCTCGGGGCGATCGCGCTCGGCGTGATCGCGCTGCTTTCGTTCGGCGGGGTGCATTTCTTCTACGAGCCGCAGCGCTTCCTCGTCACGTTCAACGAGACGATCCAGGGCCTCGACCTCGGCTCGCCCGTGAAGCTGCGCGGCGTCCACGTCGGCCGGGTGGTCGACCTGAGCCTGCGCTACGACGAGGCGCAGAAGAGCTCCGTGGTGCAGGTGCTCTGCGAGCTGAACCGCAGCCGGATCTTCGACAGCTCCGGCAACCCGATCGACATCTCGCAGCGGGAATCGATCAAGAAGCTGATCGACCAGGGGCTGCGCGCGCACCTCGGCATCCTCGGGCTCGCCACCGGACTGCTGTATGTCGAACTCGACTTCGCCGACCCGGCGGAGGCGCCGCCCCCGAGGAACCAGGACGGGAAATACCTGCTGATGCCGTCCGTGCCCTCGACGATTGCGGAGCTGCAGTCGAACGTGGACCAGATCCTGAGCAGCCTCGCCAAGGTCAACTTTCCCGAGATCGGAAAGGAGACCCAGGGCCTGATCGCCGACGCGCGGAAGCAGCTGGCCGACCTCGATCTCCGGGGCCTGGTCGCCCAGTGGCAGCGGACGGGACAGACGATCGACGCGCTGGCGAGCGGTCCCGACGTGCGGGCCGCCATCCAGAATTTCAACGCCATCACCGAGTCGGTGAAGACGCTGCTGGCGAAGACGGAGTCGCAGGTGACGGCCAACGGCGCCGAGCTGCAGTCCACGCTGCACGATGTGCAGGAAACCCTGAAGACATTCAGCCAGACGGCGCAGACGATCGACAAGTTCGTCGCCGCGCAGCGCGGTCTCGGCGACGACATCACTGGTTCGCTCCGCCAGTTGTCCGACGCGGCGGCGGCCGTGCAGCGGCTGGCCGAGTTCATCGAGAGGAACCCGAACGCGCTCATTCTCGGCCGGAAACCGGCGGCTTCGAAGTAGGCCTCAGTGCGAATGCAAATCGGAAGACCGATGAACCTGGATAGGAGACGAGGGGAATCCGGCGACCGCGGGCGAAAATCGCACCGGCCCCGCGCCACCGGCGTCTCCGCGTGGGTTCTCCTGGCGCTTGGGGTTGCAGGATGTTCGGTCATCACGGGCCCGAAGGCCGACCAGACCGCTTTCTACGCGCTCTCGGCGCCGGCGCCGGCCAGTGCTCCGAACGCAGCCGCGGCCTCCGCCGCGAATGCCCCGAAGCTGCTCATCCGGCGCGTCGAGATTCCCGGGTACCTCCAGCCCAAGGCATTTGCCGTGCGCGGCGAGGGCGGGGCGATCGCGTATGTCGACAGCCGCTGGTGGAGCGAGCCGCTGGACCTCGCGATCGGGCGGGTCGTGCGCGAGCGGGTCGGGGCGGCGACGGGGCGGACGGTCGCGGCGCGGCGCGACGGCGAATACGACATGGAGGCGATCATCCGGGTCGTCCAGTGCGAGGGCAGCGTGGAGGGCGGGAAGCCGTCGGCGAAGTTCGCCGCGTCGGTCGAGATCGTCGATCCTGCGAGCGGTCGGCGGCTGGCCGAACGGCGCACTTCGTCCGAGGAACCCTGGGACGGGAAGGATTACGGCGCGCTGGCCGCGAGCCTCGGCCGCCAGGCCGCGAAGCTGGGAGACCTGATCGTCTCGATTTCGCCGAGGCGCTAGCCGCCAAAAACCGCCCGGTCATTCCGGCCTCCGCGAGGGATCGAACGCCGCGATCTCGGCCGCCTGGGCGCCGCAGAATGCCCTGCCGGCGTCCGTCAGGTAGATGACGCCTTTGGGCCCAAGCTCGACCCATCCCTTGTAGAGCAGCTGCACCAGTCCCTTCTCGAATTCGGCCAGGCCGCTGGCGCCCGTCGGCGGCTGCTTTATGCCAAATCGAACACCGGCCCGGGGTGGATTCTGGGAGTCGATATTCGCGAGCTGGCGGAGGATGAATCTCTCGGGCCATGACAGCCGGGCGAATGTCACATCGGCTGATGGGGGCACGACCGGGCCGATTTTCCCGTACGCGAGCGGATAGGTGTCGAGTTCCGTGCCCCAGTTGCCGGCAAAGCTGCGGCCGGCCGGAGTGAGCATTACGCCGGCATCGATCCTGGGCGCCGCCCGGACCAGGTTGCGGCGGAGAAGTTCATCGCGGCCCGACTGGTAGTCCGCGTATTTCGGGCTCGTGGCCGGCACGGTGAAAACCCACGCCAGGCCGGGCTGGACGCCGTAGGTCTGCTCGTGCACCCAAAGGGTCTTGAGCAGGTCCTTTTCGCCTGTGGTCATCGCCTCGAACTCGTTGGCCGGCGGGGCCGAGGTCGTCTGCGCGATCGCGGCCACCACTTCCTCTGCGGCGTTTTCGATTTCCGAAGCCACTTCCTGGACAAGGGCGAAGGCGCTGGGTCTCGTGTCGGCCGGGGCTGCCGGCGCCGCCGCCGGGGCGGTCGGCGCGGTTGCCGTGACCGGTGTCAGCTGCGCCCCGGGAATCGGAGCGGCGCCCGGCCGCTTGAGGTAGCCGACGGTTGCCAGCGCCAGCAGAACGATCGCGGCGGGCACCAAGTAGGGGCTGCGAAGGACCGGGCCGACGACGCGGACGAGCCCGCCGGCAAGGGGCGCCGTGCCCCCGGCGGCCGCCAGCTTCATCGCCGTGACCGCCACGGCGGATGCGACCGAGGCCGGCGCGGCAAGGCCGGACTGCGCGGTGAGGGTTGCGGCCAGCGCGGCCGCGGTCGATTCCACGCCGCGCTTCACCAGGGCCGAGCGGAGCTGCTCGAGGGCGCGATTGACCCGCATGCGGGCGGCGTCGGCGCTGACGGAAAGCGCCGCGCCGACTTCGACGAAGGACCGCCCCTCGAAGAAATGGAGCAGGACGGCGTCGCGGTCGCGCTCGCTGAGGACATCCAGCACCTCGTCGAGCACGGGGTCAAATCGGCTGGCCGCCTGGAAAGCGGGGGCATTGAGTTCATTCATGGCGTGGGCCTCCTGTTCGTGCGTCCGGCGGCGCTGCTCGCGGCGGACGAGTTCCGCCGCGACGAAACGCGTCGCCGTATGGAGCCAGCCGGCAAGGCTGGGCCGCGATTTCAGCTGGCCGGCCTTCCGGGCCAGGTCGGTGAAGACCCGCTGGGTGACATCATTGGCGCAATGGGTGTCGAACCCGACCCTCCGGAGCGCGGCGAAGTAGACCAGGTTCACATGGCGCGCGACGAGCTCGCTGAAGGCGGCCTCCGACGATTCGTCGATGTAGCGTCCAAGGAGCTCGCCGTCCGAAAGCATGGCGCACGTTAGCTGCCGCAATTTCGGCGAAGCGAACGTTGATTGCGATCATTGTTCGGAATCTCCCGCGGGCGGCTGCCTACTGGGTCGGGGCTCCAGGACCGCATTGGGCTGCTCGAACCCGAGTCGCCTCCTACGGGGGTAGGATCGGCGGCACTGGGGCCCCGGCATCCTGCCCGCGTCCCCGGGCGCTCAAAGGTCGAGATTGTCCGTCAGGCGGGTCTCGTCGACCCACACCGCCACGGCCAGCAGGCTGTGTCCGGGCGCCACCTCGCGCAGGACTTCCATCGTGTTGCTGTCGACCAGCGCAATGTAGATGATCCGGACCCGCCGCCGCTGGGAGATGATATGCGTCGCCTCCGCCACCAGCCGGTCGGCGCTGCGCGTGCCGGCTGCGACCATCTGGCGCACTTTTTCCAGGGCGTGGAAAAGGACGAGGGCCTCCTGGCGCTGGCTGGTGGTGAGCTCCCGGTTGCGCGCCGAGCAGGCAAGACCATCCGGCTCGCGGACGATCGGCGTGGCGACGATCTCGACGCCAAAATGCAGGTCGCCGACCATCTTTCGGATGACCGCCACCTGCTGCGCGTCCTTGCGACCGAGGATGAGCCGATGGGGCCGCACGATGTTGAGCAGCTTGGCCGTGGCAGTGGTGACGCCGCGAAAATGGCTGGGCCGGGAGACCCCGTCCAGGGGCTTGGAGAGCGTCTCCTCCAGCACGAAAGTCGAATACCCGCGCGGAAGCAGATCGTCGCTCGACGGGACGAAGAGCGCGTCGACGCCGGCTTTCTCGCAGAAGGCCTCGTCGTCGGCCGGCATCCGCGGATAGCTGGCAAAGCCCTCCCCCATGCCGAACTGGAGCGGATTCACGAAAATCGAGACCACGGCGGCGTAGCCGGCCATGCGGGCCGACTCGATCATCGCGCCGTGACCGGCGTGCAGGGCGCCGCGCGTCGGTATCAGCGCGACACGCGCGCCGTTCCCCCTGAGTGCCGCGGCGTACGCATCCATTTCGGACACCGAGGTGAATTTTTGCATGGTCGGGGGGCGCAGGACGCAACGTTCCGCCGCCGGGCCAGCGCGGGCGAAGCTGGGCTTGAATCAGATCAGCGGACGCGGCTGACTTCAAGTTCTCACCGCGAAGCCGGCGCCGGCGCCGCGCCGGTTCACGCCCTTTTGACGGCGTGGCGGCGCGGCCGTCGGCCCGGCCGCAATCCGCATGATCCGCATCAACGAAAACTACACCAAGCTGAAGGCCTCGTATCTCTTCAGCGACATCTCGAAGCGCGTCGCCGCGTTCCAGCAGGCCAACCCGGACAAGCAGATAATCCGGCTCGGCATCGGGGACGTGACGGAACCGCTGCCGCCGGCATGCATCGAGGCGATGCAGGCGGCGACGGCGGAGATGGCCAGCCGGGCCACGTTTCGCGGATACGGGCCGGAGCAGGGCTACGGCTTCCTGCGCGAGGCGATCGCTCAGCACGACTACGCCGCGCGCGGCTGCCGGATCGAGCCGGACGAGATCTTCGTGTCCGACGGCGCCAAGTGCGACTCCGGCAACATCCAGGAAATCTTTGCCACCGACATCCGGCTGGCGATTCCCGACCCGGTCTACCCGGTCTATATCGACACGAACGTGATGGCCGGCCGGACGGGCGAGAACGTCGACGGCCGGTACCAGGGCGTCATGTACCTCGAGAGCACGCCGCAGAACGGATACGTGCCCGCCGTGCCGGACTCGCCGGCGGACCTCATCTATCTCTGCTTTCCCAACAATCCCACCGGCGCGGTGGCGACGAGGGAGCAGCTCAAGGCCTGGGTGGATTATGCCCGTCGCTCCCGGGCGGTGATCCTTTTCGATTCCGCCTACGAGGCGTACATCCGCGATCCGGCCATTCCCCATTCGATCTACGAGATCGAGGGCGCGCGGGAGGTCGCGATCGAGCTGCGGAGCATGTCGAAGACCGCCGGCTTCACCGGCATGAGGTGCGCCTACGCCGTGGTTCCGAAGTCCGTCACCGCCTGGGACCGCGCCGGGAAGCCGCACGCCCTGCACGCCCTCTGGAACCGCCGGCACACGACGAAGTTCAACGGCGTCGCCTATCCGATCCAGCGCTCCGCCGCCGCCATCTTCAGCGAGGCCGGGAAAAAGCAGGTCCGCGAGATGACCGATTTCTATCTCGGCAACGCCGCCCTCATCCGGGCGGCCGCCGCCCGGCTCGGCTTCGGCTGCATCGGGGGCGACAACGCGCCGTACATCTGGCTCAACACCGGCCGCGATTCCTGGGAATTCTTCGACCTGCTGCTGGCCCGGGCCGGCGTCGTCTGCACGCCCGGCGCCGGGTTCGGCAAGTGCGGCGAGGGACACGTCCGCATCAGTGCCTTCAACAGCCGCGAGAACGTCGCCGCGGCGCTGGAGCGAATCCAGAAGGCGCTGGCCTAGAGGCCCGAGGCGGCCGAGGTTAGGCGGGGCAGGGGAGGGGCGACCACGACCTCGATCCCTTTCTGCCTGAGCGTGGCGATCAGGTCCGCCGGAGCGCCCGCGTCCGTCACGACGACATCGACCTGGCTGAAATCGGTCAGGAAGAACGTCGAGCGGCGGCCGAATTTCGTGTGGTCGAAGCAGAAGATGACCCTGGCCGCCCCCGCCATCATCGCCCGCTGGATGTCGACGAGCAGCGCGTGCGAGTTGTAGATGCCGTCCTCCGAGATGCCGCTGCCGCTGAGGATGGCCACGTCGGCGTGCATGCGGGAAAACGTCTCCGTCGCATGGGGTCCCACCAGGACCCCCAGGCGCGGGTAGATCACGCCGCCGGAAAGCTGGACCTCGTGGCGGTTGGAGGCGGAAAAGAAATTCGCGACCGGCAGCGAGTTGGTGATGATCTGCGCGACTTTGTCCCCGAGGCGGCGCGCGACGTGAAAGCAGGTCGTTCCGCTGTCGATGATCACGTTCTGCCCCGGCTGGATGAGGGCGGCGCAGGCCTCGCCAATGTTCTCCTTTTCCTCCACCTGGTGCGTGTCCCGGACGTTGAAAACGAACTCGTCCGTCTTCGGCTGGAGGATCCGGGCGCCGCCGCGGAGCCGGAGGAGCTGTTTGTCCCGCGCCATCGTGTCGACATCGCGGCGAACCGTGGACACCGAGGTGCCAACTTGTTGCGCAAGCTCTTCCAGCGAGGCAAATTCCGCCTTCTGGAGGTAGGATTCTATCCGCGCGCGGCGCTCGGCGGCTTGCATGGCTTGGGAGAAAATTGGAAGAAGTTGGAATATTCTGCAATCTTTTCCTTGACCAGTTTGGAAGATATTGGGAGTTTGGCCGTCCCAATCGCCGAAAACCTCCCATGTCGTTGCCTCCTCCATCGCCACATCGGGTCCAGATCGAACACCTCGTCCGGCGTGCCATTTATCAGCGGCTGGGCCAGACTCCTCCCCAGTCCGCCCAGGCTCCGAACCCTCTCCTCGTAAACATCAGCGCGAGGCACTGTCACCTTACGCCCCAGGCGGTGGAGGCGCTCTTCGGGAAGGGCGCCACCCTGACGCCGATGAAGTGGCTGTATCAGAAGGATCAATTCGCGGCGAAGGAGATGGTCACGCTCATCGGGCCGCGCAGCCGGGTCATCTCGAATCTCCGCATCCTGGGCCCCTGCCGCGACCTGAACCAGGTGGAGCTGGCGCTGACGGATGCCATTGCCCTCGGTTTCGACATCCCGGTCCGCCCTTCCGGCAACATCAAGGGGACGCCCGGCTGCATGCTGATGGGGCCGAACGGATTCTTCGAGATGCCTGACGGCGTCATCCGCGCCGCTCCGCACGTTCACATGCATCCCGACGACGCGGCCTTCTACGGGGTCAAGCAGGGCGACTACATGCGGATGCGCGTCGGCGGGCCCTGCGCCGTCACGTTCGACCGGATGCTCGTGCGCGTGTCGCCCGACTTCAAACTCGAGGTCCACATCGACACCGACGAGGGCAATGCCTGCGTTTTCGGCCCCGACACTCCGGTCGAGCTGTTGAAGTGAGCCGCCCGCACCAACCTTCAATCCCGGACCCAGATCGAATTCTAAACTCACCCACCACACATGAATGAATCCATTGGAATGGTAGAAACGCGTGGCTATGTCGGCAGCGTCGAAGCGAGCGACGCCATGGTCAAAGCGGCGAACGTGTCTCTCGTTCGCCAGATCCAGATCGGCGGCGGCTTTGTCACCGTCGTCGTCAAGGGCGACGTCGGCAGCGTCCGCGCGGCCGTCGAGGCCGGCGCCGAGGCGGCGAAGCGCGTCGGCGAGCTCATCTGCTCGCACATCATCCCGCGCCCGCACTCCGAGCTCATCCGCACCATCGGCCTCTGATCAACCCGCAACTCGAAATTCAAAACCACCTTTACCATGGCAATCGAAGCTATCGGAATGATTGAAACCAAGGGATTCTGCGCCCTCCTCGAGGCCGCGGATTCCGCCCTGAAGTCCGCCAATGTCGGGATGACCGGCTACGAGGCGGTCGGCAGCGGCTACGTCTGCGGGTTCTTTCGCGGCGACGTCGCCGCGGTCAAGGCCGCCATCGACGCCGGCGCCGAGGCCGCCTCCAAGGTCGGCGAGGTCGTCGCCGTCCAGGTGATTCCACGCCCCCACGAGGAACTCAGCGGACTCGGCAAGTGGCTCAACCAGACGCCGGCAACCGCCTGAGATCGCCGATCGAAATCCGCGATCCGATTTCGAAATCCCGATGCCTGCGCAGGAGCGCGCCCGTGGCGCCCCGGCGGGCTCGGCAGCTGAAGAATCGGAAAATCGACTTCCGTTGAACATCCTCGTCGCCAACCTCGGCTCGACCTCGTTCAAGTTCCGCCTCTTCCGGTTTCCCGCGGCCTCGTCCGGGGCCGGCGCGGCGGCGGGCGAGCCGTCGCTTCTCGCGAAGGGCGGCTACGAGCGGGTGTCCGATTACGGCAAGGCGATCGACGATTGCCTGGCCGAGCTCAAGGCGGCCGGCCATGTGCGGTCCGCGGAGGATCTCAATGGCGTGGGGTTCAAGACGGTGCTGGGGAGGAATCTCAGCGGATGCGTGCGCGCGGACGACCGGGTGATCGCCGCGCTGGACGGATTCAAGGAGATCGCTCCCGCCCACAACCCGCCCTATGCCGCCGGCATCCGCCGGTTCCAGGAAAAGCTGCCGGGCGTCCCGCTGGTGGCGCTGTTCGAGACCGCGTTCTACCAGTGGGTCCCCGAGGCGGCGAGCCGCTACGCGGTGCCGGAGTCCTGGCACCAAGCGGGCGTCCGGCGCTACGGCTTCCACGGTGCCAGCCACAAGTTCGTGGCCGAACGGTCGGCCGAGCTGCTCGGCCGCAACGACGTGGCCGAGGTCGTCCGCCGCCTTTACCAGGACGGCCCGCGCGAGATCGCGGGCCGGCCCGTCCGCGTCATCTCCTGCCACCTCGGCGGCAGCAGCTCCGTCACCGGCATCCGCAACGGCGTCGCCATCGGCACAAGCATGGGCCTCAGCCCGCAATCGGGGCTCCCGCAGAACAACCGGGTGGGCGATCTCGACTCCGCGGCGGTGCCTTTTGTCATGAAGACGCTCGGGCTGTCGCTGGCCGAGGTCGAGAAGCAGATGACGAAGGAAAGCGGCCTGCTCGGCCTCTCCGGGATCAGCAACGACCTGCGGGACATCCTCGCCGCCGCCGGCCAGGGCAACTCCCGCGCGCGGCTGGCCCTCGATGTTTACATCCAGTCGATCCGCCACTGGATCGGCGCCTTCCTGCTCGAGCTCAATTCCTGCGACGCCCTGGTCTTCACCGCCGGCATCGGCGAGAACAACCCGGACCTCCGCGCCGCGATCTGCGCCGAGCTCGACCAGCTCGGAATCGTGCTCGACCCGGCCAGGAATGCCGCCGTGCGCGCGAAGGAGGGCGAGATCTCGGCCGCCGGTTCGCGCGTGAAGGTATTCGTCGTCCCGGCCAACGAGGAACTCGTCGTCGCCCGCGAGACGCTCCGCGCGATCGGGAATCAAACCGGGAATCTCACCACCGCCACAGTCGAAAATCTGAAATCGTAAATCGAAAATCCACATCCCATGCCCGCTAAAGCCATTGGTCTCCTCGAAACCCGGGGCCTCACCGCCCTCGTCACCGGCACCGACGCGATGCTGAAGTCAGCCAACGTCAGCCTGCACGGTCCGTTCAAGCAGGTCGGCAACGCCCTCGTCAGCGCAGTCGTCATCGGCGACGTCGCCGCGGTCAAGGCCGCGACCGACGCCGGCGCCCAGGCCGCCCGCACCGTCGGCGAGGTTGTCAGCGTCCAGGTCATCCCGCGTCCGCACGACGACGTGGCGATCGTCCTGCCGAAGCCCGCCGCCGCCGCCGCCAGCGCCGCGCCCAAGAAGTAATCACAGCCGTCGAGGAGTCGAGAAGTCGGGGAGCCCGGCACCACGACGATCGGCTTCGGGCTCGCCGCCAGCAGGCCCGGCTCCTCGACCCCTCGACCGCCAAAAACATGTTCCTCGCACGCGTGATCGGCTCCGTCGTCTCGACCAAGAAGGACGAGGCGATGAAGGGCAGAAAACTTCTCGTCGTCCGGCCTCTTCTCGTGGATGAGGCCAACCCGGCGCAGTTCCGCCCCGGCCAGAACACGATCGTGGCGATCGATTCGCTCGGCGCGGGGCAGGACGAGCTTGTCCTCCTCTGCCAGGGGAGCTCCGCGCGCCAGGCGACCGGCATGAAGACCGTCCCGGTCGACGCCGTCATCGTCGGCATCGTCGATGGCGTCGATGTCCTCAACAGGAAGATCTATCCCGCAAAGTAACCGAATGCCGGGTGCAGCCCGGCCCATTTTAGCATGAGCGCAACATTGCAGCTTGATGAAAAGGCCCTGCGTTCCGTCGTCGAGGAAGTGATGCGGAATCTGGGTCGCAACGGATCTGTCGGATTGTCCCCCTCGGTCGAAACGCCGGCTGGCAGGCCTTCCCCTTCCGGCCAGCCGGCGAAACCGAGCGGGCGGCGATTCGGCGTCTTCGAGAACCCGAATGACGCCTGCGCTGCGGCGCAGGACGCCTTCGAGCAGCTCAAGTCCAAGGGCATCGCCGGCCGCCGCACGGTGGTCGATATCGTCAAGGGCATGTGCGACTCGAAGGCCCAGGAGTGGGGCAGGTTCGAGTTCGAGGAGACGAAGATCGGCCGCCTCGACCACAAGATCGAGAAGCTGCAGATCGTTAAGCTCGTCCCCGGCGTCGAGTGGATCCACCCGAACGGAATGAGCGGCGACCATGGCATTACCATGGAGGAGTACACTCCGTTCGGCGTGATCGGCGCCGTCCTTCCCGTGACGCACTCCGTTCCCACGCTCAGCGGCAACGTCATCAACATCGTCGCCGCCGGGAACGCCGTGGTCTTCAATCCGCACCCGGGCGGCGCCCGGTCGGCCGCCCTCGCCGTCCGCAGCTACAACGAGGCGATCCACGCCGCCCTCGGGATCGAGAATCTGGTCTGCACGGTCGAGAAGCCGACGATCGAGTCCTTCGACGCCCTCACCAAGCACCCGCTGATCAAGCTGCTCTGTGTCACCGGCGGCCCGGCCGTGGTCAACGCGGCGATGAAGTCCGGCAAGCGCGCCGTCTGCGCCGGCCCGGGCAACCCGCCCGTCTTCATCGACGGCACGGGCGATCTGCGCAAGGCCGCGGCCAACGTCATCCAGGGAGGCGGCTACGACAACAACCTCCTCTGCATCGGCGAGAAGCAGGTGTTCGTCCTCGAGCAGTTCGCCGACCGGTTCATGGAGGCCCTGGCCGCCGCCGGCGCCTACAAGCTCAACGACGCCCAACTCGTCAGGCTGACCGCCGCGGCCTTCACGACCTCCAAGGACGCGGGCGGCTGCTCGCACGCCGTCCTCAACCGCGCCCTCGTGGGCAAGGACGCCTCCGTTCTCGGCCAGCACGCCGGCGCCAATGTGCCCGCGGGCACGCCGATCCTGTTTGCCGAGACGAACGTCGACGACGCCTTCGTCATGGAGGAACAGATGATGCCCATGATTCCCGTCGTCCGCGTGAAGTCGGTGGAGCAGGGGATCGATTACTCCGTCCGCTCCGAGCACGGCTACAAGCACTCCGCCATCATTCATTCGCTCAACGTCGATCACATGACGCAGATGGCGCGCGCCGTCGACACGACGCTCTTCGTCAAGAACGGCCCGTCCGTCGCCGGCCTGGGGCTCGGCGGCGAGGGATACCTCAGCTACTCGATCGCCACCACCACCGGCGAGGGCATCACGACGCCGAGCACCTTCACCCGCACCCGCCGCTGCGTCATGGTGGACAACCTGAGGATCTATTGACTATGTGTCGACGCCTCGGCCCCTCGATCACCCGATGACCCTCGCGCGCGTCGACGGAGTGATCGTGTCCACCATCTGCCATCCGAGCATGGAGGGCCACCGCATGATCATCTGCCAGCCGCTCGATTCCGATGGCCGCGACGAGGGCGTGCCGGTGCTGGCGCTCGATCCGCAGGGCGCCGGCATGCACGAGCGAGTCCTCATCTCGACTGACGGCTCCGCCACCCGGGAGCACGTGAAGGACCCGAAGTCGCCCCTCCGCAACATGATCATCGCGATCGTCGACCGGGAGGAAGGGAAATGAGACTCGGCCACGTCATCGGCAAGGTCACGCTCTCCCAGAGCGATCCCGCCTACAAGGGCGGGAAGTTTCTCATCATGCAGCCGATCGGCAAGGCGCAGTTCGCCGGCGCGCCGATGCTCCCGCTGGCGAAGGGGATCAGCCTCGTCGTCTATGACACGCTCGGCGCGGGCGAGGGCCACCTCGTCGGTTTCATCGAGGGCTCCGAGGCCACGGCGCCATTCGACAACCCGACTCCGATCGACGCCTTCAACACCGCCATCGTCGACCGCGTCTTCTACACCCCGCCGGCCGCAGCGACCTCCTGAGTCCGATCCAGATCTCCGATCTCCCATCTCCGATTCCGCCTCTCATCTCCAATCTCCAATCTCCAAATCCATGCCCAAGGTAATCACCGCAAAGGAAGCCGAGGAAATGTTGCGCCGGGGCGAACAGCCGCCCGGCGGTGCGATCCTGACGCCAGCGGCGCGCGACGTCTTCGGCGGGCAGTCCCGCTCGATGTTCCGGGGCTCCGCCACGCCCGGCTCGCAGGCGCCGGCGATCAGCGCCGCGGCGCCCAAGAGCCCGGCTGCGCCGATCGTCCCGGACTATGAGTTCAAGTGGAAGCCGGGCAGCGACCCCAAGACGCCCGCCGAGATCGAGAAATTCTTCAACTCGCCGGCCATCCACGTGCTCAAGGAGCGGATGTGCGACATCGGCCGCCGGCTCTGGGCGCGGGATTATACCGACGGCAACGGTGGCAACATCACCATCCGCGTCGGCGACAACCTCGTGCTCTGCTCCCCAACGCTCATCTGCAAGGGCTTCATGAAGCCCGAGGACATGTGCCTGATCGACCTCGAGGGCAACCAGCTCGCCGGCCGGCTCAAGCGGACGAGCGAGGCGATGACGCATCTCGGCATCATGAAGCGCCAGCCCGCGGCGAAATCCTGCGTCCACGCGCACCCGCCGCACGCCACGGCCTTTGCCATCGCCAACGTCAGCGTTCCCTCCTGCCTCATTCCCGAAGCCGAGGTCTTCCTCGGCAAGATCGGCGTGGCGGAGTACAAGACTCCGGGCAGCAAGGCCAACGCCGATGAGGTCGGCGAGGTCGGCAAGGACCACCAGGCCGTCCTGATGCAGAACCACGGCGTCATCTGCTGGGGCAAGGATGTCGAGGACGCCTACTGGAAGATGGAGAACATCGATTCCTACTGCCGCACCGTCGGGTTCGCCGCCAGTCTCGGGCACGGCCTGCACCGCTTCACCGGCAGCCAGGCCAAGGAGCTGATCGATATCCGCAACAAGCTCGGCATGTCCGATCCCCGGACCGGGCTCAAGGAGTGCGAACTCTGCGACATTGCCGACTTTCGTCCCGTCGCCTGCGTCCCGCCGGAAAAAGGGGCCGCGCCGCAAAAGACAGACGACGGCGGCCAGAAGTCCGACCCATCCGTCGAGGCGATCGTCCAGCAGATCACCGAGCAAATCCTGAAGAGTCTCGGCTCGAAGTAGGCATGGCGGCGCTTC
>JADMIO011403916.1_pt1 | contig 14072 bp, 10 predicted proteins | sample 8958161 | NCBI WGS metagenome assembly JADMIO01 (sample SAMN16585339, study PRJNA669376) | soil metagenome | isolation source: Crop rotation soil | place: USA: Cullars Rotation, Alabama | collected 2011 | reverse complement strand
AGGTGTCAGGCGGTGAAGTTCACGATTCACCAAATTCACCGCCTGACACCCGTCCCGCGGATCGGCGCGATTCACCGATTCACCGCCTGACACCCCGCCCGCGCCTTTAGACCGGCGGCGGGTTGCGCTCCGCGAAGCCGCGCTGGTGCCAGTAGGGGTAGGGCAGGGGCGTGGCGCTCGCCGCATCCAGTCGGGCGATCTGATCCGGCGTCAGGCTCCAGCCGATCGCGCCGAGGTTCTGGGTCAGCTGTTCCTCGTTGCGGGCGCCGATGATGAGCGTCGCCACGGTCGGCCGCCGCAACAGCCAGTTCAGTGCGATCTGCGGCACGGTCTTGCCGGTCTCTTTGGCGACCGCATCGATCGCGTCGATCACCGTGAAGAGATATTCCTCGGAGAGCGGCGGGGCGGCGTCGGCATTGGCCTTGTCGCGCAGGCGTGACACCGCCGGCGCCGGCTGACCACGCCGGATCTTGCCGGTCAAGCGGGCCCACCCGAGTGGACTCCACACCACCGCGCCGACCCCCTGATCGAGCCCGAGCGGCATCAGTTCCCACTCGTAGTCGCGGCCGGCGAGCGAGTAGTACGCCTGGTGCGCGACGTAGCGGGTCAGGCCGTGCAGGTCGGCGTAGGCCAGCGACTTCATCAGGTGCCAGCCCGAGAAGTTGGAGGCGCCGATGTAGCGGATCTTGCCGGCGCGCACGAGATCGTCGAGCGCGCGGAGCGCCTCGCCGACCGGAGTCTGGGCGTCGAAGCCGTGGAGCTGATAGAGGTCGATGTAATCGGTGCCGAGCCGGGTCAGGCTGTCGTCCACCGCCTTGATGATGTGGAACCGCGACGAGCCGACGTCGTTCGGACCGTCGCCGCTGCGGAAGGTGCCCTTGGTCGAGATCAGCACGCGATCGCGGCGTCCGGCGATCGCCCGCCCGAGAATCTCTTCCGATTGCCCCTGCGAGTACACATCGGCGCTGTCGAACATCGTCAGGCCGGCGTCGAGGCAGAGGTCGACCAGACGCGTCGCCTCCTTCACGTCGCTCGCGCCCCAGGGCTTGAAGAAGTCGGTCTGGCCGCCGAACGTGCCGGTGCCGAAGGTGAGAACCGGGACCCTCAGTCCCGAGCTGCCAAGCTGTCGATATTCCATCGGTCTATTGCTTCCTCTACGATCGGGCCGACGCCCGCCGGCCGAGCCGGGTCACGATCGCGAACTCCGCGCGGGTGACCGGCTGCACGGACAATCGGCTGCCCTTCTGGGTCACCATCATCTTTTCGAGGCCGGCCGTCTTCTTCAACGTCTCGAGCGGCACCACTGCCGGAAACCGCTCGACGAACTCCAGGTCGACGGTGTACCAGATCGGCTTCGCCGCGGTGCTGGCCGCGTCGTAGTACTTATGACCGCGCTTCCAGGCAAAGGGATCCGGATAGCCGGCGCGCGCGATCCGGGCCAGGCCGGTCACTCCCGACGGATCGGCGTTCGACGCATAGAAGAGGACCGGATCCCCTTCCTGCATCTCGTCGCGCATGAAGTTGCGCGCCTGGTAGTTGCGCACGCCTTCCCATCCAGTGCGGGCGTCGCGCGCGAGGTCGTCGATGGTGTAGGCGGCGGGTTCGCACTTCATCAGCCAGTAGCGTGTCGGCATGCGGATGTCCGTAGGATTATGCCTTGCCGGCGCCGGCGATCGCGACGTCGCGGCTACAATCGATCCCTGATGTCCCCTCCAGCGCCGCCGGTACCCGACCGCATCGGTCGCTACAAGATTGAACGGAAGATCGGCGAAGGCGGGATGGGCGTCGTGTACGCGGCCCGTGACGAACGGCTCGACCGCACCGTGGCGCTGAAGACCATTCGCGGCGAGACCGACGACACCGCGCGCAAGCGGTTGTGGCGTGAAGCCCGCGCCGCCGCCGGGGTCTCGCATCCCAACATCTGCCAGCTCTACGAGGTCGAGGAGACCGACGGCGGGCTGGTCCTGGCGATGGAGCTGCTGGCCGGCGAGCCGCTCGGCGCGCGAGTGACGCGCGGGCCGCTGTCGCCGGCCGATACCGCCAGCATCGCCCTGCAGGTGCTCGACGCCCTCGACGCGCTGCACTCGCGCGGGGTGATCCATCGCGACCTGAAGCCGTCGAACCTGTTTCTCACGCCGCACGGCGTGAAGCTGCTCGACTTCGGGCTGGCCAGGCCGATCGCCAGCAGCCTCGCCGCCGACAGCGCGACCCGCCTCACCGAGGCCGGCGTCATCGTCGGCACGCCGAACTACATGGCCCCGGAGCAGGTGCGCGGCGATACGCTGGACGCGCGGGCCGATCTCTTCGCCCTCGCGGCGCTGCTCTTCGAGATGCTGTCGGGCAAGGTGGCGTTCGGCGGCGCCACGATGATCGACGTGCTCCACGCCGTGTTGCACGAGCAGCCGCCGGCGCTGTCCGGCGGAGCCACGGTGGCCGGGCTCGACCGCGTAATCCACAAGGCCCTGCAGAAGCAGCCTGCCGATCGCTACGACTCGGCGATCGCGATGGCCGTCGCCATCCGCGAGGCGATCGCCGATCGCGATTCGGTGGAGCTCTCGGCGGTGGCCGCGCGGACGATGACCCGGTTCATCGCGCTGCCGTTCCGGATCCTGCGCCCCGACGCCGAGACCGACTTCTTGGCATTCAGCCTGCCCGACGCGGTCACGATGTCGCTGACCGGCACGCCCAACCTGCTGGTGCGCTCCAGCGCGGCGGCGGCGCGCTTCGACCCGCAGGCGCCCGATCTGCGCAAGCTCGCCGCCGACGCCGACGTGGACGTGGCGCTGATCGGCACGATTCTCCGCGCCGGCAGCCAGCTTCGGGCAACCACGCAGCTGGTCGAAGCGCCCGCCGGGACGGTCGTCTGGTCGCACTCGTCGCAGCATCCGCTGGCCGACGTGCTGGCGATGCAGGATGAGTTGGTGACGGGGATCGTGCGCTCGCTGTCGCAGTCCCTGGGTGAGACCGGCAGCCGCGCGGTTCGACCCGACGTGCCTCGTACCCCGGGGGTTTACGAGCTCTATCTGCGCGCCAACGAGCTGGCCCGCGACTGGGATCACATCGCCGAGGCGCGCGACGCCTATCAGAAGTGCGTGACCCTCGACTCGCAGTTCGCGCCGGCCTGGGCCGGACTCGGCCGGTGCCAGCGGGTGCTGGGAAAGTATTTCGACGACACGGGCAGCGGCGTCGAGGCCGAGCGCTCGTTTCAGCGCGCCCTCGCGCTCAACCCCGACCTGCCGGTCCTGCACAAGTACTACGCCCAGCTCGAGTGCGACGCCGGGCGGGCGGTGGACGCGATGCGCCGCCTGCTGCAGCGGGCGCGGCGCGCCGTCGATCCCGAGCACTTCGCCGGGCTGGTCCATGCCTGCCGTTACTCCGGCCTGCTCCACGCGTCCGTGGCGGCGCACGACGAGGCCCGGCGTCTCGATCCCGGCATTCCGACCAGCGTGATCAATACCTATCTGATGCTCGGGGACTACGAGCGCATCATCCGCATCGAGGACAACGATCCTGATAGCAAGGTGATGGCTCTCTACCGCCTCGGCCGCCGCGACGAAGCCCTGGCCAGCTGGCAACGGCCCGGCCCGGACGCTCCGGCGACCTACAAGGCCTGGGACGAGATGATCGTCGCCTGCCTGACCGACGGGCCCGGCGCGCGCGAGGCGGCCGAGCGCGCGGTCGGGGAAATGAGCTGGGGCGACCCGGAAGGGTTCATGACCGGCGCGATCATGGTGTGCAAACTCGGCAGCTACGATCTGGCGCTGCAGGCGCTCGCCAGGGCGGTTGACGGCGGCTACACCGTCGTCGATCCCCTGCTCCACGATCCGTGGCTGGCGCCCCTTCGCGACAATCCACGCTTCACCGAGATCCTCCGGCGCGCCCAGGCCCGCCGCGACGAGGCGCTGGCGGTGTTCCGCGCCGAGGGCGGCGAGGCGCTGCTCGGGATGCACGCGGCGGCCTGACGCCTCTCCTCTCCGCACGGCGACCGCTCGGCCATCAGCGGACACGCCGACCGCGCTCACTTCATCTCATGCAGCGTTCCGCCGGAGATAGCGGTGGCGCACCCGGAGCCGATCGCCGGGATCGCTCACCTTCGACAATCGTGAACTTGAGCGTCAGATGCTGGCGATTTCCCTGAGTCGGCCTGGTGTCGACGTCGATCTCGATGTCGTGAAACCCTTTCTCGCCCATCATGTCCCGCACGACTTCCTTGAAGCGACACAGCGTCTGGCTTTCAAGCGGCCACCCCAGTCGCAGCTCCGCGCCGTTTGCCTTGAGCCGCTGGTTGAGTTTCTCCCATCCGGATCGAGACCGGTCGAGGTGTTTCGTGCCGGTGATTTCAATGCCTGCAACGATGGTGTGTCCCTCGACCGGGATGCCGTGAATGCCACTCAGGTCACGCTCCTGCTGGCGCCCGAACACCATCGACCCGGCCAGGACCAGGCACGCTGACACGCCGAACACGGTTGATCTCGTGTTTGCCACCTTCTTCTCCATCGAGCCGGCAACAAGCCGTTGCCGCGTCGCTGTCAAGAGCGGGCCCGGTCCGCGTTACCCGGCAGTCTCGGGTTCGAACACGATTCGGAGACGTGTGCGAGTTGCTTGCGCGAAGCGCTCCAACGCATCCGTCGACGGACGCACCTTGCCCCCCTCGATACGCGCGATGTAGGACTGCGAGGTCTTCATGCGTCGAGCCAGCTGCGACTGCGACAGGCCCGCCGCGGCCCGCGCCTCGATCAGCGTCCGTGCAAGGTCAAACTCTTCACCGAGGGCGTCGTAGACGTCCTTGTAGTCGGCGTCCCTACTCCAGCGACGGTGGAGATCGCGAATTTTCGTCATGGCGTTATCTCCTTGGCTCGTTCCAACGCGAGTTCGATCTCCCCCGTTGGAGTCTTCTCGGTCTTCTTGATGAAGGCCCTGAGAATCACGACACGCTGCTCCTTCGCCGTGACGTAAAGCGCGCGCGCGATGCCGGCTTTCCCCTTGAGTCGAATCTCCCAGAGCTGACTACGAATGTGGCGCACGTGCGGCTGCTTCACGTTTTGGACGCCCACGGATTCGATCAACTCGGCAATCCGCGTCAAGCGCGCGCGCATGTCCGCCGGCAGCGCCGCCAGTTCGGCGTCGACCGTCTCGTTCAGGGTCTCGACGGTCCACGCCATTCAGCCACTATACCAGATGTGGTATCACGCCTGAGCCACCGGAAGGCGAGCGGCGAAATTCAGGCTCGCGACTGCGACCTCACTCGCCCTTCAACGCGCCAATCGGATCGCTGTTGGCCGCACGGAGGGCCGGCACCGCGCTCGCGACCAGCGCGACCAGGGCGAGGAGACCCGTGACTACCAGGTAGGTCGCGCGATCCTCGGCGGTCACGCCAAACAGCAGACCCTCCATCAGCCGCCGCAGCAGCCACGCCAGGATCCCGCCCGCGGCAATGCCGGCGAGCGACATGCCGGCCGCGCTGCGCAGGACCAGCGCCAGGATGTCGGCGCGCCGGGCGCCGTGCGCGACGCGGATCGCGAACTCCTGGCGCCGCAGCCCGACGGTGGAGGCCATCACGCTGTAGACTCCGACCGCGGCGAGCAGCAGCGCCGCCACCCCGAACAGGCCAATCAAAGTCGTCGAAAAGCGCTGCGGACGGACGGTGGCGGCGATGATGTCCTCGAGCGTCCGCACCTCGCCGAGTGGCAGCCGCGCGTCCATCGATCGCAGCACGGTCCGCAGCCCCGGCACGATCGCGGTCGGCCGATCGCCGGTCGTGCGGGCCACGATCGAGAAGGTGTTCAAGTACGGGTGCTGCAAGTACGACTCGTAGACCTGCGGCGAGGCCTGCTCGGCGAGCCCGATGGACTTCACGTCGCCGACCACCCCGACGACCTCACGCCAGGCGCTGTCCCCCTGGGTCACACGGAGACGGCGCCCGATCGGATCGACGCCAGCGAAGAATCGATCCGCCATCGTCTGATTGATGACCACGACCCGCGTGCCGCCCGCCCGATCGCCATCGTCGAGCACACGGCCCTTCAGGAGGGGCGTGCCCGCCGCGGCGAAGTAGCCGGCGCCGACCGCAAAGAAGTTGACGATCGGGCGCTGATCGCGCGGCACCGGTTGCCCCTCGATCTCGAAGCCGCCGCGGAACGCGTCGACCATCGGCATCGGCATCGCCAGGCCGATCGCCGCCACGTCGGGCAGCGTTCGTGCCCGCACGAGGAACTCGCGCAGGAAACGATCGCGCGGATCGCCGGTCGGGTAGGCGCCGCTTGGCAGGCTGATACTTGTGACGATCGCGCGTGTGGGGACGACGCCGGGCGGCTCGCCGAGCAGCTTGACGAAGCTGCGGATGAGGAGCCCTGCGCCGACGAGGAGCACCATGGCGAGCGCTATTTCCGCGGTGACCAGGACGGTCCGGAGGCGGCGGGCCGGGGCGGCGCCTCCCTGACGTCCACCGGCCGCGAGCAGCATGCGCACGTCGGGCCGCGACGCCACCAGCGCCGGGAGCAGCCCGAAGAGCAGCGGCGTCAGCGCCGCGAGCGCGATCGCGAACGCCAGCACCTCGCCGTCGATTCCGATAGTCCCCTGGCGCGGCAGGGCATCGGGGACCAGCCGGAGGAGCGCTCGCAGCAGCCAGGCGGCGAGCAGCACGCCGGTTGACGCGCTGATCGCGGCGAGCGCGACCTGTTCGACCACGAGCTGGCGCAGCAGCCGTCCGCGCGTCGCGCCGATCGCCGTGCGGATCGCGAGCTCGCGATGCCGGGCGGCGCCGCCGACCAGCAGCAGGTTGGCGACGTTCACGCAGGCGATGAACAGCACCAGCGCGACGGCGCCGGCGAGCACGAGCAGCGAGCGGCGCACGTCCTGGACCGTGTCGTCGCGGAGATCCGTCAGCAGGACCTGCCAGCCGGCGCTGCCCGGATTGACCTCACCCAACCGGGCCGACACCTCTTTCATTTCGGCCTGCGCGCGCGCCAGGGTCACCCCTGGAGCGAGCCGGGCGATCGACGACAGGAAATGGCTGGTATAGGCACGGCGCTCGGCGGCGGAGAACGCCGCGGGCACCCACACCTCGGTCTCGGCCGAGGGAAACGCGAACCCGGACGGCATCACGCCGACGATCGTCGCGGTCTGCTGATCGATCCGAATCGTTCGTCCGACGACGTCACGGGCGCTGCCGAAACGGCGCTGCCACGTCCCGTGCGAGAGCAGCGCGACGGTCTGAGCGCCGCTCTCGTCATCGGACGGCAGGAACGCGCGGCCGAGCGCCGGAGCCACGCGCAGGATCGCGAACAGGTTTGCCGTTACCCGATCGGCGTGCACGCGCTGCGGGTCTTCATCGCCGCTCTGGAGGTTCACCTGCACGCTCTGCCAGGCGCCGATGCCTTCGAACGCCGCTGCGTGATCGCGCCAGAACAGATAGTGGGCCGGCGAGACGGCGAACTGGACGGTGCGCGGCGGGACCTGTTCCGAGAGATTCACCAGCCGCGACGGCTCGTCGTACGGGAGTGGCCGCAGCAGCACCGCGTTCGTCACGCTGAACGTCGCGGTGCTGAACCCGATGCCGACGGCGAGGGTCAGCACCGCCGTGACCAGCGCGCCGGTGTTCTTGCCAAGGCCGCGAACGGCCTGCTTCAGATCCTGAAGGACTGTCTCCATGTGGGCCTTCTTCCGGGTCGCTGGAGGTCAAGGACCATGCCAGCGTCAGACCTTCGAAACGCGGCCAATCCCTGCAGGGCGGAGGATCGCCTGTCGCGCAACCGGGATTCGTGTTCGCAGGAACGCGAACGCGGCGGCGGCATCAGGGCAGCGATTCGCAGCCCTTCGCGGGTGGCACGGGCGCCTCATCCAGGCTAGTGGCGACGGATGAGGGAGAAGCTTCCAATCAACCCGACCAGGATCAGCACGATCCCGAGAAGCCGACGCCACTGGCTCAGGAGCTCGCCAGTCGCGTGGACCGGCCGCTTGTCAGAGAACGCCAGCCACCAACCCGCGGTGTAGGTGACTCGCATGAGGCACATCGGGTCCGCTTGGTACAGCAGCATCCAGCAGCCGGGCAGCAACCCGATCGTGTAGATGGCGCCCGCGAGGCGTAGGCCGTGGAGGCGGCCTTCACTGGTCTTGAAGAACTCCATCGGCGGCCATTCTAGCGCCTGAGAGAAGGGATAGACTGCTGCCGCATCATCGCCAGAAGGAGCGCCGGAAAATGCGATCTCTGAATGTCGCGCGGCCGATTCTCGGTCTGTTGCTGATCCTGACATCCGGTTTCGACGCCCGGCCAGGTGCGCAAGCGCTGACTGGTGCGTGTGAGCGCCTGGCCGCGCGGTCGCTGCCCGATACCACCATCACGACCGCCGAGGCGGTGACCGCCGGCACGTTCACGCCGGCTGGCAGCACCAACGCGATCACCGGCCTTCCCCCGTTTTGCCGCGTGGCCGGGGTGATTGCGCCCACTCGCGAGTCCCGCATCCTGTTCGAAGTGTGGATGCCGCTCGACAAATGGAACGGGAAACTCGCCGGCGTCGGCAACGGCGGATGGGCGGGCAGCATTTCCTTCGGGGCGATGGGCGATCAGCTCCGGCGGGGATACGCGACTGCCTCGACCAATACCGGCCACGAGGCGGCGCCGGGGTTGAACCAGGCCCGGTTCGCGCTCGGGCAGCCGGAACAGCTCATCGACTTCGCGTACCGTTCGCACCACGAAACGGCGGTCAAGGCCAGGAACCTGGTGCAGGCGTTCTACGGCAGACCTGCCGAGCGGGCGTATTTCATCGGCTGCTCCTCCGGCGGCTACGAAGGCCTGATGGAGGCCCAGCGCTTCCCCGCGGACTACGACGGCATCGTCGCCGGCGCGCCGGCCAATAACTGGACCCGGCTGATGGCCGGCGACTTCGATGGCGTGCTCGCGGTGCTGAAGGATCCGGCGAGCCAGCTCCCGGCCCCGGCGCTCGGCCTGCTGCACCGGGCCGCGCTGGCCGCCTGCGACAACCGAGATGGAGTCGCCGACGGTGTCATCGAGGATCCGCGACGCTGCCCGTTCGATCCGGGAGCGCTGGTCTGCGCCGCCGATCAAGCGCCCCCAACCTGTCTCACGAAGCCGCAGGCCGAAGCCGCGCGCCGCGTGTACCGTGGTCTGACCGATCCGAAGAGCGGGGCGCAGCTGTATCCGGGCCTCGCGCCTGGCAGCGAACCGTTCTGGCCGCACCGCGATCCCGCCAATCCCTTCCCGATTCCACTCTCGCACTACAAATGGCTGGTCTTCTCGAATCCGGACTGGGACTGGCGATCGTTCGATTTCAACGATGCCGAGGACTACGCCGCCCACGTGAAGGCGGAGGCGAAGCTCGCCCCAATCCTCAACGCGACCAGCCCTGACCTCGAGGCGTTCCGGGAGCGCGGTGGCAAGCTGCTGCAGTACCACGGCTGGAACGACCAGCTGATCTCGCCGCAGAACAGCATTGACTACTATCAGAGCGTGCTGAAATTCTTCGGCTCGGCCGCGGCCGTCGATGGTTTCTATCGCCTGTTCATGGCGCCTGGCATGGCGCATTGCAGCGGCGGCACCGGCTCGAACAGCTTCGACATGCAAGCCGCGCTGGAACAGTGGGTCGAGCGCGGGGTGGCTCCCGATCGGATCACCGCGACGCGTTCGACGAACGGGATCGTCGACCGCAGCCGCCCGCTGTGCAAGTTCCCGGCGACCGCGGTCTACAGCGGCCGGGGTGATACCAACGACGCGGCCAATTTCACCTGCCGGGAGCAGGCGCGCTGACCGGCGCGTGAAACGGGCCGCGCCACACCAGCGGCGACGCCCATTTCGATCCTGAGGTCCCTGCGCAGTCTCCTGCGTCGCGCGGTTCAGTTGATATCCGCCTGTCGCGCATCGCCATTCCTGGGTAGAATGCCAACCCGAACGGTGAACGGCATCAGGGAGAAAGGCGGCAGCGATGTGGCGGCGACGACGGCGGACGGACCGGGATTTAGGCCAGGAGATCGCGTCCCACCTCGAGCTGGAAGCGGAGCGGCTGCGGACGGAGGAGGGGCTCAGCGAAGACGAGGCGCGGGCAGCGGCGCGGCGCCGGTTCGGCAACGTGACGCGCGTCTCGGAGCACTTCTACGAGTCAGGCCGCCTGCTGTGGTGGGATCACCTGCGGTTGGACGCGCGGTCGGCAATCCGCAGCATCGCGAAGTCGCCGATCGCCTGCCTGGTGGCGGTCGTCTCGCTTGCCGGCGGGATTGGCGCGACCACGTCCACGCTGACGCTCCGCAACGCGATCTTCTACAACCCCCCGCCGCTGTATGCCAATCCATCCGAGCTGTCGCGTGTAGAGATCAGCACGCCGGCGCGGCGCCGCAGCGGCGTCCCCGGTCCGCTCGCCGATATCTGGCTCGCGGATGAAGCGTGGCGCGGCAGGGTAGCGGCGGCCACCGGGCCGCGCGCGGTCGAGATTCGCGTCGGCGACCGTATCGAAACACGTCCGATCCGCGCGGCAACACCAGACCTGTTTGCGGTTCTTGGGGTTCCGCTCGCCATGGGCCGGCCGTTCCCGGCTGCGCCCGACGCCGACAGTCCGCCGCCGGTGATCCTCAGCTTCGCGGCGTGGCAGACGGTCTTCGACGGACGCCCTGACGTCATCGGCACGACCGTGTGGCTGGATCGGCGGCCCTACGCCGTCATCGGTGTGACGCCGGAGCGGTTCTGGTTCGGCTCGCTCGAGGGGCCGCTATGGATGCACCTGCCGCGTGAGAGTGTCGCGACTCAGCCCGCGCTCGAGGTTGTCGTGCGGCGTCCGCCGCAGCTGTCCCCCGCGTCACTGTCGGAACAGTTGCAGCAGCGCGCCGAACCGTATCGCCAGCGGCAACCCGCCGGCGCCCGCGAATTGCACGTGCTGGTGTCCGGCGTTGGCGGCACCGGGCTCGGCGATGAAATGGCCGTGGTGATTCCGTACCTGGTGGGCGCCGCGGTGTTCCTGACCCTGCTGATCGCCTGCGCCAACGTCGCGATCCTGATGTTCGCCCGCTGGACCGGCCGGGAGCGCGAGATGGCGATCCGGTCTTCGCTCGGAGCCCGGCGCGGACGCGTCGTACAGCTGCTGCTGACCGAATCCGTGATGCTGGCTCTCTGCGGCGGTGTGCTGGGGGTCCTGGCGACGCTGGCGCTTCGCCGGCTGTTCCTTCGAAACATGGAGGCCGCGCCCAATTTCGATCTGTCGATCGACTACCTGATTCTGGTGCAGTCGGCCGCGGTCACGATCGCAGCGGGCGTGCTGGCGGGCATTGCGCCGGCGCTCTACGAGACGCGCCGCCTTCACACGAACCCGTTGCGGTTGATGGCGGCCTCCGATCGCACGCGGCAGCGCTGGCGGAATGGGCTCGTCGTGCTGGAGATCTCGGTGACCGTTGCGCTGATGATCGTCGCGGCTGGCCAGCTCGACGCGGCGCGCCGGATGCTTGTCGCCGACCCCGGATTTCCGATCGCGCCGCTGATGGCCGCCCGCGTGGAGAATCCGCGGGGAGTGGAAGTCGCGCGCGTGCTCGAGCGGCTCGCGTCGATCCCGGGCGTCGAGAGCGCGGCCGCCGGCACCGCGTTGCCGCTCGCCGCGGCCGCGCCGTTCGAACGCGTCTCCGCGGGACCTGATTCGATCGTGGTGGCGGCGGAGCAGGTGGCGATCACTCCCGATTACTTCTCGACGCTCCAGGTGCCGTTGCGGGCCGGCCGGATCTTCGCCGGCGGCGACGCCCAGGGCGCGCCTCGAGCCGCCATCGTCAACGAGACGCTCGCGCGCCAGCTCTGGGGCGATCGCGATGGCGTTGGCGATCGGCTCACTGCCGGGGCGAATACCTACGAAGTCGTCGGGATCGTGGCGGGCTATTCCGCCGACCCGATGCGCGGGCCAGTGCCGCGCTACTACGTGCCGCTCACGTTCGAGCCAGCACCGCTTCGCCTGCGGGTCGTCGTTCGAGCGACCCGCGATCCGCGCCCGCTGGCCGCCACGGTCCGCCGGGAGGTCCGGCAACTCGGTCCGACCTACGCCGTGCCGTCCGCGTTCGCGATCAGCGAGGTGATCGACGTGGGCGCCCGCGAGATTGTCGCGTTCGTCGTGGCGATCAGTCCGCTGCTCGCGATTGGCGTGTTCCTGACCGCCACCGGGATCTTCGGGGTCCTGGCATTCGCGATCGCCAGGCGGGCCCGCGAACTGGCCCTGCGGATCGCCCTCGGGGCGAACCGAGCCGAGGTTGGCCGCACCGTTCTCGTTCAGACGATAGGATTGTTGACCGTCGGCTCCGCGCTCGGCATCGCGGTGACCGTCGGGCTGTCGAGACTGGTGGGAGCCGCCGGCGGCGGTGGAAGCTCGTTCGACACTCCCGGCTGGGAGGCCTTTGCGATCCCTGTGCTGATCGTCATGGGCGTCGGCGGCCTGGCCAGCTGGATCCCCGTCGCGCGGGCCTTGCGGATCGATCCAGCGCTGTTGTTGAAGACGGAGTAAATGCCGCCATCCCCCGAACGAGGGCACATCGATGAATCCGAAGGGCTCTGCTCGCACCCGGCGCATCTCACGGCGGCAGCTGCTGTACGCCCTGTCCATCGGTGGGGCAGGCACTGCATTCGACTGGCCCGTGTCGGCCGGCACGCCACAGGCCGCAGCCGGCGCGGGCACGCTCCCGCTCACGGCGCTGAACCGCTTTCCGCGCATGGTCCAGGAGTTCTTCGTGGCGCGCGAGAACGCGCTCCACCAGCAGCGGCTGGAACGGCTCGAGGCGCTGAAGACGAAGGCCGACGCGGAGGCCTACGTGCGGACGGTCCGCGGCAGGATCCGTGAGTCGTTCGGGCCGTTTCCCGAGAAAACGCCGCTCAACGCCCGCGTCACGAAGGTCGTCGAGCGGGATGCCTACAGGATCGAGAACGTCCTGTTCGAGAGCCGGCCGGGGTTCCTGGTGTCGGCCAACCTCTACATCCCCAAGGGCCGGCGCTTTCCGCTGCCGGGCGTGGTCGGCTCCTGCGGGCACTCCGCGAATGGCAAGGCGATCGACACGTATCAGTCGTTCTGCCAGGGGCTCGCGCAGCTTGGCTACGTCGTCCTGATCTTCGATCCGATCGGTCAGGGCGAGCGCATGCAGTACGTCGACGCGAACTGGAAGCCGACCCGCGGGACCGGCACGGCCGAGCACAACTATGCGGGCATCCAGCAGGTGCTGGTGGACGAACGCTTCTGTACGTGGCGCGCCTGGGATGCCGTCCGCGCGCTCGATTATCTGGTCACTCGCGAAGAAGTCGACCAGCGCCATCTCGGGATCACCGGCAACTCGGGCGGCGGGACGATGACCACCTGGCTGTGCGGCCTGGACGACCGCTGGACCATGGCTGCGCCGAGCTGTTTCGTCACCGAACTGCGGCGGAACATGGAGAACGAGCTCGGCGCCGACATGGAACAGATCCCGCCGCGCGCCCTGGCGCTCGGCCTGGACCACGAGGACTTTCTCGCGGCGCTCGCGCCGAAGCCGGTCATCATCCTCGCGAAAGAGAAGGACTACTTCGACGCGCGCGGAAACGAAGCCGCGTACGAACGGTTGAAGCGGCTGTACCGGCTCCTCGGCGCCGAGGACAACGTCGCCTACTTCATCGGGCCGACCTACCACGGATATTCGCAGGAGAACCGCGAGGCGATGTACCGATGGTTCAATCGCTGCACCGGCATCTCCGACGCCAGGACCGAGCCCAAGCTGGTGTTGGAGAAGGAAGAGACGCTCTGGTGCACGCCGAACGGCCAGGTCGCCGCGCTGGGATCGAAGCCGATCCATGAGTTCATCCGCGAGAAGTCGAAGGTGCTCGCCTCGAGCCGGATGAAGCGAGGCAGCCCCGACGCCGGGGCGCTCGGTCGGACGGTCGCACAGACGCTCAAGCTTCCCGAGCGGAGCGGTGTGCCGGAGTTCCGGATCCTGCGGCCGCTGCCCGACCGGAGGTATCCAGTCCGTCACGCGCTGCCGTACATGGTGGAGACGGAGCGAGGTGTCCACGCGCTGGTCTACTTTCCAGCACATTGGGATCCTAAGCTTAGAATTCCACGTGGACAAGTTGTCGC
>JADMIO011121746.1_pt1 | contig 14072 bp, 13 predicted proteins | sample 8958161 | NCBI WGS metagenome assembly JADMIO01 (sample SAMN16585339, study PRJNA669376) | soil metagenome | isolation source: Crop rotation soil | place: USA: Cullars Rotation, Alabama | collected 2011 | reverse complement strand
CGCGACAACTTGTCCACGTGGAATTCTAAGCTTAGGATCCCAATGTGCTGGAAAGGTCCTCGTGCCCGGGCCCGTCACGCGTGACGTCGCGGCCGCCGCGCGCGCGCACGGCGTGGTCGTGGTGCTCGGCGTCAACGAGCGCGACCACGGGACGCTCTACAACGCCCAGCTGATCTTCGACGCGGACGGCACGCTCGCGCTGAGGCGGCGCAAGATCACGCCGACGTACCACGAGCGGATGATCTGGGGGCAGGGGGACGGCTCGGGGCTCAGGACGGTCGACACCGCGGTGGGCAGGCTCGGGGCGCTCGCGTGCTGGGAGCACTACAACCCGCTCGCGCGCTTCGCGCTGATGGCGCAGCACGAGCAGATCCACTGCAGCCAGTTCCCCGGCTCGCTGGTCGGCCCCATCTTCGCCGAGCAGATGGAGGCGACGATCAAGCACCACGCCCTCGAGTCGGGGTGCTTCGTGGTGAACGCCACGGCGTATCTCTCGCCGGATCAGGTCCGCGAGATCGCGCCGAACGAGCAGATCCAGGGCGTGCTGCGCGGAGGGTGCATGACGGCGATCGTCACGCCCGAGGGCACGCATGCGTGTCCGCCGGTCACCGACGGCGAGGGCATGGCCATCGCCGATCTGGATTTCGCGCTGATCACGAAGCGGAAGCGGATGATGGATTCGGTGGGGCATTACGCCCGTCCTGATTTGCTAAGGCTTTGGATCGACACGACCTTGCGGTCTGTCTCGGCCGGCGCACCCGGCGCGGGCAGCCAGAAGGCCTCCTCTCTCGAACCCGCGGCGGTGGACGATGGACACGCAGACGCTGATCACCGAGCTCCAGTCGCTGGGTCTCCGGCTGGATGAGAGCCCCGGGCGCGCCGCCCGGGGCTACGAGAACGAGAGCGAGAACGGGACCGCGCACGCCGGCGCGCCGAGCCTGGAGGGTCGGAGCGAACAGGCCCCCTCCTGGACGTCGCGCCGCGGCGGGGCCGGGCCGACCGAGCACGTGGCCGCGACGATCGGCGGCACGACGGTGATGGTCCCGATCCACACCGATCATGCGGCGGCGTCACCGTTCGTGGCGCGGCTCTCCCGCGACGGCTCGGGCGTCGTCGAGCGCGACGGCAGGGCGCTCGCGACCTTGCAGCTCGCGAAGGCGCCGCGGTTCTATGCGCTCTCGACGCGGGACGGGGTCCCCTACCCCAAGATCGCGCTGCTCCACGGCACCGACGTGCTCGCCTCCACGGTGCTGCAGACGTGCATCCGCTACGCCGAGCCGGAGAAGGCGTGCACGTTCTGCGCGATAGGGCAGTCGCTCGCGGCGGGGCGGACGATCGCGAAGAAGACGCCCGAGCAGCTCGCCGAGGTGGCCGAGGCGGCGGCGCGGCTCGACGGGATCCGGCACGTGACGTTGACCACGGGCACGCCGCGCACGCCCGATCGCGGGGCCTCGCACCTCGCCGACTGCGCCCGCGCGATCAAGGCGAGCGTGGCGCTGCCGGTGCAGGCGCAGAGCGAGCCGCCCGAGGACTTCGTGTGGTTCGAGCGGATGCGCGAGGCGGGGGTCGACAGCCTGGGGATGCACCTCGAGGCGGTGACGGAAGAGGTTCGCGCGGCCGTGATGCCTGGCAAGGCCGAGGTGAGCGTCGCGCGGTACTTCGAGGCGTTCGAGGCCGCGGTGCGGGTGTTCGGGCGAGGGCAGGTGTCGACGTACCTCATCGCGGGCCTGGGCGACTCGCTGGAGGCGCTGCTCGCGACGAGCGAGCGGCTGATCGCGATGGGCGTCTATCCGTTCCTGGTCCCGCTGGTTCCGATCCCGGGCACGCGGGCGGCCGAGCTCGGGCCGCCGTCCGCCGGCTTCATGCGCGCGCTGTACACGCAGGTAGGCCCGCTGCTCGCGCAGGCGGGGCTGCGCTCGTCGGACGTGAAGGCGGGCTGCGCGCGCTGCGGCGCGTGCTCGGGTCTGCCGGGCTTCGAGGGGAGAGAAGGGGCCGCCGAGCCGGAGACCCACCATGACGCCACGATACCGCTTCGAGCTGGTGCGGGACCGGACAGCACATCTCGCGTACCTCCGCTTGCGCCAGGCCATCTTCTGCGAAGAACAAAGGCTGTTCCAAACTACGGATGAAGACGCGTGGGACGCCGTCTCGTATCCGATCGTCGCGCTCGCGGACGGGGCGCGCGAGGGCGTCGAGGTGGTGGGCGGCGTGCGCATCTATCAACAGCCGACGGGGCCTTCGGAGCCGGACACCTGGTACGGAGGCCGGCTGGCGGTCGAGCGGGCGTACCGCAAGCAGGGGATCGTCGGCCCCGGCCTCATCCACAAGGCGGTCACCACGGCGCACGGCTGGGGCTGCCAGCGCTTCCTGGCGCTGGTGCAGGAGAGCAACGTGCCTCTCTTCGTCAGCCTTCACTGGCGCTCTCTCGAGGAGCGGATCCATCGCGAGCGGAAGCACCACCTGATGGAAGCCGATCTCGCGAGCTACCCTCCGTGCGGAGAGCCCCGTCCCGCCGCGACGCACGGGTTTCGCTGATGCTCGCCGATCTCGCCGGACAGCTGCGCGGAGCGCTCGGGATCGTCGCGAAGCAGGACGTGCAGATACCGGCGCGCCACCTGGGCAGCGCGCGCGGCCCCGGTGGCACCTTCGGGCTCGGCGACGACTGCGCCGTGATCCCCGACGGCTCGGGCTACCTCCTGCTCGCGGCCGAGGGGATATGGCCGCTCTTCCTCGAGAGCGACCCGCGCTTCGCGGGCTACAGCGCCGTGATGGTCAACGTCAGCGACATCTACGCGATGGGCGGCCGCCCGCTCGCCGTCGTGGACGTCGTCTGGGGCACCTCGGGCGCCGCGCTGGAGCCGGTCTGGGAGGGCATGGTCGCGGCCTCGCGCGCGTACGGCGTCCCGATCGTCGGAGGTCATACGAACGCGCGCAGCCCGTACAACGCGCTGGCCGTCGCGATCGCGGGGCGCGCCACGCGGCTGCTCACGAGCTTCGCGGCGCGGCCGGGCGACGTCGTCCTCGCGGCGGTCGACCTCCGCGGCGCCATGCACCCCCGGCACGCGTTCTGGAACGCCTCGACGGGCGCCGACCCGACGCGGCTCCGCGGCGACCTCGAGGTCTTGCCCGAGCTCGCCGAAGAGGGGCTGTGCGACGCGGCGAAGGACATCAGCATGGGCGGCGTCGTGGGGAGCCTGCTCATGCTCCTGGAGACGTCGGGCGCGGGGGCGGTGCTCGACCTCGACGCCGTCCCCAGGCCGGAGGACGTGCCGCTCGAGCGCTGGCTCCTTGCGTTCCCGAGCTACGGCTTCGTGCTGAGCGTGCGCCCGGAGCGCGCCGCGGCGGTGCAGGCGGCGTTCGCGCGCCGCGACATCGCGTGCGCCGCCGTCGGCTCGGTCGACGGCTCGCGGCGGCTCACGCTGCGCGCTGGCGGCGCCGAGGAGACGCTCTGGGACCTCGCGAAGGAGCCGCTGACCGGCTTCGCGGCCGCGGAGGCGCGATGAGCGCCGTCGCAGGCCTGGACGGCGCGCCGCTCTCCGTCGCGCTCCTCACCTACTCGACGAAGCCGAGGGGCGGCGTGGTCCACACGGTGGAGCTCGCGGAGGCGCTGCACGACCTCGGCATGGACGTCCGCATCTACGCGCTCAACAAGGATCGGGGCGGCTTTTACCGGACGCCGCGCTGCCCCCACACGCTCGTGCCCGCGGCGCCGCCGCCCGTGGGCATCGACGCGGTGGTCGAGCAGCGCATCGGGGAGTTCGTGACCGGGCTGCGGAGCGTCGGCGCGAAGCACGATGTCTGGCACTCGCAGGACTGCATCAGCGCGAACGCGCTCGCCGCGCTGCGCGCCGAGGGGAGAGTGCCCCATTTCATCCGCACGGTGCACCACTTAGACGACTACGACAGCCCCTACCTGCGCGCCTGCCAGGAGCGCTCCGTGCGCGAGGCCGACGCGTGCCTCTCGGTGAGCGCCGCGTGGCAGAAGACGCTCCGCGCGGAGCTCGGCGTGGACACGGCGATCGTGCCGAACGGCGTGAGCACGCGCCGCTTCACGAGGACGCCGGACGGCCACGAGGATGAGCTCCGGCGGCGGCTGTCCGCGACGGGCTCGCCGCTCTACGTGACGGTGGGCGGCGTCGAGCCGCGCAAGAACTCGATCGGTCTCCTGCGGGCGTTCATCGAGGTCCGTCGGCGCCTGCCCGGCGCCCAGCTCGTCATCGCGGGCGGCGAGACGCTGTTCGACTACGCCCCCTACCAGCGGGAGTTCGCCTCCATCGCGCGCGCGGCCGGACTGCTCCCCGCGTCGGAAGACGGCGACGACGCGCCGCGCGTGACGCCGGTGACGCCGGCCTCGCCGCCGCCGCTCGTCCTTGCGGGGGTGCTCCCTGACGCGCTGATCCCGGCGCTTTATCGGCTGGGCGACGCTTTTGTTTTCCCTTCCGTCCGCGAGGGATTCGGGCTTGCGTTGCTCGAGGCGATGGCGTCTGGGACGCCGGTGGTGAGCTCGGCCCGGCCGCCGTTCACGGAGTTCCTGACCGACGGCGAGAACGCGCTCCTCGTCGATCCTGAAAGGACAGACCATCTTGCGCGCGCGATGGAGGCTATCCTGGACGGGGGCGTGCAGCTGCGCCTCCGGGCGGCGGCCACAGAGACCGCCGCCTGCTACACGTGGGATCGGTCGGCCCGCATCGCGGCCGGAGTGTACCGCGAGTTCTTGATGTCCCGCCGGAGCTAGAGCGAACCATGCCGGAGATGCGCTTCGTGATCGAGTGGCCGAACGGCGAGCAGCGGACGTGCTATTCGCCGTCGCTGGTGGTGAAGGATTACCTGGAGGTCGGCGGCAGCTACGAGGTCGAGGACTTCGCGGCGCGCTGCCAGACGGCGCTGGACATCGCGAGCGACCGGGTGCGGGCGAAGTTCGGCTTCCCGTGCACGATGGCACGCGCGGAGGCGTCGCAGATAGCGGTCGAGGCTGCGCGGTTTCGCGGCCGGCCGGGGACTCTGGTTCGCGTCCTCAAGTTCATCGAGTGAGGGTAAGGAGCGCAGCATGACAGCGACCATGACGAAGATGGAGCGACTGCTGAAGGAACGCAAATTCCTCGTATCCGCCGAGCTGACGCCTCCGCGTCACTACGACCTGGAGAAGCTCCTGGGCCACGCGAGGAACATGGAGAGCAGCGTGGACGTCGTGCAGATCAACGATCACCTGCTCTCGCAGGCGCGCTGCGCGAACATGGTGGTCGGGCATTTCGTGAAGCAGGCGGGGCTGGAGCCGGTGCTGCAGTTCTCGCTGCGCCACAAGAACAAGATCGCGCTGCAGGGCGACCTGCTCGGGATGGCGGCGCTGGGGCTGTCGAACATCGTCGTGCTGGGCGGCTATCCGTGCTCGATCGGGTCCGATCCGGACGCCAAGGAGGTGAGCGACGTGGACGCGCTCACGGCGATCCGCCTGACGAACCAGATGACGAAGGGAGGCAAGCTGTTCAACGGAGACGGCATCACGCCGGCGCCGCACTTCCACGTCGGGACGATCGATTTTCCGTGTGGAGAGTCGGCGATGTCGGGCGCGATGGATCGGCTGGCGGCGAAGATCGAGGCGGGCGCGGCGTTCATCCAGGTGCAGGCGGTCTTCGAGATCGAGCCGATGCAGCGGTGGATGGCGTCGGTCGTCGAGCGGAGGCTGCACGAGCAGGCGCATTTCGTGGCGGCGATCTTCCCGTTCGCGGGGGTGGATCGGCTGAAGTTCCTGCAGAAGATCCCCGGTCTCGTGGTGCCCGATCACCTGCTCGATCGGGTGCGCGAGAGCGGCAACCCCGAGGCGGAGAGCTACAAGATCACGCTGGAGCTGGTGCGCGGGCTGCGCGAGATCCCGGGGCTCTCGGGGATCCACATGCGCTCGATCGGGGCGGAGGACTGGGTTCCGCGGCTCGTCGAGGACGCAAAGCTGCGGCGCGCGGCCTAGCTCTTCCGTTCAGACGCTCGATCAGCTTTCCCCTCTGAACGTGAACGTGAACGTGAACGTGAACGTGAACGTGGTCGTGGTCGTAGACGTCTGACCGTGTACGACCACGACCACGTTTACGTTGAAGTCTGATCGAACTTCTGAACGGAGGAATTTAGAGCGGGCTTACTTGCCGTAGAGCAGGCCGGAGGGGGAGTATCCCCTCGCGAGCGCGGTGATCTGACGCTCGCACCAGCGCGAGATCCCGTTCGGCTTTCCGCTGCACTCGACGACGCGCGTCTTCTCCTTGCCGAAGGCGAGGACCACCATCGTGTTCCAGCTCTTGCCCTGATCCTGCACGACCGTGACCCAGCTCGATCGGCCGTGAAGCTTCGGCGAGCTCCGCTTCGGGCGGGCCGCGGACGAGATCGACTCCTCGAAGCGGCTCAGGTGCCGCAGCGCGGCCTTGTTGCTGGCCTCGGCCTGGACGTCGAGCACGACGAGTTTTCTGCTGCCACACTCGATCTCGGTCTTGGTGCCGCTCGCCCCCGCGCTGCGCGTCTGTCCGTCCGACCCTGCCGCGACAGAGCACCCCTGGAACGGGCCACTCTTCAGGACAGAAGCCGTGGCGCCCTGCTCGCCCTGGCCGCTCCGCTCGCTTTGCGCACTCCGCTCGCTTTGCCCGCGCCGCTCGCTTTGCCCTCCCCGCTCGCCCGGGTCGGCCTCGAACTGCATCGGGTAGTTGACCGTGACGTAGCTCTCCTCCGGCAGGGGGAACCGCAGCTTCTTGAAGCCGGCGAGAACGCATTTGACGACGCTGGCGTCGGGCATGCTCGATCCGCCGTCCTCGCTGGCGGCGACGCGACCGTCGTTGCCGATGACGATGCGCGCCATCACCTGACCCCGCAGCGAGGGGTTCTTCTTCAACCCCGCGTCGTAACAGGGCTGGAAGCGGGACGAGCGGCCCTGGATGACCTTCTCGATGGCCTTCGCCGACAAGGGGCCGTCCGGGACCGGGTCCTCCGCATCGTCGACCACCGTCAGGGCCGCCGCCGAGGTCCCCGTGCTGGCCTTGGCCTCCGCCTGCGCGGCGGGCGCCGCCGCGGGCGGCTTGCTCCCGGCGCAGCCGACCCCCCAGAGCGCGACGGCGGCGAGCAGCGCGGCGCAGGCGGACGAGGGGGTACTGCGCCGTGACGCGCTGCGGGAGACCGTCGAGCAAGGGAGCGAGGCTGGTGTGGCGTCCATGGAGGACCCTCTAGCAAAAGTGATGCGCAGCCTCGGCACGCCTGGCCGGCCGGCCCGGCGCGGCCGGCCGGCCGCTCTCGCGGCCTTCCCAGGTCGGGTTTTGAGGCCTTCTCAGGCTGGGACGCGCGTGCACCACCCGGGGATCATGCAATCCACCCCCTCCTCCCCCACGCGCCGCGCCGAGGTGAATAAGGTGCTGGCACAGGAACCATGACGCGTGGGCGCCTGCGCCTCTCTTCTATCTACGGACTACCCCGGCCTGACATCGGGCGGCGCTCCGGCGCCGCGGGGGAGCCTCGGCGGAGCAGACGTTTCGGTGGGGAGCGCCGCCGCCGGGCCGCGCGGACCCGCCGCCGGGCCGCGCGGACGGGCGGCGCTGGCTCACCAGCCGCGGTAGCCGGGGCCGCCTCCATTCACGATGCGGCGGATCGTCAGCGCGGCCCCGGTGGCGCGCAGCATCGAGGCGCGCAGCTCCGGGATGAGCCACTGGACGTCGAGATCGAACCCTGGAGCCAGCGCCACGAGCTGAGCCTGGAGCTGGGACATCACCTGGTAATGCACCCGGACCTGGATATCCATGTAGGCCCGATCGAACACCGCGCCGGTGACGCCTTGCAGCGAGGCGATGTCGGCAGCGGACTGGGCGGCGAGCGCCGCGCTGAGCGGGTTGTCGACGGGCGCGATGCCGAGCTGCCGGCAGAGGCCCGCCACCTGCTGATTCGAGCGCATGTGATCCACGATGACCGCCTGGGCGAACGCGATCACGTCCGGGTTCGCGGCGCGCGTCTGGGCGAGCTCGGCCTGCGCGATCTCGGTGTCGTTGACCGCGAGAAGATAGGCCGCCATCTCGGGATCCGTCCACAGGACCAGCGCCTGCGACGTGGACTCGATGTCTTCCGCGCCGTCCGCGGCGGCGCCCGCGTCGTCCGCACCGGCGATGGAGCAGGCGCCGAGCAGGGTCGCGGCGGCGAGGCATGTAAAACGAAGAAAATCGATTCGAATGCTCATGATTACCCCCATGTCATGTCCAGAGGCAGGGTCCGCCGCGGTCGAGTCGCGACCAGACTGGGCCCGGCCACGCAGGCACCTTGAGCCGATCTCGCCGATCGCAAGCCGTGAACGACAGCGCCGCGTACGATGGCTCGAGTCGACCACGGCGATGGCGGCGATGGCGATGGCGGCAGCGCAGAAACGCGCTCCTTCACACACCCTCTCCCCGCTCGCATCGTCCTACACGGGGTCGGAGACGCTCCGCCCCCGCCGTGCGAGCGCGCGCGGGAGGATCGGGTAGATAGCCGGCGCGGTGGGTACCGGCGTACGTCGCCGGGGGCACGAACGTTGGTTTTGGTGGAGGAGAGGGGTGATCGCATTCAACGGCGCGATCATGCGACGTCGGATGCCTCCGTCTCACGGCCCTCCGCTTCGCTCCCGCCCTCGGCTTCACTTCCGCTCGCGCCCTTCTTCCCCCTCTTCGGGGCGAGCACTGCGCGCGTCCCCCGGCCAGGAACCAGCTTCGGCACGTCGCCGTTTCGCTCGTTGGCCCTCGAAAAGATCCGCATCGCGGCCCGCATCTCGAGCAGGACGCGGCCCTCGGCGCGGTTGACCGGCGGAAGGTCGCGCGGCGCCGAGCGGCCTTCGAGCGTCCTGTCCACCCCGGCCGCGACGAGCGCGCTCGCGGTCTCTTCCGCGGCGTCGAGCTCTGCCGGCGCGAGCCCTACGGACGCCACGAGCGCCATCGACTCCGCGTCAGCGCGGGCGAGCCAGCGGCGTCCGAGCGACGCGACGGCGCGCAGGGACGTGACGAGGGCGTCGGGCGTGCTCGGGCTTCCGGCGGCACCGGCGAGCTCCTTCTCCGCGTTGCGATCGCCCTCCACGAGCGCTTCCAGCGTCTCGAGGAGGTCCTTCCGTGCGGCGAGCGCCGCCTTGTGCGCCCTGTCGGCCACCACCCTGGCGACCCCCGTTGTGCCGTCCTCGATCCGCTGTGCCTCGCGGGCGTCCCCGAGGGCGCGGACACATTCGAGAAACCAGACGAAGCGCGCCGCGCCATACCGCCGCAGTGGTGCGGAATGCTTCGCCAGCGCTTTTGACATGATCCCTGTCCATTCGAGGGCATCCTGGAGCACAGCCGAGCTCTTCGTGCGGCCACCCATCTGCTCGCAGGCGGCATCGGAGAACCGTCCGGCGAACGCCTTGCGCTGCGGGCCCGCGAGCGGGGTGCGCTCGGCGAGGAGGCGCTCGATCACGTCGTCCGCTCGGCTCCTTCCGCCGGGGGTCTCGGAGGAGGGCCTCTTCGACTTGCGATCGCTCTTCTTCGACTTCTTCTTGTCGGTCTTCGAGGTGGGCATCGCCGCCAAGGCTAGGGCGACAGCAGGAGGACACACAAGATGAATGCGCCGGGACGCTCGATCCAGGCCGTGACATCGAGCGCATTTCGCATCGACCGCTTGCCGGGAGGCAGACGAGGCTGTCGTTGGTCCTGTGACGACGATCGGCGGAGGCCTGGGCTGGCCTTCGCTTTGAGGATTGTAGATCTTCGGTCCCGCGCCCGACCCTCCCGACGGGTCACCCATGGGAGCTCGCACCAAAGGGCCTGGCGGTAGCGACGGCCCCCCCGCAGCTCGCGCCGGGCTCGTTTTCGGACCCACCCGGCTCACCGGGTCGTTCCGCACGCAGTTGTAGCGGTTGTAGCTCATGCCAAGGAGGGAGGCTCGGAACGTCGCCCTTCCTCAAGGGCGAGAAGCCTCGCAACGATGGGAAGTGTAGCACGGCGGCTCCGGGATGCGCGGCGCTGGGGGCCGTCGCCATCACGGGACCCGGCCATGAGTGCCCGACGGCCCCGGAGCACTATGGCGGCTCAGGAATGCGAGGAGCCGGAGGTCATCGCCATCGCGGGCTCCAGCCATGATGTCCGGCGGCCCCGGAGTAGCTCGCCGCTCGTCTGGTGCATGCTCTGGTGGACATCCGTTGCGAGGGAGCCTCACCACACGCGCTGCGTGTGTGCCAAAGCACCGGGATGCCTTCGGGAAAGCGGCGTCGGCAAGGGTCAGGTATGTGCCCGGTGGGAGGCGGACGTCTGGGCGTACCTGGGCGACGAACTTTTCGCCGTGACGATGTCAGGCGGCGCCATGGCGAAATTGCGGGCGCTCTCGGTCAACGGCGTCGATGGCTACACACGCGTATGGCAGCGCTTGACCCTGCCCGGCACCCCCCGGCCGTCGGGCGCTCGCCCTCGCTCGCCGTGCGCTTTAGCCAACCGTGCACGGATGGAGCCGACGACCGAACCGGTGGCGTGTGCGGCTTCGCCGGGAGCACCATCGCACTTCCGCGTTGGGGTCTCCGGTTGTGCTCTCGGCGAGGCGGCCTTGACATCCGACCAGGCTCCGCGGGACTCGCTCAACGCCGCGGCACGGTGCGCGCAGTTACTCGGGCGAGGCTGCGGGACGAGCAACGAGCTGACACCGAGCCTGCTCTGATGGTAGGATCAGCCCATGAACGCGGACGACATTCGGTCTTACAAGAAGCGCTGGGAGATGGTTGCGGAAGTCGAGCAGGAAGAACTCGACACGATGTCCCCGGCGAAGAAATTCGCCGACCTGGCCATGCTAATGGGGTTGACTCGAGCGCTTGGCGGCCCGACCGACGCAGAAAAAGAGGTGGAACAGGTGCGGCAGCGCTGGAACCTGCTCGCGGAGCGCCTCGGTGTCTGAATCGCGCTCGCTGGCGGAACTCGAGGATGCGGTGCGCGCGCTCCTTGCGTGGTCGGAGGCGTCCCGTGTTCCTATACTGGTCATCGGCGGAGTTGCGGTGTCGATACTGAGCAAGCCCCGCACGACGAAAGATGTGGATATCATCGCGTGGCTACCCAACCACAACGAGTGGCGCGCCTTCCTGACCGAAGGGGAGCGACACGGAATCGTTCCACGCATTCCAGATGCACTCGGGTTCGCCCTCAACTCCCGCGTCCTACTCCTGAAGCACGACCGATCCGGCGTGCCGATCGACGTCTCGATGGGGGCCCTTCCGTTCGAGGAGAACGCGGTCCGTCGGGCGGTTCCGACGGAAGTAGGCAGCCTCCGCGTACCGCTTCCACTTCCAGAGGATCTTCTCGTCATGAAGGCGGTGGCTCATCGATCGAGGGATATGCTGGATATCGAATCCATCTTGAGCGTACATGGTGACATAGACGAAAAGTGGGTTATCTCGACAATTCGTGAGTTCGCTGATGCGCTGGACTCGCCGGATCTCTTGACCGATCTCGTAAAGCTGCTCCGACAGCGGACACCGACGAAGCTTAAGAAGAAGACCCGTGCTCGCAAGCATTGATACGCTGACAGCCTGATGCGGACCGGATCCCCGCCCTGGAGAAAGGCGGCGCGTTGCAAAAGGCGAAAGTGCGAGGATCGGAGGACACCATCGCGATCGAGCACGTCGCGCTCGCCTCCGTGCGCGCCGACGGCAGCGAGGTCGAGGTCTCCGCTGCCCTGACGACCAGGGCCCGTCTCCCAGTCCGCCGAGCGCCCCGGCGCCACCGTTGCTCACGGGCCAGCGCTATCGGGGCGAAGCGACCGTCGTTCGCTCCCGTGTCGTGCACGGTACCGCCGAGGCGTGCGCAGGACGGCCCGCCCGGCAAGCTGCGGGTATCGTCCGTCGTCGTCGAGGTGCTACGTTCACCCCCATGCCGGACCATGGCCGCATCGCGTACCGCGGATTCGAATACCAGATCCATGCAACAGCCTGGCTGCTCCTATCTTGGCTCCTGGAACGAAGGCTAGGCGACACGGCGGAGGTCGAGCCTTTGTCTGGCGAGGATCTCGAGCTCTTGGGCCGCGATGACCATACGAAGGACGCGAGTCACCGGGCCACCGGGCTCCAGGCCCAAGGTGGCGCGTCGCGCTACATCGTCCAGATCAAAGGACGGAGCATCGGCGATTGGGCAAAGGGTGAGCTCCACGGGATCCTCGCAGGCGCCGGCTCGGCCGGGGGCGCCCAGGATCCGCATGAGGATCGGATTCGACCGCTCGACGTACTCAAAGAGGATCCCGACGCCCGCTTCCTGTTCGTGACGGACGGGGTGCTAGCCAAAGGCCTGTCCGCCTTGCGCGTGGACGATCCCTGGTTCGAGCCGAGGGAGGTCCCGGCGAACAACCTTCCGGCTTGCCTGGCGCAGGCGCCCGACACGCTACGCGCGCGCGTCGGCGTGCTGCAGCAAGTTCCTCTCCCGCTGATACGAGCCGAAGCGGACCGCATCCTCCGGGAGAGTCTGCACGTATCCCATGCCAAGCGGAAAGCTTGTGCAGAGGCGATCGTAAGCCGCATACGAAAGGCCATGAGTGCCCGGAGCCGCGGGAGGATCGCGGCGGGGGCGCTGCGCTCGGTGGTGGACGAGTATGGCTTGCCCGCCGAGCCCGAGCCGTTCGCCAAGCCCGCCGTCTTCGGTCGCGTGAGGCAGATGCTCGAGCGGCAACATGTGGTTGTGCTCCTCGGAGAACCGGGGGTCGGTAAGACACGAGCCGCGGACCGACTGGTCATGGAGCATCGCGCCCGCGCCGAGCCTTTCGCGATCGAGACGTTCCATCACACGGACGCCCCCGCGGCGCTGCGGCAGTATCGCGGCAGGACGGAGCCACATCTCCTGTTCGTGTCCGACCCTTTCGGCTATTACCAACAGGATCCGCGCTCGCGGGAGTGGCTGGTTGAGATCGAGGCATTGTGCGACGCGCTCCACAGCGATCTGCGCTTGATCGTCACGTCGAGGACGAGCTTTGCTATGCCTCTGCTCGAGGATGATGGGGCTCCACGGCTCCGCAGGCATATCATTACCATTAAGGAGGAACATTTCGATGGGAACGAGCTGCTCCGTGCACATCTGGCGCACGCCAAGACGCTGGACGGCGCCGCGCGGGAATGGATCGAGAACCACGCCCCTCGGATCGTGCGAACCTTATCTCGTCCTCTGTCCTATCGACGACTGCTCGATCTCGCGCGGGACGTGCCCCCCGCCTCGAGGACCGGCGACGAGCTCTCGAAGATCCTTCGTACCGCCTCTGTCGCAGAGCTCGGTCGCGACCTGCTGGAGACGTTCCGCGACGTATCCCAGGCGGAGAGGGCGGGCCTCGCCGCCGCGTGGCTCGCGCTCGAGACCTGGAGCCGGCGTCCAGGCGAGCTCCGCAGCCGCCTCGAGCGCCTCGAAGACGACTTGACGGGCGTCGGCGCAGAGGTCGTCGGCGTCGTGGAGGAATTGCGCGCCCACCGCTGGCTGCGCGTCCGCGATGGCCTCTGGGAGATGCACCCCGAATACCTCCGCTATTGCTACGAGGCCGTGGCGAAACATCATCTGCTCGTACGCCAGGTCGCCGAGCGCGCGATTGCTGCCTTGCTCGAACGGAACGATCTCGAATCGGTCGCGGCTATGTGGCGGGCGCTTGATGGTCGAGATCTCCTCAAGGATGCGGTCACCGGCAGGATCCGGGACGTAACACGGACGCTTTTCGTCACGAGCGCCGCAGGAAAATACGAAACCGACGTCTTCGTGTCGGCGCTTACCCTGCTGGGAACGCACGGTGACGTCGGCCACCCAGTGGATGCGCTGGCCATGGCGATCGTCTACGGGGGCGCCGAACGCTATCGACACCGCCACGCGTGGGGGGGCCATTCGTGGAGGCCGCCGCGCTGGAGCGAAGCGACGCGCGCGGCCGTCCGCAGCGACCCGGCGACGGAATCGATCGTGCGCGCATTCGTGCGGAATGGCTTCCCGATGCTGCCGAGCTTTCTCGTCGAGGGGGAAGAGGAATTGGTCGATTTCCTCTATGAGATGACCGATGTCTCCTCGGAGCTTTCCAGCACAGTGGGATCCGAAGCTTGGAATTCACGTGACTTGAAGTCGCGG
>JADMIO011413745.1_pt1 | contig 14073 bp, 13 predicted proteins | sample 8958161 | NCBI WGS metagenome assembly JADMIO01 (sample SAMN16585339, study PRJNA669376) | soil metagenome | isolation source: Crop rotation soil | place: USA: Cullars Rotation, Alabama | collected 2011 | reverse complement strand
CGATGGTGTGATGCAAACCACCCGTGAAGCGTTGAGTCATGCGCAAGCCGCCAATGTGCCGGTGGTAGTTGCCATTACCAAGACTGACAAACGCAATGCCAACGTCGAAAACGTCAAGAAAATGTTGGCGGACATTGGCCTGACCCCCGATGAATGGGGCGGCGATACTCTCGTTGTGCCTGTATCGGCTCAACAAGGAACAGGACTTGATGATCTTCTCGAAGCGGTGCTGCTGACAGCTGAAGACAAGGAAATTGTCGCCAACCCGAAGGCCAGCCCATCGGGTATTACGCTGGAAGCCGAAGTCAGCCCGCATCAAGGGACGATGGCAACACTTCTCGTGTTGAATGGCACGCTCAAACGTGGTGACATCGTGATCGCGGGTCACGCCTATGGTCGCGTGAAAGCCATGTTTGATGAAAACGGTAAGAAGATAGAAGAAGCTGGGCCATCGACCCCCGTACGTGTACTGGGTCTGAATGAACCGCCGATGCCCGGAGAGACGTTCGAAACAGCTAAGAATGATAAGCAGGCTCGTGCGGTTGCTGACGAACGCAAAGATGCCACTGCCGCCCGACTTATCCGTCCTGAACGTTCCTTTACCCTTGAAGATGTCTTTGCACAGTTTGAGTCCGGCAAGGCCAAAGAACTCAGTTTAATCGTCAAGGTTGATGTGCAGGGATCGCTGCAACCGATTGTAGACGGCCTGAAGCGCATCAGTGGCGACAACAAGGACGGAATTACTATCCGCATCCTCTCGGCAGAAGTGGGCAACATCAGCGAAAATGATGTGAACCTCGCTAGTGCCTCTGGTGCGATCATCGTTGGTTTCTCGGTTTCTGTGGATAACGCTGCACACCGTACAGCCGACTCAATGGGTGTAGATATTCGCCTGTATAACATTATCTACAAACTGTTCGAGGACATCGAATTGGCGTTGCAAGGTATGCTTGAGCCAGTCTTTGCCGATAAAAATATCGGTACGGCTGAAGTGCGCCAGATTTTCAAGATTCCCAAGGCGGGAACGATTGCGGGTAGCTACGTTCGTGATGGTGAACTTCGCCGTAATGCCAAGGTACGCGTCAAGCGGGGCAATAAGATCATTGCTGAGAACCTGACAGTAGCTTCACTTAAACGCGAAAAGGAAGATGTACGCGAAGTCCGTTCTGGCTTCGAGTGCGGCATTAGCCTGAATAACTTTGATGGCTTTATCGTTGGTGATCATTTGGAATTCTACGTCAGCGAACGTGTGAACTAACGAAGTGCCCATCCGGGCGTGATTACCCAACTAGGGAAAGGGGTATAATTCTAAACCCCGGAAACAGGGGCTAATGCCCCTTGTTTGTTGTATTAGCCCCGTTGTAAAGGAGTGTGATGATGTCTATCAAACAAGATCGAATGTCGGAACGAATTCAAGGCATTCTCAGTGAATTGCTATTACGGGAGGTTTCCGACCCTCGTTTACAACATATTACCGTGACGGAAGTCAAGCTCGACCCTGAACTGATGTTTGCTACCATTTATGTGAATGCGCTAGGGGATGAAAGCCGCGAGGCGCAGGTTATGGCAGGCTTGCAGCGAGCCAAAGGATTTCTTCGGCGTGAAGTGGGCAAGCGGATTCAGTTGCGGAATTCCCCTGATCTCATTTTTCATTGGGACAAAACACTGGCACGCGGAGAACGTATGCATCATCTGATTGCATCATTGGATATACCACCTGTGCCGCCGGAGGAAACATCGGCTGAGGTTGACGATGACGACGAATTGGAATGAGGCTATTGAGGCTGTTCGGAAAGCCAAATCTATCCTAATCGTGACTCATGTAAATCCCGATGGCGATGCTATTGGTTCGCTGTTGGGATTAGCTATTGCCTTGCGCGAAATGGGGAAGTCGGTCGATGCGGCTGTGGATGGCGGCGTGCCAGACTACTTAGAGTATCTTCCGCAGTGGCAAACGGTGATTACTGATCTCAAGCAAGGTCAGTGGGATTTGATGATTTCGGTGGATGCCAGCGACGAAGAACGTAGTGGTGAAGCAGGCATCTACGGGCGGGCACATAGTCCCGTAGTTATCAACCTTGACCATCATGCCACCAATACCATGTTCGGCAATATCCATTTGGTCGTGCCGGAAGCTGTCGCTGCCAGCGAGGTGGTTTACGATTGGTTGGTCGCATTTGGTCATCCCATTTTGCAGCCAGTAGCCACAGCCTTACTGACGGGCCTTGTGACCGACACAATGGGTTTCCGCACCAACCATGTTGTGCCACGTACCCTTGAATTGGCTCACCAATTGATGTTGTCGGGTGGCCCTTTGGTCGAGATCATCAATCGCACGATTGTAAGCAAGCCGATCAATCATATCTTTCTGTGGAGGCAGGTTTTTCCGTCAGTCGAATACAAAGATGGTATTGCCTCGGCAGTGGTTACACCTGCCGATTTGAAAGCAGCAGGCTTGAGCGAAACGACCGACGCAGGCTTGGTCAGCACGTTAGTCGCCGCTGATGAAGTGTTGATCGCGGTGGTTTTCAAAGTCCAACCGGAGAATAAAGTTGAGCTAAGTTTCCGTAGCAAGTTCGGATATGACGTGGCAACAGTGGCTTTTGCGCTTGGTGGTGGTGGCCATAAAGCGGCGGCTGGTGCAACCGTCGAAGGTACACTGGACGAAGTGAAAGCGCGGGTAATGCCGATGCTCGAAGCTGCCATCCAACAAGGGAAGCAGGCCAGTGTCTGACGTTTCGGGCTTCTTAAACATCAACAAAGCGCTGGGTATGACCAGCCATGATGTGGTAGCTAAGATTCGCCGTACCCTCAAAATAAAGAAGGTTGGGCACGCTGGCACACTTGACCCTCTTGCGACAGGCGTACTGATTATTTGCGTGGGGAATGCAACTCGCCTCAGTGACTATGTCATGCACGCCACCAAACGCTATCGTGCCCAAATTCATCTCGGTGTGACAACAGATACTTATGATGCGGAAGGTGCTGTCCTGCAACAGAGGGATGCTTCTCATATTCAACGTGCTGATGTTGAAGCCAAACTTGCGCCATTTACAGGCGATATTGAACAGATGCCGCCAATGTACAGCGCCATTAAACAAGGCGGTCGAAAGCTCTATGATTTGGCGCGGGCGGGCCAGACCGTAGAACGTGAACTGCGTCCTGTACGAATTGACTCGCTTGATATTGTCGATTGGTCATCACCAGAATTTACGCTGGATGTGGTATGCAGCGCCGGAACTTATATCCGCAGTCTGGCTTTTGATTTGGGCGAGGCGCTAGGTGTGGGTGCTCATCTCAGCGGTTTATCGCGGGTTGCCAGCGGCACATTTCACCTCGAAAACGCATTAAGTCTGGATTCTTTATTTGTGACTGAAGATTGGCAAAAATTTTTAATTGCCCCACAGGCTGCACTTGCCGAATGGCCTACGATTCAGCTTTCGGCGGATGAAGCTGACCACATCTTACATGGTCGTCCTATTCAAGCAGCGTCCACTAGCAACGACTTAGCATTTGCCTACACGCCGCAGGGTGACTTGCTGGCTATCCTTAGACCTGACGCTGGTCTATGGCGACCACATAAGGTATTCTCAAACTGAACCAATATTCTGATAAAATAACCGGGTACGAATTCATCCACACTTTACGGAATAACCATGACGCATCTTTATAGTCTCGCAGAAGCCAATTTGCATGAGCATTCGATTGTGACCATTGGTGTCTTCGATGGTGTCCATAAAGGGCATCAACACCTCATCAAACGCTTAGTGGACGAGGCACATGCGATAGGGAAGTTAGCCGTCGTTTTAACTTTTTTTCCGCATCCTGACATTGTTTTGCGCGGCTTACAGGGTCGTTATTACCTCACAACTGCTGAACAAAAGGCCGATTTGCTATCACAGTTAGGTGTGGATTGTGTGGTGACGCATCCGTTTAATGACGATGTACGGCAGATCCGTGCGGCAAATTTTGTCGATCAACTTCTGCAAAATCTTAAGATGAGCGATTTGTGGGTTGGTTCAGACTTTGCGATGGGCTATAAGCGCGAAGGTAATGTGCCTTTCTTGCGTGAGCAGGGTACACAAAAAGGTTTTGCCGTACACGACATTGATTTGATTCAAGCCCAAGGTGGGGTCATCAGCAGCAGCGCAATACGACAGGCTGTTCAAGATGGCGAGATGGAAAAAGCACGCGGTTGGCTTAATCGACCTTATTCAGTTATAGGCGAGGTGGTTCACGGCGAAAAGCGTGGTCGCCAGATTGGTTATCCAACTGCCAACACAGCCGTTTGGGATGAACAAGTTTTACCTGCCAACGGCATTTATGCAGGCTGGGCACGGCTTGGCAATGAGCGCTTCATGGCGATGACCAATGTGGGTGTGCGTCCGCAATTTGATGGTAAGAATATTACCGTCGAGCCGTATTTGCTGGATTTCGACCGTGATATTTATGGCGAGCAGCTTGAAGTCTCGTTTGAGAAGCGGATGCGACCGGAAGCCAAGTTCAATAACTTGCAAGAACTTATCGACCAGATTGGGCGGGATGTCGAAGAGGGCAGGGCATATCTTAAATCACTGCAAAAATAAAGCTGTTAGAAGGCGTTTGAAAAGTGCTGGTTGTTAAAAAGGCACATTCCAAACATTCTGATTGAGAGCCTTTTTCAAAACCACTGTTGAGGCCAGAGACAGTGGTTTTTTATTGGGGGTTTGGCGTGTTAAACAGGCTGTAACAGGTCGATCTTGAGGGGACGAAAGCAGATTTTTGCCTGCTTTGCAGGCAGAGCAGGCAAAAAGAGGCTGTTTTGAGGCCATTTATGAAGATAACGCTTGTACATTCAAACCGAATTCAAACGATCAAAACCACAAAAATGTGGTAGAATTTTTGTTCTTGAAACAGTCGCAGAATGTCACTTGATAAGAAAAGACATTGCAGGACACTTTCAACTTTTTGCTGCCTTTGAAGCGTCGTCCGGTACTAAATATGTCTCAGTTAGCCTCGCCGAGGGCTAAAGCCGCTCGGCTACCTATTGAGTGTTTGCGCTTAATCATCTTTCTTCGGTAGACGATAACCTAAACGGCGCATCAAGTCTTCGTCCATGCGCCAATTTTTCAGCACTTTGACGCGCAGTTCGATATACACCTGCGTGCCGAGCATATCGGAGAGTTCGGCTCGTGCTTCTGAACCAAGGCGCTTGATCATGTCACCGTTTTTGCCAATCAGAATTCCCTTTTGAGAATCCCGTTCAACATAGATTGTGGCACTGATATAGGTCATAGTGGCCGAACGTTCTTTGTACTCTTCAACCTCAACCGCGACCGAGTAAGGGATTTCCTGTTCGGTGTTCAGGATGATTTTCTCGCGGATAACCTCGGCGGCGATGAAGCGCATGTTGACTTCGCTGACTTGGTCAACTGGATAGTAACGCGGGCCGAGCGGCATCCCTTCGCGTAGATAATCGACCAACTCGCTTACGCCGTCACCTTGAGTGGCGCTGACCATAATCGCAGCATCATGATTGACGAGTTTGCTGTAAAGATCGAGATGTGCTTCGCGTTGCTTAGTATCAACAAGGTCAACTTTGTTGAGCGCCAGCACCACCGGCGTATCCCCGCGTGATTTGTTCACCAATTCCGCGATTTGCAAATCTTCTTTGGTTGGTTCCACCGAAATATCCAGCACCCACAAAATGATGTCGCCATCTTTGAGGGCCTCTTCGGCTACACCTACCATGTACTCGCCCAACTTATGATGAGGTGTATGCAGGCCGGGCGTATCCATAAACAGAATTTGGGCTTTAGCCTCGGTATAAATGCCAAGTTGTTGGCGGCGTGTGGTCTGCGGCTTAGGACTGACGATGGCGATTTTTTGCCCCAAAATGCGGTTAATCAGCGTCGATTTGCCGACATTGGGGCGACCCACAACCGCTACTACGCCTGAACGGTGGTCGGGCGGCAGCACATCATCAAATACAGTATCAAGGTCGCTCATGATTTCATTTCTGCCTGCCAATCGGCAAGCGAGGCGTAACGTGGTAAATAGCTTAATAGTCGCTCGGACAACCCATTCGTGTCCGGCGCAATGAGGGCGGTTGGCTTGGCGATTGGCTTGGTAGCTTGATCATCCGCGTATACCAGCACTTCAGGCGGCACAGCCATATCCAACGTGCGGATCAGCACCATATCATCAGTGCCGTCGTTTTTATAGCCGATGACTTCCGAACGTGGAAAGAGGTTGCTGTGTTTGAGTAAAAAATCCCACGCCTCGTCGCCGGTCATCATCTCGCCGCGATCCAGCACAATCAGTCCCGGAACAATCGAGATGTGCAGCTTACCCAGAAACCGTAATCCGTAGCGGACGATGAATGTTCCGGTTGCCAAGACTGGTGCTTCTGATAACTCAACTGTCGTCAAAGCCTGTGCATCGTCAAGCTGGATGATGCTGCCTGTAAAAGAGTCGCCAATCGGATTCTGCGCCGGAATGGTTCCTGCCACAGCTTAGTGATGAACCGTTGGATGCGTATCGGCAGCCGGAACGATGGCATGGTCGTCGTGGGGTTCGCTATGTCCATGACTACCATCATCGAGCGGCTGGTTAATGTCGTCAAAATGGCGTTGCGGCTGCGTCAACCCAAACCAACCCACCGCACCGATCAAGAATAGACCGATACCGCTAACGAAGGTAACGGCGACCGTGTTGCTATCGGCAGCGCTGCCTTGTATCACACCAATGGCAAGTGCGATAATAATTAGAATCACACCGAGGCCGGCGATCATTGACATCCCAAATACAGCCGGACTATGATTCCAACTAATTTTTTCGGAGACTTTCACAGTACATTTCTCCCTAGCGCCCATAAAAGGGCAGTGACATGATATTGACTGCTGTTTGAGGATTATTATACCGCACTCAAGCCATTTTTTCTCATAGTGTCTTAGAGGCGGAAACATCGAGCCAAGTTCATCCATGTACTGAAATTGATATGGAGCCTTTTGTAAATGACACCGATTGAACGTGTACTGCTGATTCGACATGGGCAAACCGATTGGAATGCGAATGGACGCTGGCAAGGCATATTGCCCATCGGCCTGAATGATGTCGGGCGCACTCAAGCTGAAGCCTTAGCCATGTACCTCGCACGCCGCCCCATCGGTTCCATTTACACCAGTCCCTTACCCCGCGCCTTGGATACCGCGCTCGCGTTGGGGCAAGCGGTGGGTGTTGTTCCAATCGTCGATGAACGCCTACAAGAGTTCAACTTAGGTGTTTTCCAAGGACTGACGAAGACGGAAATTGACCAGCATTACCCCGATGAATGGCGCGACTTTGAAGCCAACTATTGGGATCATAAGGTCACGAATGGTGAATCACGTCGTACATTACAAAAACGAGCGCATGAAGTCTTTGAGTATGTCGTCGCGAATGGCACCGGCCCGGAGGTGGCGATTGTGTCGCATGGCGGTACGATACGCACCTTACTCCACCGTCTGTTTGAAGGCGCACCAGAATTAAACGATTTTCATATCGAGAATACATCTTTGACGACGATTGAGCGCGAAGGTGAGGGCTGGCGCTTGCACGAATTAGCGACTGTACCGCATCTTGGAAGCCGCGATAATTTCTCAACACTGTAACCAAATCGGCTTTCGTGCGGTTAAGCATATTGTGGCGAAATGAGTATCGCCTAATTATTGGTCAGGCGGCATGACCAGTCATCTTATGTTTATGTTATAATCTGCCCGTGATTTATACCAAATGGAGAAGAATAGAATGGCTCGCAGCAAAGTTACGATTGTCGGCGCGGGTAACGTAGGTGCTACGTGTGCCCATTGGATTGCGACCCGTGAGTTGGCGGACGTGGTGTTGGTCGATATTGTAAAGGGTGTGCCTCAGGGCAAGGCTCTGGACTTGGCCGAAGCCAGTCCTGTTATGCGCTTCGACTTGAGCATCACCGGCAGCAATACTTATGAATCGACGGCTGATTCTGATGTCGTGGTTATTACAGCCGGCGTTCCCCGCAAAAAAGACCCTGTCACTGGACAATTCCCCAGCCGCGATGAATTGGTCAAGACCAATCAGAAAATTGTTGGCGACGTGACTCGTGAAGTTGTCAAATACTCACCGAATGCTGTCATCATTGTGGTCTCAAATCCACTTGATGCCATGTGCCATGTGGTTCTGAATGAAAGCGGTTTCCCCTCAGAACGCGTCATCGGTCAGGCCGGTTCGCTGGATACCGCCCGTTATAAGACCTTTATCGCCCAAGAACTCGGTGTCAGCATCCGCGATATTCATGGCATCGTTTTAGGTGGTCACGGCGATACGATGGTTCCGCTGCCGCGCCACACCTCGGTGGCAGGTATTCCGGTTCGTGAATTGATGGCTGAAGACAAATTGCAAGAAATCATCAAGCGTACACGCAATGGTGGTGGCGAGATCGTCAACTTGATTGGCGTGAGCGCGTGGTACGCGCCTGCTGCTGGTGTGGTCGAAATGGTTGAGGCCGTGGTGCGCGATCAGAAGCGTATTATCCCATCTGCTGTATTGTTAAACGGACAGTACGGTTATAATGGATTATATATCGGCGTGCCTGCTGTGTTGGGCGCCAAGGGTGTCGAAAAAATCATCGAGATGGAATTGAACGACGAAGAAAAAGGTATGCTGGGCATCAGCGCCAAAGCCGTTCAAGATGTCGTCGGGATTCTAGGATACTAGACCTATATCGTATTATGATTTAACATAGGGGCGCTAATACCCTTGTCGCCCCTAATTGTCGTCAGTCTTGGATAGTGAAGAGGTGATATGTCCCGGATCATTGATTTGAATAGCGGTAAGGCAATGGTCGTCACCGATTTACACGGTGCGTGGGATGCATATCAGCGGCTGCGCGACTTGTTCTTGGAGCAACAGGCCAAAGGCGAAGTAGACCGCCTCATTATCTGCGGAGATCTGATCCACAACGAAGGCATGGAAGAGGTTGATGCCAGCCTCGACATGCTGCTGGACGTGATGGCGCTGCAGGCCGATTTGGGCAAAGACAAAGTCATTATGCTCCTCGGCAACCACGAACTGCCGCATATTTATGGCCTCACACTCGCAAAAGGCTCGGTTGAATTCACCCCGCGATTTGAAAGCGCCATGACGCGCCTCGACCAACGCTATAAAGTTCCGATTAAGCGCAAAGAAGTACGCGCCTTTTTGGCGGGTCTGCCCTTCTTCGCCCGCACCAAAGGCGGCGTGTTGATTACCCACGCGGGTGCGGCCTCCGATGTGGCTTCAACCAAGCATGTCGAGCGTCTGCTGAGTTTGGAACACGATGATTTGATCGGACTGGCTGACCGCGAACTGAAAAAGTTCGATATTGGCAGCTTGCAGCGCGGTTATTCGCACTTCACGGGCATTTCCTACGACGAACAGGCCAAGCACTATCTTGCGGTCAGCGGCGCAAGCGACCCCCGATATAACGAATTATTGCGGGTTCTATTCCTCAGTGGTCAGAACACAGACTTCGATCTGATGTGGAACACCCTATTTTCGCAGAACGAATTGGATGTTGGCGAATCAGCCTACCTCAAAACGCTCAAAAACTTCTTGAGCTACTTTAGTACCGTCAGCAAAACCGAACTGCGGGTGCTTGTGTCCGGTCATATCAGTGTCAAAGATGGCTACGCGGAAATCGGCAAGCAGCAGCTCCGTATGGCAAGCTGCACCCACGCCTTCCCGCGCAAATCAGCCCGTTATTTGCTTTTGGACTGTGAAAAGACCATCAACTCGTCTGAGGATTTGCTTCCGGGTTTGCGCTACGTCTTTGAGAATGGCGATCAACCTGCGGCAGGGGCCGTCAGCGTCGCTCCGATGAAGTCGGCCTGACCTTTTACAAATTCCTCAACCGGCATCGCTTTGCGTCCGGCTAACTGAATGGTTTTCAGCCGCAGTAGGTCATGTCCTGTGCCGACCGCGATACCGTCGGCTGTTTTGACTACCTTACCCGCTGTTGCAGATCCACTTGCGACTTCGCCATTCAAAATCTTGAGTTGCTGTCCCTTGAAGAAGCTAAAGGTACCCGGCCAAGGCGTGAACGCTCGAATGAGTCGCTCAATGGCTAGAGCATCTTGTGACCAGTCGATATTGCCTTCTTCTTTTTTCACCTGTGGCGCAATCGTAATACCCGCTTCAGGCTGCGCTTGAGGCAAAATCGTACCGTCCAAATATCCGGGTAAGGTCTCCATCAGCAGTTCCGCGCCCAAAACCGATAACTTATCATGAAGTGATGCGCCGGTTTCATCGGCTGCAATCGGTATTGCCCGCATCTTCAGCATCGGCCCCGTATCGAGTCCGGCATCCATCTTCATGATGGTTACACCTGTTTCCGCATCCCCTGCGCGAATAACCGCTTGAATCGGTGCAGCACCGCGCCAGCGTGGCAGTAGTGAGGCATGAACATTGATCGAACCATGCTGCGGAATGTCCAAAACACTCTGCGGCAAAATCTGTCCGAAAGCCGCGACCACATACACATCCGGCTGCCACTGTTTTAGCTCGGCAATTGCTTCCGGCCGGCGCAAACGCTCTGGCTGTAAAACTGGAATGCGATGATCTAAAGCGACCTGCTTAATAGGTGACACATGAATTTGCTGTTTCCGCCCCGCTGGACGGTCAGGTTGCGTGACCACACCGATAACTGAATATTGTTTAATAAGTGCTTGTAAAATGGGGACTGAAAAATCCGGTGTTCCCATGAAGACGACCGTAGTCATGTGGTTGCTCCAACTAGCACAGTTGTACTGTATGTCTTGAAATGCTAAACTGTGCATTCTAAACATGCAGGGTATTGTGCTAAAACAATAAACAAAACATTATTCTAATTGCTGGATGCACATGTGTCTACATTATCAAAACGCTGGGTGATCGCCACGCCCGTACCGCCTGAAGTCCTTAACCGCTATCCAAACATGGGGAATGTGTTAGCACAGGTTCTTTATAATCGCGGCTTTACCGATGAGTTTGAAGCCGAAGATTTTTTAAACGCGAGTATCGAACCCTTCAATCCCTTCCAAATGAAAGGGATTAATCAAGCGGTTGCTCGCATTCGGCAGGCCATCAAAGCCCATGAGCAAATCATTGTGTATGGCGACTTCGATGCCGACGGTGTAACCTCGACGACGCTGCTGGTACAAACCCTGACCGCACTCGGTGCCATCGTTAAACCCTATATTCCCCATCGCGTCGATGAAGGCTATGGTCTAAACAGTGAAGCACTGCTCCGATTAGCCCGTGAAGGAGTCAAACTCGTCATCACCGTCGATTGTGGCATTCGCTCGGTTGATGAGGTCGAGGATGGTAAAGCGGCGGGACTGGATTTGATTGTCACCGATCATCACACTATCGGTCCGGAAATTCCAAAGGCGCTTGCGGTCTTAAATCCCAAGCAAGAGGACTGTAAATATCCCGAAGATATGTTGGCTGGGGTAGGGGTAGCCTTCAAGCTGGCGGATGCGCTTCTGCGCGTAGCAAAACAAAATCACCAGACTCCCAATTTGGATATTGAAGACTTGCTGGATTTGGTCGCCATCGGCACAGTGGCTGATCTTGCACCCATGAACCGCACTGAAAATCGGATCTTAGTGCGGCGGGGCTTGGAAGTCATTAATCGGGCCAAACGTCCCGGCGTACAAGCGCTTTTAGAAGTTTCCGGTGTCAAACCCGGTACCGTTACCGCCATGAATATTGGCTTTTCGCTCGGCCCACGCATCAACGCTGCCGGACGGCTCGAAAGCGCGATGATCGCGTATCACCTGCTTTCGGCTACAGATTATGCGACCGCCTTGCGCCTAGCACAACAATTGCAAACTTTGAATGTTCAGCGCCAAGATTTGACCCGTGAGGCTCAAGAAGTCGTGCGTAACCGCGTGGAAGCGGAACGCATTACTACTTCCCTGATTTTTGCGTCGGGTGATTTTAAGGCAGGCATTGTGGGGTTAGTAGCAGGACGGTTGACGGAGGAATACTCACGTCCAACAGTGATTATGGAAGCGGGCGAAACCGAGAGCCGCGCCTCCTGCCGCAGCATCCCGCAGTTTGATATTACTCACGCGCTTGACCAATGTGCCGATTTGTTGGTGCGGCATGGCGGTCATGCTCAGGCGGCGGGCTTCACCGTTTTGAACAACAACATCCCTGCCTTGAAAGCCAAGTTGATGCAGCTCGCGGATGATGGCCTCGCGGGGCAGGATTTGCGTCCGATACTCGAAATTGATGCGGAGGTCGAAGCCAAAGCGCTCACCGAATGGCTGGTCTATGATCTAGTGCGGCTTGAACCCACAGGCTACCACAGTGCAGCTCCCGTATTGATGACTCCAAATTTACGTGTACTTGATGCGCGGACGGTGGGTAAAGAAGGGCATCATCTTAAACTGAAGTTGGCGCGGGTAGGACAACCGCCCTTGGATGCTATCGGCTTTGGCTTGGGCGATTGGCTAGATCGCATGCCTGAGCGCATTGACGTGGCTTATCAACTTGAGATTAATGAGTGGAACGGCAATCGCAGCCTGCAATTGAATATGCAGGATATTCGCCCCGCAGGCAGCGCATAATGTTCTTGAAATCGAAACTTCGTCTCTCGCGGATTCTACTGGGCTTTAGTCTTTGTTTCTTGTTATTTGGTGTTCGCCTTGCTGCGCAAGATACGATACCCGCCAATCCCTTCGGGGTAGTCGAAGGCTTTTGGTTGCCGGATACCGTGTGCGAGTTGGGTGTAGGTTGGGAGCGTATTATCTTCGATTGGTCGCAGCACCAACCGAACGGCCCCGACGATTGGTACACCTTGAATGTTGATGACCGCTGGTTGAAAGCCGCCAAGGATTGCAACCGCGAAGTCGTGGCTATTTTCAAGCATACCCCCGCATGGGCAACGGATGGCACGCCGGGGGCGGGCGTGCCGCGCGGATTGTACTTGCCCATCGATGACCCGAATAATCTTTGGGCACGATTTGTCCGCCGCAGCGCCGAATATTATGCCCCGCGTGGCGTCAAGCGTTATATCATCTGGAATGAGCCGGATATTACCCGCGACACTTATGGCTTTGAGTTTGAAGGTTCGCTCGACGATTATTACCAGATGTTGAAGGTGGCCTATTTAGCGCTCAAAGAAGGTAATTCACAAGCGGAAGTGCTGTTGGCAGGTACGACTTATTGGCATGATGTAAACGCAGGACGGCGTTTGTATCTTGATCGCCTATTGGAACGCATCACCAGTGACCCTGATGCTCCCGCGCACAATTACTATTTTGATGTCGCTAGCCTGCATATTTATTTCCGCACTGAAACCGTCTATGATATTGTCAAGCAAACGCGCCAATTGCTGGATAAATATGGCCTAAAAGACAAGCGCATCTGGATTAACGAGACCAACGCTGGCCCGACCGATGACCCGCTTTGGCCTGTGGTTCGTCCGCAGTATCAGATTAATCTCGATCAGCAAGCCGCCTTCATTGTCCAAGCAGCAGCCTTAGGGCTGGCAGGTGGCGCGGAACGCATCGCTGTTTACAAATTCTACGATTGGAACTTACCGCCCGGAGACGAGTCATTTGGTCTCTTGCGGGCTGACGGTTCGCGTCGGCCTGCGTTTGACGCATGGAAAATGGTGATCCAGCAGTTTGAGGGTGTAAAAGAAGGTACAGTTGCTCAAACCGCGAATACAGAAGCGGTGCGCTTAACCTTGGCGGATGAGAGTTTCCTATATGTCTTATGGGCGCGTACTGCTGTTGATGTGAATCTAATGGCTTCTATGTCTAATAATCCTGTAGCATTGCTCGATCAATATGGGGATAATCAATTGGCAACGCTCGACGCAAAAGGTCAGCTCGCGCTCACCCTCAAAGGTGCGCGTTGTGATAAGAAAGATGGATGCGCTGTGGGTGGAGATGTTCAAATCCTTCATGCCACCCAAGCTGCCTTGCAGGAAGTTACATCTAATGGGACGGTCGAAATTAAGTTTGAGTAGGCTATAGAAGAGGTCGTAATGTCATCAAATGGTTATAGTGCGCCGAGCAGCAACGGAAATAGTTCGGCGGGGGT
>JADMIO012752998.1_pt1 | contig 14074 bp, 12 predicted proteins | sample 8958161 | NCBI WGS metagenome assembly JADMIO01 (sample SAMN16585339, study PRJNA669376) | soil metagenome | isolation source: Crop rotation soil | place: USA: Cullars Rotation, Alabama | collected 2011 | reverse complement strand
AGGCCCGCGAGCGCCTTCTCGAGGTCCCGCCGCTCGAAGGCGCCGCGCTCGACGTCGAGCATTACCCGCTCGGCGACCTTGCCGTCGAGCTTGAATCGGCCGGCCGAGGCCTTCGCGAAGTACTCCGCCACGCCGCCGAACACGAGCTTCTGGAGGTCCCGCGCGCCGAGCTTCCGGTCGGAGAACTCCAGCGGCACGACCGTCAGGGTGTAGGAGGCGCGGGGTTTCGCGGCGGGGCCTTCGAGGGGGGCTTCGGGAAAAGCGTAGTCGGCTTTCTGGGCGTCGCTGAGGGGCGCCTTGGCCCGGATGCGCTCCTTCTCCGCCGCGATCGGTGCGCCTGCTTGCGCCGCGAGGCAGAGGAGCAGCGCGAGCCTCATTTGGGCGCGTCCTTCTTCTTGAAGGCCGCCACGGCCGCCTGGAGGGCGCGGGCCTTCTCCTGGACGTACTTGGTGTGGCCGTAATTGGTCAGCAGGTCCTCCATGACCTTGACCGCCTCGGTCTTGTCGGGCTGCTTGAGCAGCTCCAACGCCTTCAGGTGCAGCTCCAACGCCTTCTTCTCCTCGTCGGCGGTCGGGGCCTTGGACGACGGCGCCGGCTGCGAGCCGCCGACCTGCTTCTTCAGGTCCTTCCAGATCCGGACCTTCTCGCGCACGCCCGGGTCCAGGCCGCCCAAGTCCACGTACTTCTCGTAGTGGTCCATCGCCAGGATCATCCGGTCCTCGAACTTCTCCTCGTAGAGCTCGCCCAGGCAGAGGTGCGCCTCGGGGTCCGACGGCTTGAAGCGCGCCGCGTTGAGGAGGTCGTCCACCGCCGGCTTGTACTGCGCGCGGCTCGAGAGGATCATGGCCCGGTTGAAGTAGGCGTCCGCGTACGCGGGATTCTTCCGGATCGCCGCCGAGAAGTCGTCCACCGCCCGCTGCTCGTAGACCCGGCTGTCGCCCGGCGTCTTGGGGTCGAGGCGCATCTGGATCAGGCAGCGGCCCCGCTCGTAGAAGGCCTCGGCGTTCTCGGGGTTGGCCTTCACGGCCTGCGTGTAGAGCCGCGCGGCCTCGGTCAGCTGGCCCTGCCGGGCGGCCTCGCGGCCGTCCTCGACGTAGCGGTGCGACTCCGCGACCGCGGGGGCGTTGTCCTGCGCGACGCAGCCCGAGAGCGCGGCGGCGGCCGCGAGCACGCCCGAAAGAAGGAGGGACCGGATCATCGCTGCGGTGTTCCTCATGAGGGGTTACTTGCGGACCCGCTCCAGCCAGCGGTCGCTTTCCGACTCGATGTCGCGCGGGTCCATGATCTTCAGGCGCGACTTCTCCAGCTGCGTGATCTCCTCGAGCTCCATCGCGGTGTACGCGACGTAGGGCGTCAGGAAGATCATCAGCTCGCGCTTGATCATGCGCTTCGACGTGTTCGAGAAGAGCCAGCCCAGCAGGGGAATGTCGCCCAGGATGGGCACCTTCGACACCGTGTCGTCGAGCGAATCGCGGATCAGGCCGCCGATGACGACCGTGGTCCCGTTCCGGACCGCCACGGTGGTCTGGGCGTTGTTCACGTTGAACGTGGGCGACGTCACCCCGTTCGTGATGACCACGGCCTCCGCCTGCGAGGCGACGTCGGAGATCTCGGGCGCCACGATCATCGTGACCAGCCCGTCGGGGTTGATGTGGGGCGTGACGTTGAGCAGGATGCCGATGCGCTCGTAGGTCACCGTGTTGATCGTGTTGCCCAGCTGGTTGACCTGCGTGTTAGTGATGCGCGGCACGTCCTTGCCCACGTTGATGTTCGCCGTCTGGTTGTCGAGCACCATGATGCGCGGCGTCGCCAGCACCTTGAGGCGCCCTTCCGAGGCGAAGGCGTTCAGGGTCGCCTGGTACTTGCCGTTGTCCGGAGTCAGCGTGTACGTCATGCCGGACGTGCCCAGGGGGAAGTCGGTGCCGAAGCGGTTCGTCGTCTGGGCGCTGTGCGTCGCGGTGAACTTGTTCTCCCAGAAGCCCTCGACGCCGAACTGGAGGCTCTCGTCGAGCGTCACGTCGGCGATGAGGACCTTGATGAGGACTTGGGGGCGCATCCGGTCCAGGTCGCGCAGGAGGCCCTGGATCGACGCGAAGTTGCGGGGCGAGGTGCGGATGACCAGCGAGTTGGTGGTCGTGTCCGCCTGGATGTCGGCCTGACCTTCGATGCCGCGCCGCGCTTCTTCGTCCTGGGGGGCGGCGGGGGCGGGCGCGTCCTGCTGCCCGGGGCCTTCCAGGGGCCCCAGGTTGCCGAAGCGCGAGCCGCCGAAGCCGCTGCCGCCGCCGCGCGTCGAGCCGCCGCGGGTGCTGCCCGAGTTGCCGTACGGGTTGCCGTTTTGCTGCTGCATGCCGCTGAAGAGGCCCTGGTTCTGGCCGTTCCGGTTGTTCAGCTGCTGGTTGTTGAGGGCCGAGCCGTTGCCCGTCTGGCTGCTGCGGAGCAGGTTCTGGAGCGTGACCGAGAGGTTCGCGGCGTCCGCGTTCCTCAGCGGGATCACGTAGGTGCTGACGGTCTCGGTCGGGTCCTGGTCCAGCTTCTTCACGACGTCGTCGATGATCGCGATGTAGTCCTTGGACGCCTTGGCGATCACGGAGCGGGTGCGGACGTCCGACGTGATCTCCACTTCCTGGCTGGGCAGGAGCGGGCTGCTGCCGCCGCCGCTGTTCCGGCCGCCGCCGGCCATCATCATGCCGCCGAACTGGTTCTGGTTGCCGCCGCTGCCGCGGTTGTTGCCCGCGTTCGAGGTCGCGGTCACCTGAGGCCGGAAGAGCGCCTGTAGGATGGTCGCCATCTGGACCGGGTCGGCGTTCTCCAGCTTGTAGATCTTCACCTCGAGGAGGTCGTTCACCTGGCGGTCGATCTCGGTCATGACCGCGTCGATGAGGACAAGCCGCTGCTCGCTGGCGGACACGAGGACCGAGTTGGTGCGCAGCTCGGCCACCGCGCGGACTTCCTTGGTCGCGCCCTGGGGGTCGCCCTGCTGGGCGCCGGGGGCGCCGCCGCCCATCCAGACCGGGAGCATGCCGCCGCGGCCGCCGCGGTTCTGCTGGCTGGAGTTGGTGGGCGTCTCGGCGAAGAGGTCGTTCACCAGCTTCGCCACCGCGGTGGCGTCGGCGAAGCGCAGCGCGTAGAGCTTCAGCTTGACGGCCGACGCGGACTTGTCGTCGAGCCGGAGGATCAGGTCCTCGATGATCTTCATGTTGTCGTCGGTCGCGCTCACGATGACCGAGTTCGTGCGGACCTCGGCGGTGATGCGGACCATCTCGTGGGCCAGCGCGCGGCCCGAGGGGCCGCCCCCGCCTTCGCCGCGCTCGCCCCGGCCGCCTCCGCCGCCCCCGAACATCCGCCAGATGTTCGACATCGGGTTCTGCTGGCCGGTCTCGCCCTTCATCGTCTCCTTCTTGAAGACGTCGTTGAGCGTCTTGGCGGTCTCGGTCGCGTCCGCGTTCCGCAGCGTGAAGACCTTGATCTTCAGCTCCGCGGAGGTGCTGACGTCGATGACCTTCAGGATGCGGGCGGCGCGGTTGATGCCCTCGGAGCGGCCCGTCAGGATCACCGAGTTGGAGTAGGTCGAGATCGCCATGCTCCCCGTGGAGCCGTCCGAGGTCCCCGCGAGGGCGCTGCGGAGGACGTCGCCCAGCTCCTTCTGGACGTCGATGACGTTGACCGCCTTGAGGGGGATGATCTGGGTGCGGACCTGGTCCGTCAGCGGGATGGTCTCCGGGTCGCCGCCCACGTAGATCTCGATGCCGCGCTTCATGGCGTCGGAGATGTCCAGGACCTTGAGGGTCTGGCCCTCCTTGGGCAGGGCGGGGGAGTAGGGGTTCAGGATGACGCGGCCGTGCTGCCGCAGGGCGGAGTTGAGGAAGTCCAGGCACTTGGAGACCGGCACGTCCGTGTCGCTGACGGCCGTGATGGTGCCCGAGGTGGCCTTCTCCTGGACGAAGATCCAGCCCGTCACGGAGCTGACGTAGCGCAGGATCGTGTCCAGCGACGCGTCCTTGAAGTTGAACTTGAGCTTCTTCTCCTCTTCGGCGTGCTTGTCCTGCCCTGCGGCGAGCGGCGTCGAGCCGGCCAGGCCGCAGAGCGACAGGATCGCGAGCGCGAAGACGGCGAGCGTGCGTCGATGCATGGTTCCCAGCCCCCTAAAGACGAGACCTTCCCCCGGGATTATTGATCGTCATTGTTGGGACGATTCTTCTTCCCCCGCTCCTTTTTCATCTTCTCCAGGACCTTGTTCTTCTCTTCGGTGTCGAGCGGCTTGATCTCGGCCTTCTCCTCGGACTCGGACGGCGCCGCCTCGGGGTCGTCCGAGCTCGCCGCCGCCGGCGCGCCCTTCATCTCGGCCGGGAGCGAGTCCCCGACCGAGAGCTCCTTGGCGATCTCGCCCTTGAGGAAGGTGGCCTTGTCGGCCGTCACGGGACCCACCTTCAGCCCGATGACCTCCTCGCCGGACTTCAGGAACTTGGGGTCCTTGAACTGCTTCAGCGAGGATTCGTTCCGGTCCTCGACCACGACCAGGTAGCACTTCATTTTGGCGTCGAAGAAGATGCCCGTCACCACGGGCGCCTTGGGCTTCGGGGCCGCCGCCGGCTCGGACGATCTCGAGGACTTCGAGAACGACGTCGACGGCGTCCTCCTCTTGGGCCCGTAGGGGGCGAAGATGTTCGAGTCGCGCAGCGCCTTGATGTCGGAGGACGCGATGGCGGGGCGGTCGACGTCCGCCTGCACGACCCCCGTCGGTTTCACCTGGGGCTCGTCGCCGAGGAACAACAGGACCACTGTTAACCAGGTGATCATTTCGCACCCGCCTTCACCGGGACCGGAGCGTACTCGATGGTCGACAACCTCAGGTCCACGTCCAGGCGGTCCTCCTTTTCATACTGCGACGACACGGTCAACTTCAGGGGCTTCAGGAACTCCTTCGAGTTGTGGAGCTCCACCAGCAGGTCCACGAACTGGGCCCACGTCAGTTTGAACTTGGTATCAAAGATGTATTCCTTGAAATCGCCCTGCTGGACGGCCTGGGGGGTGCCCGAGACGTCGAAGACCACCCCCACCTTGTCGAAGATCTCCGTCAGGTGGGTCATGAAGTTCGTGTGGACGTCGGGCAGGTGGGGCTGGTCGAGCCGGTCCCGGATCTTGTTCCAGTTCCGGGTCACGGTCTCCTGGCTGTTCAGCGCGGTGTTGGCCTTCCGGATCTGGCCCTCGGTCGCGGTCAGGTCCTCGTTGATCTTCTGAAGGGGCGTGACGACCAGCGCCATGACGGCCTTGTCGAGCACGAAGGCGCCGGCGACGATCGCCGTCAGGATGACCAGGACTCTCGTCCGCTTGTCCATCAGTTCTTCTTCTTCTTCGGGTCGTAGCCGGCCACGACGGCGCTGACCGTGAAGTCCTTCTTGTACTCCGCCTTCTCGCCCTTGTTGGAGTCGATGCGGTCGATCGAGATGCTGCCGAACTTCTTGGTCTTGTTGAGCGCGGTGACGAAGTCGGTCACGTGGACGTCGTCCCGCGCCTTGCCCTGGAGCCGGATGACGCCCGGGTCCTCGAAGCTGGCGCTGACGATCCAGAGGTTGCGGGTGTTCACGTTCTGGCGGATGGCCGTGAGGATGTCGATCCAGACGTTCCGGGTCCGGTACCACTGATCGCCCTTCTGGGTCTGCTCGATCATGCGGGTGAGGGCGGCCGCGCGCGGCTGCAGCCTCGCGAGGTCCTGCTTCTTCGTCTCGAGGAGCGCCCGCTTGGAGGCGATGTGGACCTGCGACCAGACGAAGAGCATGATCAGCACGGCGGCCGCCAGGCCGGCGACCCGGTGGTTGCGGGTGAGCTTGAACTTGCGGACCACGACGGGCGGGTGCAGCAGGTCCGGCATCGACGTCCCGCGGAGCAGGCCCGCGCAGACGCCGGCGGCCGTCGCGGTCCGGAGGCTGCCCGGCCCCACGGCGCTCACGTCCTTCCGGAGGAGCTTGCCGACGGCGTCCGCCAGCTCCGAGGCGTCCTGTCCCTCGCCCGCGAGGACGATCCGGCCCACGTCCTGGCCGGGCGCGCGGCTCGCGTAGGACAGCAGCGTGCGCTGGATTTCCTGGGCGACGTCCTGGGGGGAGTAGCCCTCCTCCAGCGGCGCCGTGCGGGAGAGTTCCATGCGGCCCTGGTTCGTCACCAGGATCTCGGCCTCGGCGCCGGAGACCTCGACGAGGGCCGCCGCCTCGGGCTTCCCGTAGAGGGACAGCAGCCCGAACGAGCTCACGTAGGCGCCCGCCACTTTCATGCCGGCGGCCTCGACGGCCGTCACGGCCGGGTCCAGGACCTCGCGGGGCACGGCCGCCACCTGCACCCGCACCTTCCCCTCGCTGCGCCCGGTCTCGACGTACGAGTAGCGGACCTGGTCCAGGGGGAGGGGCATCTCGCGCTCGACCTGGAAGCGGACCATGGCGACGAGCTCGTCGGGCGTGCCCGCGGGCAGCTCCAGCTCGCGGAGCAGCGCCTGGCCGCGCGAGACCACCAGGACCCCGCGGGGGCCGGAGACGCCGGTCTTGCCGAGCGCCGCGCGGATGCTCTCCGCGTCGATGCCGCCGAGGTCGGCGCTGCCGGACTGGACGATCTCCGGCCCGCGACCGTTCATCTTCACGGTCACGGCCGTCAGCGTCTTCGGACCCAGCTCGATCGCGGTCAGCATAAGGAAATCACCACAGAGACACGGAGCTCGCAGAGAAGATCTTCCTCTGCTCCACTCCGGCCCATCCCAACATGTTCTTCTCCGTGTCCTCGGTGTCTCTGTGGTTCTCTTATCGGCTCGGATTCGGCCCGTCCTGCGGGTCGTACGGCATTCCCAGCTTCGACTGATCCTTCCAGTAGACGAGCCGCGGGTTCGGCGTCGCCAGCTTGTCGAACACCGCCACCATGCGCCGGAACGCGCCCGGGCGCTCCGGCACGTCCTGGGCCTGCGCCCCGTCGTCGTACGGCGTCCCCACGCGTCCCACCGCGTGGATCCGGAACTGGTAGGAGCGGCACGTGATGAACGGCGCGAACCGCTGGAGCACCGCCGGCTCCACCACGTTCAGCAACCAGCCCATGTTGGACAGATCGTTCCCCGGGGTGGTTCGGTACTCCATGAGTTTGAGCGCGATTTCCTCGGTTATTCCCGGAAGACAGAGAAGAACCTGCTTCGGGGCGGTGTTGACGTTCACGAGGCCGGGAACCTTCTCGTCGTCCACGACGCCCAGCTTGTCCCCGGCCAGGACCTCCTTGAAGCGCTGGACGCTCAGGACCGCCGGCACCCCCTGGCCCCCGAGGAGCTGTGCCACCGACAGGAACGGCACGGCCTGCCGCATGATCAGGATCTGCTGGACCTCGGGATTTTGCAGGCCGGCCCGCACGAGCTCCGGCGCCGACGCGGAGTTCAGGTTGATGCGCTTGGTGCCCTCCGCGTCGACGTTGCGGTCGGCGCTCCAGACCGTGCAGAGCGACCAGAGGCCGGGGTCGAGCTTCCCGTCGCGGTTGTCGGGCGGCCAGGTCTCGTCGCCGTCGTTCTCGTTCGGCTCCAGCCGCCCATTCAGGTTGAAGTCCTCGCCGAAGAGCAGCGGCGGGGTGATGCCCCTCACGTAGAGGAGCTCCTCCACCGTCTCGAAGGGCTGGCTCTTGCAGTTGTACGGCGGCGTGAGCGCGTTGTAGTACGAGCTCTCGGCGCCCGAGGCGCTCGGGGTGGCGTCGGCGTCGCGCCAGTCGAGGATGGCGTCGACGATCTCCTCGGTCATGTTCGGCAGCTTGAGCAGGACGTCCCGCGGGGCCGTGTTGAGGTTGATCTTGGACGCCTCGTCGTCGAGCCCCCACAGGACCGTCTGGGTGTCGTCGTAGGTGGGCCGGAAGATCGTGAAGGCGCCGTCGCCGAGCGGCACTTCGAAGAAGGCGTCGGGGTTGTTGGCCCACGTGGTGTCGGTGAGGCTCTGCCACTTCTGGGTGTCGTTGAGGACCGTGGCGCAGGCCAGGTCGATGGCGCTCCAGGCCAGCTGCTCGGCCTTCTTGCCGTCCGCGTAGCCCCCCGACACCGCGTACTCGACTTGCATGTCGGCGAGGAAGGAGTACATCAACAACGTCAAAATTGCCATTAACCACAGGACTATCAACAGCGCCACGCCCCTTCTGTCCCGGCGAAGGATCGAGAATCGAGAATCGAGAATTCCGTCCCCGCCCTTTCCCTGCCCGGGGGAGGGGCAGGGGCGGGGAGCCTCTTCATTCTCCATTCTCGATTCTTTATTCTTCGTCACTGCGTTTTCTCCGGCGTCTCGGCGCCCACCGGAAGATAAATGCGCGAGGTGAAGGGCTCGACCAGGGTCTCTCCCCTCCACTCCCCCCGGATATAGACGGTCACCTCGACCGCCTTGGGCAGTTTTCTCGTCTGGGTGGAGTCCCAGGTGTCGACCCACTGCCCGTTGTCGTAGTAGCGGAAGTTGATGTAGGCCACGTCGTCCGCGATCCCCGTCACGTCCTCCTCGCGGTGCACCGGGCCGCTCGGGGGCGTCAGCTCCAGCGGACGCTCGCGCAGCAGCCCGTGCGGCTTGCGCTTCTCGTCCGCCTCGATCGCGTAGCTGACCTTGGAGACGTCGATCCCGCGGACGACGTCGACCACGGTCACGTCGTAGGGCGAGGCCGAGTGCCGGTTCACGGAGACGAACTCGAGCTTGTCCAGGGGCTCCTTCTCGGAGCCGACGTTCGTCCCGATGAACCCGGTGTCGAAGGCGGCGCCCGGCATCACCGCGCCGCGGAGGTCGTCCTCGACGGCCTGCAGCGCGGCCCGCGCCGACTGGAACAGCTGCGCGCGGAACTCCGCGCGCGTCGTGATGCCGCGCGCCGAGTCGAAGAGGGAGTAGGTCGCGGCCACGACGATCGCGAAGATCGCCGTCGCGACGCTCAGCTCCAGGAGGGTAAAGCCGCGGCGCTTCATTTCGGCGGGCTCGTCGTCGACGGGGACGACGGGCTCGTGGTCGAGCCGGTCGACGGCGTCGGACGGTCCTTCATCAGGCGCACGAGTTCGTAGCGACGGTCCTGGTTGCGCTCCTGCCACTTGATCCGGACGGTCAGCTGCGTGAGGCCGGTGATGCTCCCGGTGGCGGAGGTCGTCTCGAAGCTGAAGTCGGGCTCGTCCTCGAAGCCGCCGCTCTGGTTCGACGTGAGCGCGAGCTGGCCGGTCTCGAAGTCGGTGAGGACCCGCTGCGCGAGCATCGCGGCCCGCGTCGCGAACTGCGCGGTCGTCGACGCCCGCGCCCCGGTCGTGAAGCCCTGCGAGAGCAGCGCCATCGCCGCCACCGCGACGACCAGCGCGACCAGGACCTCGATCAGGGTAAACCCGCCGCGCTTCATGGCTCGTCCTTCGCCAGCTCGATGTAAATCTTGGACGTGGCCGACTCCACCCGGAGGGTCTGGCGGTCGCCGTTCTCGTTGGACAGGATGACGGTCGCCTCGGTCGAGGTCCCGTCCGGCCGGAACTCGATGTAGCGACGCGCGCTGTTGTTCGGGTCCGTCTCGGCGCCCTCGATCAGCTCGAAGAGGACCTCCTCGGGGAGCTGCACGTCCTCCCAGGCGCCCGACAGCTTCTGGAACTTCCCGGGCTCCTTGAGGGGGCGGGACTCGACCTCGATCCAGAACTGCTTCTTGGCCGAGTCCATGAGGAGCCGCTGGCGGCAGCCCGTGAGGGCCGCGTCGGTCCGGGCCTTGCGGGCCCACGCGAAGAGCCGCTCGGTCGAGGTGCGGACCTGCAGGCTGGGGAACGAGTCCGAGAAGCGCGGCGCCACGATGGTCGCGAGCGTGAAGATGACGACCATCACGAGGATGAGCTCGATCAGGGTGAACCCTTCGCCCCTTCGGGAGGGGCTACGGAGGGCAAGCCCTGACTGCCTGCTTCTCATCGTCGTCCTTACTTGCCCAGCCAGACGTCGTCCTCCGTGCCGGCCGCGCCGTCCGGGCCCCACGAGAAGAGGTCGAAGCCGCTGGGGAACTTGGAGCCCGGGCAGACGTACTGGTAGTCGTTCCCTTTCCAGCACATTGGGATCCTAAGCTTAGAATTCCACGTGGACAAGTTGTCGCGGCCGCTTCTATAGTGTCACCTAAATACTAGTGACTCCAGCGTAACTGGACTGGCCACAGTTAGGCCGCAAATGTAATCACACTGGCTCACCTTCGGGTGGGCCTTTCTGCGTTCGCGAGTGGACCCGATAAGCTCATGGAGCGGCGTAACCGTCGCACAGGAAGGACAGAGAAAGCGCGGATCTGGGAAGTGACGGACAGAACGGTCAGGACCTGGATTGGGGAGGCGGTTGCCGCCGCTGCTGCTGACGGTGTGACGTTCTCTGTTCCGGTCACACCACATACGTTCCGCCATTCCTATGCGATGCACATGCTGTATGCCGGTATACCGCTGAAAGTTCTGCAAAGCCTGATGGGACATAAGTCCATCAGTTCAACGGAAGTCTACACGAAGGTTTTTGCGCTGGATGTGGCTGCCCGGCACCGGGTGCAGTTTGCGATGCCGGAGTCTGATGCGGTTGCGATGCTGAAACAATTATCCTGAGAATAAATGCCTTGGCCTTTATATGGAAATGTGGAACTGAGTGGATATGCTGTTTTTGTCTGTTAAACAGAGAAGCTGGCTGTTATCCACTGAGAAGCGAACGAAACAGTCGGGAAAATCTCCCATTATCGTAGAGATCCGCATTATTAATCTCAGGAGCCTGTGTAGCGTTTATAGGAAGTAGTGTTCTGTCATGATGCCTGCAAGCGGTAACGAAAACGATTTGAATATGCCTTCAGGAACAATAGAAATCTTCGTGCGGTGTTACGTTGAAGTGGAGCGGATTATGTCAGCAATGGACAGAACAACCTAATGAACACAGAACCATGATGTGGTCTGTCCTTTTACAGCCAGTAGTGCTCGCCGCAGTCGAGCGACAGGGCGAAGCCCTCGGCTGGTTGCCCTCGCCGCTGGGCTGGCGGCCGTCTATGGCCCTGCAAACGCGCCAGAAACGCCGTCGAAGCCGTGTGCGAGACACCGCGGCCGGCCGCCGGCGTTGTGGATACCTCGCGGAAAACTTGGCCCTCACTGACAGATGAGGGGCGGACGTTGACACTTGAGGGGCCGACTCACCCGGCGCGGCGTTGACAGATGAGGGGCAGGCTCGATTTCGGCCGGCGACGTGGAGCTGGCCAGCCTCGCAAATCGGCGAAAACGCCTGATTTTACGCGAGTTTCCCACAGATGATGTGGACAAGCCTGGGGATAAGTGCCCTGCGGTATTGACACTTGAGGGGCGCGACTACTGACAGATGAGGGGCGCGATCCTTGACACTTGAGGGGCAGAGTGCTGACAGATGAGGGGCGCACCTATTGACATTTGAGGGGCTGTCCACAGGCAGAAAATCCAGCATTTGCAAGGGTTTCCGCCCGTTTTTCGGCCACCGCTAACCTGTCTTTTAACCTGCTTTTAAACCAATATTTATAAACCTTGTTTTTAACCAGGGCTGCGCCCTGTGCGCGTGACCGCGCACGCCGAAGGGGGGTGCCCCCCCTTCTCGAACCCTCCCGGTCGAGTGAGCGAGGAAGCACCAGGGAACAGCACTTATATATTCTGCTTACACACGATGCCTGAAAAAACTTCCCTTGGGGTTATCCACTTATCCACGGGGATATTTTTATAATTATTTTTTTTATAGTTTTTAGATCTTCTTTTTTAGAGCGCCTTGTAGGCCTTTATCCATGCTGGTTCTAGAGAAGGTGTTGTGACAAATTGCCCTTTCAGTGTGACAAATCACCCTCAAATGACAGTCCTGTCTGTGACAAATTGCCCTTAACCCTGTGACAAATTGCCCTCAGAAGAAGCTGTTTTTTCACAAAGTTATCCCTGCTTATTGACTCTTTTTTATTTAGTGTGACAATCTAAAAACTTGTCACACTTCACATGGATCTGTCATGGCGGAAACAGCGGTTATCAATCACAAGAAACGTAAAAATAGCCCGCGAATCGTCCAGTCAAACGACCTCACTGAGGCGGCATATAGTCTCTCCCGGGATCAAAAACGTATGCTGTATCTGTTCGTTGACCAGATCAGAAAATCTGATGGCACCCTACAGGAACATGACGGTATCTGCGAGATCCATGTTGCTAAATATGCTGAAATATTCGGATTGACCTCTGCGGAAGCCAGTAAGGATATACGGCAGGCATTGAAGAGTTTCGCGGGGAAGGAAGTGGTTTTTTATCGCCCTGAAGAGGATGCCGGCGATGAAAAAGGCTATGAATCTTTTCCTTGGTTTATCAAACGTGCGCACAGTCCATCCAGAGGGCTTTACAGTGTACATATCAACCCATATCTCATTCCCTTCTTTATCGGGTTACAGAACCGGTTTACGCAGTTTCGGCTTAGTGAAACAAAAGAAATCACCAATCCGTATGCCATGCGTTTATACGAATCCCTGTGTCAGTATCGTAAGCCGGATGGCTCAGGCATCGTCTCTCTGAAAATCGACTGGATCATAGAGCGTTACCAGCTGCCTCAAAGTTACCAGCGTATGCCTGACTTCCGCCGCCGCTTCCTGCAGGTCTGTGTTAATGAGATCAACAGCAGAACTCCAATGCGCCTCTCATACATTGAGAAAAAGAAAGGCCGCCAGACGACTCATATCGTATTTTCCTTCCGCGATATCACTTCCATGACGACAGGATAGTCTGAGGGTTATCTGTCACAGATTTGAGGGTGGTTCGTCACATTTGTTCTGACCTACTGAGGGTAATTTGTCACAGTTTTGCTGTTTCCTTCAGCCTGCATGGATTTTCTCATACTTTTTGAACTGTAATTTTTAAGGAAGCCAAATTTGAGGGCAGTTTGTCACAGTTGATTTCCTTCTCTTTCCCTTCGTCATGTGACTTGATATCGGGGGTTAGTTCGTCATCATTGATGAGGGTTGATTATCACAGTTTATTACTCTGAATTGGCTATCCGCGTGTGTACCTCTACCTGGAGTTTTTCCCACGGTGGATATTTCTTCTTGCGCTGAGCGTAAGAGCTATCTGACAGAACAGTTCTTCTTTGCTTCCTCGCCAGTTCGCTCGCTATGCTCGGTTACACGGCTGCGGCGAGCGCTAGTGATAATAAGTGACTGAGGTATGTGCTCTTCTTATCTCCTTTTGTAGTGTTGCTCTTATTTTAAACAACTTTGCGGTTTTTTGATGACTTTGCGATTTTGTTGTTGCTTTGCAGTAAATTGCAAGATTTAATAAAAAAACGCAAAGCAATGATTAAAGGATGTTCAGAATGAAACTCATGGAAACACTTAACCAGTGCATAAACGCTGGTCATGAAATGACGAAGGCTATCGCCATTGCACAGTTTAATGATGACAGCCCGGAAGCGAGGAAAATAACCCGGCGCTGGAGAATAGGTGAAGCAGCGGATTTAGTTGGGGTTTCTTCTCAGGCTATCAGAGATGCCGAGAAAGCAGGGCGACTACCGCACCCGGATATGGAAATTCGAGGACGGGTTGAGCAACGTGTTGGTTATACAATTGAACAAATTAATCATATGCGTGATGTGTTTGGTACGCGATTGCGACGTGCTGAAGACGTATTTCCACCGGTGATCGGGGTTGCTGCCCATAAAGGAGGCGTTTACAAAACCTCAGTTTCTGTTCATCTTGCTCAGGATCTGGCTCTGAAGGGGCTACGTGTTTTGCTCGTGGAAGGTAACGACCCCCAGGGAACAGCCTCAATGTATCACGGATGGGTACCAGATCTTCATATTCATGCAGAAGACACTCTCCTGCCTTTCTATCTTGGGGAAAAGGACGATGTCACTTATGCAATAAAGCCCACTTGCTGGCCGGGGCTTGACATTATTCCTTCCTGTCTGGCTCTGCACCGTATTGAAACTGAGTTAATGGGCAAATTTGATGAAGGTAAACTGCCCACCGATCCACACCTGATGCTCCGACTGGCCATTGAAACTGTTGCTCATGACTATGATGTCATAGTTATTGACAGCGCGCCTAACCTGGGTATCGGCACGATTAATGTCGTATGTGCTGGGGAAAG
>JADMIO010976208.1_pt1 | contig 14074 bp, 11 predicted proteins | sample 8958161 | NCBI WGS metagenome assembly JADMIO01 (sample SAMN16585339, study PRJNA669376) | soil metagenome | isolation source: Crop rotation soil | place: USA: Cullars Rotation, Alabama | collected 2011 | reverse complement strand
ATCGAGTTTTTCCTGGGGTTGGACGGCGAAAAGCTCTGAGCTCTCCCCTTCGATGTCGAGATCCAGGCCGATCCCGAGTTCGCTGATGTCGTGGATGGGAAGGCGATAGACGCCTTTCTTGGGGACGACGGCGAAAAGGGAAAAGGTGTCCAGAATCGGGCGGCGTTTCGCGCGGCGTTTCTCTTTGGAATCTTTCGAGGGGGATGAAGCAGGTGCGGACGACATGGGAGTCCTTTCGTTAAATTCCGTCCCGTTTCGGGAGCCCGCTCGGCGTGGGAGGCTGGGCCGAGACTTCATCGATTTTGGCTTTCAAGCTCTCGACGGCGGTATGGGCGATGGAGCTCACCTCGCCGTGTTGAATCTCAAAAGCCTTCAGATCCGTGATTTTTCCCTCCAAAAAAGACGATTGCAGGGAGTGGAGCTGATTGACCGCAGCTGCCGCACGTTGACTCATTTGATAGAGAGAGTCGTAAAAATAATCGCTTTGAGACGAATCCATCGCCGGATTTGTCCCCGGTTTCGATTCCAGTTTCGATTCCAGTTTCGACCCGAGTTTCGAAAAAATGCGATCGAATTGCTCGTTCATCTCTTTCCACTGGGACTCGAACGTTTCCCAGCTTTTTTTCTGGGCAGGGGCGAGTTTTTTGCTTTTCTTGAGCTTCGAGAATTTCTGGCTCGTCTCATTCAGCCGCGCTTCGAAGGTACCTGCGATCTGCTTGAGCTCGACGAGTTCGGCCTGGGCTTTCAGCGTGATTTTCTGGTGAAACTCCTGGAGCCTCTGAGTGTAGGTCGCGTCCTTGAATCCTCCTAAGAAGTAGGATTTCGTCGCGACGATGCGAACGCTTCTGGGAACCCCTGTCGTCGGCAGCAGGGGTTGCATCGCCGGCATTTTCGCGAGTTCGGCCTTCGCGCCAGCAGGTTGCGTCCCTGGATCGACGACATAGAGAGTGTATTCACCGCGAGGGAGTCCCTTGCCGTTTTGGAGGATCTGGACGGCGGCGCTTTTACCGAATCGCTTGTTCAAACTGATTTGCGTTTTCGCCGACGCGGAGAGCTGCCCGAGCAGCGATTCAGGGATGCCCTCGAGGTAGACGTCAAAGACGACGCCGTCCGGGAGGTTGCTCGCCATATAAAAGGTAGGAGAGATCAAGTCTCCTCGCGAGAGCGCAAGGGCGATCTGTGGGCCTTTTTCGTTCAAGCGCGTTTTGGAAACGGATTTGAGTTGTTCGTACTCCTCGGGCTCGACGTCGTCGAGCTTCGGGATCGGAGAGATTCCTAGACTCAAGAGAACGGGGTCGGTCACTCGCGAAAAACTATTTTTCAGAGGACCTAAGTATCCTTCGTTCACCGCGACACCGATGCCGCCGAGCAAGACGAGAACTGCGGCGATCTTCAGGATGGAGCGGATCAGGGCCTTTTTGGTGCCTGCTTCGCCCATGAAATCGGAATCCAGGGCTGAGGCATCGGCGCGCGCGGAACTCTTGTTCTGAGCATTTTCAGGAGCGAAGGAGTATTCGATTTTTGGGGAGATATCGGCTGTGAGCACAGGGCTTTCGGCTGCGGCCATCTCGGGTGCGGAGATGGCTGCCAGCGTAGGTTCGTGAGCTTCCTTTTGAACCTCTTCCCGGACTTCGATGACGGGTTCGGAAATTTGCATGGGCGCCGCCGTGGCGATCGGAATAGGGGGGGCGATGATGCCTTGGAAGACTTGGATTTCGGAAATGAGCTGCCAGTCGGCCATTCCCTCCGCCCAAACATAATTCGTTGTCGTGATCTGCCCTTGGGTCATCTTGGATTGAAGTTCCTCAAGCGAGTGAGGGCCTTCATGATGATCGCCGAGGTAGACAAACCATTTTTTCTCTGTGTATCCGTCCATGGGTAAGTTAAGACTAACCAAAATGGGGACGCAATTCAAATGGAGCTTGATCGGAATTCCCGATGACGCCGGCGTTCTGAACGTAGGCGGCAGGCTCGGCTCATCTCAGGGGCCGAGGGCTTTTCGCAAGACTTTCGCAAAAATGAACGGACGGGCGTTGGTTCGAGGCTCTTTGACGGAGAATCGGGACGTTCCTGGCGTGATTGCCGGTGATCCGGGGCATAACCATCGGCTGGCCAGCGACCTCGTGCGGGAGGTCCAGTCGCGAAGCCCTGTCACGGTTGTCGTGGGTGGGGGACATGATCATGGATTTTCCCACCTCCGCGGCATCAGCGAGGCTTTTCCGGGCAAAAAACTGGGATGCATCAATATCGACGCTCATTTGGACGTTCGTAAACCCGAACCCCTGATCACGAGCGGCTCGCCCTTTTACCTTGCGATCGAAAGCGGAGTGCTCCAGCCCGGCCATCTCGTGGAGTTCGGGATTCAGTCCCACTGCAATGCCCCGGCGCTGTGGGATTACATCGATCAAAAAGGGGTTCAGGTCGTTCCTTGGGCGGAGCTTCGAGGGACTGAGGCCGTGCCGAGGTTCAAAAGCGCGCTCGAGCGTCTTGCACGGCAGTGCGACTTAGTCGTGATCAGTTTGGATCTGGATGCGGCTTCTAGCGTGTTTGCTCCGGGCGTTTCCGCCCCTCAGGCGGAGGGTTTCAATTCAAGCGACCTGATTCATATGATGGAAGAGGCTGGTAAAGAGGCTCGTGTTTGCTCGCTCGGAATTTTCGAATTGAATCCCGCCCATGACATCGATGATCGGACCGCTCGCCTGGGCGCCACAGCGGCTTGGCACTTCATCGAACAGAAGATGTTGAATTCCAGTCGAGGTTAAGCGCGTTTTTTGAGCTCTTCGAGCCTTTTCGCCTGCTCGAGCATTTTCTGGGTCGTGTTCGTGATGTGAGAGGAAAATTCTTGCGTCGCCACTCGAACCGATTGCAGGCTTTCGTAAGCCATATCAGCGTCGGTCGCGATCGGCTCAAGCTGCCGTTCTGTTTGCGCCAGGATTTCAGCGCGTTTCAACGAAGCGGAAAGAAGCTGCTTCAGGAGCTCCTGCGTTTCCGGATCCACGGGCTTTTGGTTCGGAGATCGAAGCAGCGTTTTCTCGACCCGAGCCGCGAGTAAACTCAGTTCGTCCTTGGTTTTGGGCTGAGCATGCAGGGTTTGGATCTGCTGATGGAGCTTTGATCTCAAGGCAAAGACGTGTTCCCTCGTCTCGTGGGCGTTCCTCGAGACTTGTTGGGCCGAGCGGACGAGATCCCGGATTTGAAGCCCCAGATTGGAGAGGGATTTTTTCGCATCTGCCGCCCACTCCGCGATGATCGCTCGAAGAGGATTGAGTTCCAGGGGCGGCGGTGGTGGCGGAGGCTGAAGGGTGGGTTCGATCCGAGTTTCTTCGGAAGGAGATCCCGCTGAGGACGCGCCTTGGGCCGTCTTGCGTTCCGCCAAGGCGAAGAGAAAACCATAGATGGCGAAAAAGAGGATCGCGATCGTCAGATCGTGTTGCCAAAGGGTCTTGGCCCCGAAAATCCCGGTGCGAGTCGTGTAGAGGCGGATTCGTATTCCGCTTCCACTCTGTGGGTCGAAGACCTTCACGTAGTCGAAGATCCCGGTGGTCGAGTCCAAAGAATAGGTCTCAGGTTCTTTTACGGGCACGGGGAGTTGGATCTTGTTCGCGAAGATGATTCGGGAATCGGTTCCTTGGGAAAGAAGCCGAGCGGCCCAAGTCACGGGTTCTCGCTCTCCATGAGCGTCGGCAGCGAGGGCCAGGCTTTCGGCTTGCGTCACCATTTGACGAGTCCATCGCAGTGAAAGAGCGACTTGATTGGCGCGCTGACGCCCGCCATCGATCGCGGAAATGCCGGAAACGGCTGCGGCCGACACGAGGGAAATCACGAAGATGCGGGCGAATTTGAAAACACGCATTCCTAAACTCATCGGAAGAGCTGTGATAAAAAATGAACAATCCGGGGAGAGTATTGTGGGAAGGACGGCGCCTGGCGTCAATCGTCAAAAACCTGCCGCTTTGGGGCGCGGGTTTTTCGGAATCCGGATTGCTACAGCCAAGTCAAAAAGGTAACTAAACAAGATGGACTACATACTCGCAATTGACCAGGGGACGACCGGGACAAGCGCTCTTTTGATGGATACGAATCTCAATCGGATCGCGGATGCGAACGTCGACTTCGAACAACATTTTCCGAAACCAGGTTGGGTTGAGCACGATTTGAACGATATTTGGACGACCGTCATCCAGACCGTCCACGAAGTGACCAAGCACGTGGACACGAGGAAAATCGTCGCCATCGGCATTACCAACCAGCGCGAGACACTCTGCTTCTGGGACCGTCAGACGCTCGAGCCCATCGCTCGAGCCATCGTTTGGCAAGATCGAAGGTCAGCTGAGCTCTGCGAAGAGTTGAGGAAAAGGGGCACGGAACCTTTTGTTCAGGAAAAGACGGGGCTTCTCTTGGATCCCTATTTTTCGGGGACAAAAGCCGCTTGGGCGTTGAAGAATTGGGGAAACGTCAAATCCGCCCATGCTTCGGGTCGACTTGCGGCCGGCACGATCGATAGTTTTTTGATGGCGAAACTTTCCGGGGATTCCATCCATGCGACGGAACCGAGCAACGCCTCTCGCACGCTTTGTTTCGATTTGCTCAAGCATCGTTGGGATCCGGAGCTTTGCTCGATGCTGGGCGTGCCCACGGATATCTGGCCTGAGATCAGGCCCTCGGTCGGGACTTTTGCGATCACGCACGGGTTTCCGGGCTTGCCCGACGGGATTCCCATCACCGGGGTTCTCGGGGATCAGCAGGCCGCGCTTCTCGGACAGGCCTGTGTGAAGGAAGGAACGGCCAAGTGCACTTATGGAACGGGCGCCTTTCTTCTGTTAAATACCGGAAAAAAACCCTGCAAGAGCAGGCACCGTCTCTTGACGACCGTGGCCTGGGCGTTGAGCGAGGACAACTATACTTACGCTCTCGAGGGAAGCGCGTTCATCGCCGGCGCCGCCGTGCAATGGCTTCGGGACGGCTTGAAGATCATTCATGATTCTTCGGAGATCGAAGCCTTGGCTTCACAAGTTTCCGGCAGCGATGGCGTGACTTTCGTCCCGGCGTTGACGGGGCTTGGAGCGCCTTATTGGGATCCCGCTGCGACGGGGATGCTCACGGGCATGACCCGAGGGACCACGCATGCCCATATCGCGCGCGCTGTTTTGGAGGGGATCGCCTTTCAAAACGCCGACATCCTGGCTGCTATGCAGAAGGATCACGGCAAGCCGATTTCAAACGTCAACGTCGACGGAGGCGCGTCGGCCAATGATCTCCTGATGCAGTTTCAATCCGATATTTTGGGCGTGAATTTGAGGAGGCCGAAGTACTTGGAAACGACGAGCCTCGGGGCGGTCTTCGCTGCAGGCTTGGGTGCGGGAATCTGGACTGACTTGGAAGAGATCGAAACCACGTGGAAGGAAGATCGGGTTTTCAACCCTCGGTTTGATTCGAAGCAGAGGGAGGAGGCTCTCTCTCGTTGGTCGCTGGCCGTGGCGCGGACGCTCCTCCATCCGAACTCGGCTCACGGAAGCCATTCGTGATGATCAACTGGGGCGACGACAACACCAAGAAAAAAAAGACGGGCGATAGCCGCCGCTGGGGAGTCGAGACCGCCGCGACTCCCGAGAAAGAAAACAACAGCGTCAAGATCGATGGGCTTTTGAAGCGGATCGAACCCTTGCTTGAGCAAGTGAACAACCTCTACAATCTTTTCGCGACAGGAGTGGAGAGGCTTCCCCCGCGCGAAAAACGGAAGCAGCTCGAGACCTGGATCGCGAACCTTCAAGCGACCCCTAAGGCGAATCCGACTTACGCCTTCAAGGTGACGACTCTCGTGAATCGCTTCGCCACTTTTCGGGATCGGTGGGATCGCCTGGTGCGCGATCTTGAATCGGGCAAGATCAAGCGGATCGTTGGCCCTAAGAAGAAGTGATCTTCAGTAGTTCCGCTTCATCAATGACAGGTACGCCGAGATCCCGCGCTTTGTCGAGTTTGCTTCCCGCTTCCGCGCCGGCGAGGACGTAGTCGGTCTTTTTCGAGACGCTTCCCGAGACTTTTCCTCCGTGTTCCTCGATGATCCGGGTGGCGTCGCTGCGCGAGAGGCTGGGCAATGTCCCTGTCAGGACGATCGTCTTTCCTGTGAATATGCCGCCTGATCTTCTTTTTGGAACGATGGGATCGAGATATTTCAGGAGCTCCCGAAGCTCGCGACGATGCTCTTCGTCTTGGAAGAAATGATGGATGCTCTTGGCCATCTCGGGACCGATTTCATGAATCTGCTCGAGATCCTCGATGCCTGCCGAAAAGAGGGGCTCGATCGATTGAAAGTGGCCAGCTAAGAGCTTGGCTGTGCTCTCGCCGACATGGCGGATGCCTAGGCCAAAGATCAGCCGATAGAGCTCGGGCTTTCTGACGGCCTCAATCGCGTCGATGAGTTTCTGGCTTGATCGTTCGGCAAAGCCCTCGAGATTCAGGAGTTGTTCTTTCTTGAGGCGGAAGAGGTCCGCCCAATTCTTGACCAGAGCTTCGTCGACGAGTTGCTCGACGATTTTCTCTCCCAGTCCTTCGATGTTCAAGGCGTCGAGCATGGCGAGGTGGCGAATGCGCTCCTTCACCTGAGCGACGCATCCGCGGCTCACGCATCGGAGAACAGCTTCTCCTGGGGCCCTCTCGACCGAGGATCCGCAGACAGGGCAGTGTTTTGGGAGTTCGAACTTCCTCTCTTTTCCGGTCCTCACTTCAGTGATCACTTTGACGATCTCGGGGATGACGTCACCCGCTCTTTGGATGACGACTCGGTCGCCGATGCGGATGTCTTTGCGATCGATTTCGTCTTGATTGTGAAGAGTCGCGCGTCTCACCGTCGCTCCGCCCAGATTGACGGGGGCGACAAGGGCGACCGGAGTGAGTGCGCCCGTACGACCGACCGAGACGATGATGTCCTCGATCGTCGTCGTTTCCTGTCTGGGAGGATATTTGAAGGCGATCATACCTCGGGGGCTTCGCGAGATGTAACCCGCGCGATCGATGTCGCTTAGCCGGTTGACCTTGACGACGATCCCGTCGATTTCAAACGGAAGACGCTCTCGCATGGCTTCGACGTCGCGGTAGAAACCGAGGACTTGTTCCGAGCCCTTGCAGACCTTTCGCTGCTTTCCGACACGAAACCCCCACAGCTCGAGGTGCTCTTCGAATGAGCTCATCGTGAGGGCGCGGAAGCCTTCGACAGCGCCCATTCCGTAAGCATAGAAACTGAGCGGGCGAGAGGCGGTGATTCCCGGGTCGAGTTGCCTGAGGGATCCCGCGGCCGCGTTCCTGGGATTGGCGAAAAGCTTCAGGCCCTTCTTCGCCTGATCTTCGTTCAAGCGTTCAAAATCTTTGATGGGGAGAATCGCCTCGCCTCGGATCTCGATGAGCTGAGGCAGGTCGTCACCCTGAAGTTGTAAGGGCACGGAGCGGATCGTTTTCACGTTTTGCGTGATCTCCTCCCCCGTTTCTCCGTCACCGCGAGTTGCTGCCCGGACCAAGAGCCCATTTTCATAGACCAGATTCACGGAGAGTCCGTCGAACTTCAGTTCGCAAAAATATTCGATCGCTTCGCTTTCGGGTTTCTCCAGGAGTTTGTGGACGCGGCCGTCGAAATCCTGGAACTCCTCCTCGCTGAGGGCGTTTGCGAGAGAGAGCATGGGCACGACGTGTCGTGACTTGGAGAACTGATCGAGGACTTTTCCTCCTACCCGTTGGGTGGGCGAATCAGCGCGCTTGAGATCGGGATGAGTCTCTTCGAGGGTCTGAAGTTCGCGAAAGAGCCGGTCGTATTCCGCATCCGAAACGAGCGGGTTGTCGAGCGCGTAGTACTGGTAGTCGTGACGTCGGATTTGTTCTGAAAGCGCGGCGATCTGCTTTTCGGCCTGAGCCTGCGTCGGTTTTCTGGTCATAAGGAAAAGAGCTGTTTCTGATCAGAAGTAATATACGAGGGACGGCGTAAAGGTAATGATTTTTTGGGAAATACTGGCCTTGTCCGTAAAGTCGGCGCTTTCGGCCATGACCTCAAGGGCCGCTCGGAATTTCATCCGGTTGCTGACGCGGTAATAGCCCCCAAGCGAAAACGAAACAGAGCTGACGCTGTCGGTATCCCCGTCGCTGAAGCCGCTTTGAGTCACGCCGTTGAGGAGCCCGATGTCGAAATCGAGATCGACGCCGTATTCGTTGCGGATCGGCAGATCGCCGCCGAGGCCGAGGAACAAGCTTTTGAACGAAATCGGTCCGACGAATTCCGTGCTTGAGGTTGGCAGGCTATAGCTTCCGGAGCGGTAGCCGAGTTTGACGAGAGCCTTGGGTCCTGTGAAATCACCGGTCACCAGATAGGAATATCCGCCGTCCAGCTTGAAGGTGAAGACGTTTGCGCCGCCAGTGAGCGTGTCTCCGCTGTTTTGAAGCGGTTGGTGATGGCTGTAGTTCCAGAAGCCGTAGCCAAATCCCATTTCTGAAAAAAACTCTCGAGTGAACCAGAGCTCGCCATCCAGCTTGGCTCCGAGGAAGAACCCTCCCCCATCCCGCGAATTCGATGTCGTCGTTTGAGAGCTGTACTGCCTGCTGTAACCGCCCGGCCAGAGGCTCGCCTTGATGAAACCCAGACGGGGATTTTCCTCGAGGGCTTTGACCCTGTCCGTATTTTCATGAATGACTTTGAATCGCGTGTCTTCCGAACCCGGGATGATCTGAGTGATTTTTTGGTAATGCTGAACGCGCCTTTCCGCGTCTTCGTCCACGACGTGGGCGAATGCGATGGATTCATCGACGGAGTCGATCTCGATGGTGCCCGTTCTCGTCAGCTTCCAGTCGACGATGGTGTTGAGGAGGGGGTGCCGTTTCACGTCGTCCAAAGTGGCGATCACGAGAGTGTCGCCCTTGTGTAGGCCGGCGTTGGCGCCGATGTTGATCGTCACGGAGCCGTTATCTCGGCCTGTGACGTGCCCGAGCCACGGGAGTTTGCGTACCATTTGGTCGAGCGATGACTCGATCTGGGATTGAACTTCGCCGACGCCCATGGAAAGCCCGTCCTTCGGTTCGTGAAGGATCATCGACTGCGTGGCGAGTGGAAGCATTCGGGGAGCATGGAGCCATTCCAAGTTGAAGCGGTATTGATCCCCTTCTTTGGTGACTTTTGTCCGAATCATGCTTTGAGAGTGCGTCGATCGAGCGACCTGAGAGAGGACTTTGTCGTCTTGGATGACCTTCGCGTAAGGGATCTTGGAATGAGTCAACGCCGTGTCGATCCGGCCAAGATCTTGGAGGACGAAGCGACTCTGTCTCGAAAAATAATCCCTGTAGGCGCTGCTGATGTAATCCGTGAATAGTCCATCCACGTTGTCGACCGCGCGCAGGAAGCCCACGGTTTCAAGCGCGTATTGGCGATCAAGATCTACGGTCGCTAGCGCGGGATGCGAGGTTGCCAGGAGCGGAAAAACAGCGGCAAAAAACGAACAAACCCGGAGTTTATACACCCGTGCGTTGTTGAGGGAGTTTTTCTTCATAGAGGGCGATCAGCGTTTTGAGCTCGGCGATCTCTTCCTGGGCTCTTTGCAGATCTTCCTGCAATCCGGCTAGGGAAGGGTTCATTTGCCCGCTGGAATCGTCAAAGAGGAGATAGCGGCCGTCTTCCACTTTGAACGGGATCTTGCCTGCCTTGATGTGACGGCGGAGCGTGGACAAACTGACGCCCTTTTTGAGGGCGAATTCCAGAAGGGGAATCCAATCTTGGGCGTTCGTGGAAGTACTGGGGGGATTTGAGGGCACTCGGGTCATCATAACTAGGATTGTATTTCCAGGATCAGTAAATTCAAGTATTCTTATTCATAGGATTCATATGGTTTCTCAACGCGAGCGCATCCAAATTGGTCCGAAACGGAAAATCGCCTTTGTCTGTAGCGGGGGCGCCGCGAAAGCCGGAGCGTTTCACTTGGGTGTTGCTCTTGCGCTTCAAGAGCAGGGATTCAAATTCTACGGGGGGCAGGCTCCAGCGAGCGGGACCTCCCCATCTCCAGGACCCATGGACATTTCGACTTACGTGGGTTCGAGCGCAGGCTCCATCATCACGACTTATCTAGCCGCGGGCTACTCGCTCGACAATATTTTCAATTCCTTCCTCGGGCGCGAGCCGACCGAGCCGATCAATCCGGCTGATATCACGCCTAAGATCCTGCCCAGGCTCACCTACCAGAAGATGTTCAAGATCAGGCCCGGCCTGGCCAAGGAGCAATTGAGCCAGCTTTCCTTTTTTCGGCGGATTTTCATGAACCTCTTGGACGGCAACTGGGAGGCGCTCCTTCAGCTGAAGTGGTTGAAGACGACCGGGATTTTTTCAACGACTGGAATTGAACAGTACTTGCGCGAAGAGGTCCTTCCCTCGAATCGTTTCCAGGACTACCTGGCGGATCTCTTCATCGTCGCGACCCAGCTCAATCATTCCCGCAAGGTCGTCTTCGGAAAGTACGGTTACCAGCCTCCCCCCTCCGATTTGACCTGCCAGTACAATAACGACGTCGAGATTTCCCACGCCTGCTCGGCCTCGACGGCTTTACCCGTGATTTTCGCGCCTTATTCGATTCCGGGCGCGGATGGAGCGAATTATTGGTACATCGACGGCGAGATCCGGGACACGCTCTCTTCTCACGTGGCGATCGATGCGGGCGCGGATCTGATCTTCGCGAGCCACACCCATCAGCCGTATCACTTCCAAAAGGAGATCGGCTCCCTCACGGATCATGGGTTGCCTGCGATCGTGATCCAGTCGATTTATCTCTTGGTCGAGCAGAAGATCAACAATCACATCCATAATAAGGAAACGCAGCGGAACGCGATCAACGCTGTTGCTCGGTATTGCAAGGAGCAGGGCCTGCCTGATGTCCATCGTCGCAGGATTTGCGAGATCATGGAGGCGGAGCTGCACCATCGCCTCGACGTGGACACGATTTACATCCATCCTAACCCGGCCGATTCACAGCTCTTTTTCAGCGAGCACTTCAGCCTCTCCCCTCATCGGATGACGGAAACGGTTCGAAGCGGTTTCAGGGCGGCGATCGAGACCCTTCGGCGCTATGATTTCGCCGATCGGAAAAAGAGCTCCGCGGTCGGAGTCACGGCCTAATCCCTCTCTTGTGAGGCGCTTCTTTGACTTGGCTTCCTTCTTGATTGACGCCCGGCGTGGCGTTTGTTAAATCCCCTGCAAATCATTATTTAAGGGGTATTTATGAAGACTCTCGGCGCCGCTTTTTCCGCGATCATTCTGATGGGTTCCGTTCAGGCTGCGGAGATTCGTTTGCCGAGCAAGCTGACTTGCACCTCCTTGAGCGATCGCGGCAAAGCCTCGCGCGAGATCGATGTTCTTTACACGCGCATCAACCACTTCACTCGTTCAGAGCAGCTTCCAGGCCCCGGCGGGGCGGTGAGGGTCTGGGGAGACGAAAAACCCAAGGCAGATGAGATCGCCTCCGGTTGGATCGGTGACGGTTACGAAGCCACTCTCGATTCCGTGTCTTATAATTACATTCTCGCTACCTGTGATTCCGAGGATCGAGTTTACTCGTTCAGGACTTCAGATCTGATCCTCGCAGCGGGCTCTTCCGAGGCTCCTGCGGTCAAGCAAGTCTCAGGAACATTGAACGTCAGCATACGAAACTATTCGGCGAGTTTTGCGTTGGCCTGTGACGCTTACTATCCCTGATCGCCGCTCACTCTGTCGGCGGTCGGCAAGCTACTTAACTCATCACCAGGCCTAGCATGCCTCCGTACACGAGGTGGGCAGCGATCGTCACGATCGGTGTTTGCTTTCCGTAATTGAGGGCGAAGGGTCCCGGAGGCTCCAGCAGGCGAGTCGGATCCGGCCCGTGCTCTTCACTCGCCATCCGGGGATGGAGCGAAGGCAGGATTTCGGATACCACGATCAGGATGAAGGCCGAGTGAACGATGCCGATCACCATGCCGAACCACCAGTGGTAAAAACCCGTCTCGCGGATCAAGACCAGGTAAAAGAGCGCGAAGATCCAGCCGTTCAAAACGTGAATCAAGAAACCGATCGGCTTCGCCCGATCTCGGTGCGAGGTGAAGAGCGTCCCCAAAATAAAAGGTAGGTCCATGCGAGTCAGTCCCAGGGCGCGACTTCCATCGATGATGACATAGAGAACGAGAGTCGAAAAAAAAGCCCAGGCCGTGAGCCCTCCCCACGTCATGCCGCCTCCTTTTGATCTCTCTCCGCCTGAGCGCAGGCGATCGCCGCGCTGATGAGCCCCACGTGGGAGAAAGCCTGGGGATAATTGCCGAGAGCTTCACCGGTTGCTGGATTGATTTCTTCCGACCAAAGGCCCAAGCCGTTCTCGGATCGTCGAAGGAGCGAGTCGAACCAGAGCTTCCCCTCTTCTCTTTTTCCTGCCCGAAAGAGAGCTTCAGCCATCCAGAAATTGCAGATGCCGAACGCGCCTTCGGGTTCTCCGATCCCGTCGTTCTCGCTTCGATATCGGTAGATGAGGCCGTTTCTTCCAAGCTCCTTTTGAATTGTCGAGACGGTACTCTGGAATCTCACCGAAGAGGCGTTGCAATACCCGATCATCGGCAGGGTGAGCAGGCTTGCGTCGAGCTCTCGGCCTCCCAATACGCTCACGTACGCTCCGATTTCAGGATTGAATCCTCGGGATTCGATGGATGCTCGAACTCGGTTCGCGACCAGCGAGAAATCGCAGGGAGTTTTCCATCCGTATTTTCTGGCGAGATCGGCGGTCCGAGTGAGCGCAACCCACGATAGAGCCTTGGAGTGCGTATGATGTTGGGGGGGCTTCCGAGTTTCCCACATGCCTTCGTCAGGGAACTCCCAGAGATCGGCCGCGGCCAATCCAGTTTCCAGGATCAAGTCCCGCGTTTCCCGATCGATATCCCCTAGAAATGGCGCGATGAGGCTCAGGGATTCGACGACCTCTCCGTAGACGTCGTTTTGAAGTTGGTCAATCGCGGCGTTTCCCATGCGAACGGGGCGAGATCGACGATAACCTCTGAGCCAGGGGAGCGTTTGCTCGGCGATGTCTGTTTTTCCATATATATCGTAGAGAACTTGCAGGCGCGGATGGATGGGCTTGCGAGTGAGTTTTGTCGAGTGCAGAAGCCAGCTTACGAAGGAGCGCGCTTCGTCCAGGAATCCGAGCGAAATCAAAACCCGGACCGTGAATGAGGCATCTCGCAACCAGCAGTAGCGATAATCCCAGTTCCTCGTTCCTCCGAACCACTCTGGAAGCGATGTGGTCGGAGCGGCGATGATCGCTCCTGAAGGAGCGAAGCTCAGGAGCTTCAAGGTGAGCGCGCTTCTACGAACTTGTTTTTCGTAAGGGCCTGAATATTGGCAGTGATCGATCCAGTGTCTCCAGTACTGAATGGTCTGTGCCAAGCGTTCTTCGGCCTTTGCGCCCAAAGCGGGCCAAACGCCTGGGGAATCCTTTTCGAAGATCATGGAGAACCAAAAAACCTCCCCCGCATGGATATTGAAATCGGCCACCGCGATCGATCTTCCGTCGATCGTTTGAGCGAGTCGGACGAGATCCGGTGGAAGATCTGTTTGCAGCGCAAGAAGGAGATTCCTGTCACGGGCAGTGGCACCCCACTTCGGGCGGATTTCGAGATTGAACCCGTGGAGACCGAACTCGCGGGTGGGATAGAAGAGAAGTCGCATCTTCATCGAGCCTTTGAGACAGCGGAGTTTTCTCAGGACTTCGTGATCGGGCCAAAGGGAGAGCCGCTTAGTCGCCTCATCCGTGACGGTGAAGCAGTGGCTCAGTTCGGTGATCCCGTCTGGAGTTTCAAAACGTGTGACCAGGACATTGGTCTCAGGAATGTAGGCTTGCGAAGATTGGAAGGGTCCAGACGGTGTAATGGCGAATTTACCCCCGATTTCGGGATCCAAAAGGGAACAGAAAACGGGGTCCGAATCGAACCTGGGGAGGCAGCACCAGTCCATCGAGCCGTCGCTGGAAATCAACGCCGCCGTCCGGCTATTGCCAATCAGCCCGTAGTCCGAGATCGGACGCTCTCCCTCGAAATCCATGGG
>JADMIO011421324.1_pt1 | contig 14075 bp, 16 predicted proteins | sample 8958161 | NCBI WGS metagenome assembly JADMIO01 (sample SAMN16585339, study PRJNA669376) | soil metagenome | isolation source: Crop rotation soil | place: USA: Cullars Rotation, Alabama | collected 2011 | reverse complement strand
CCTTGCTTCGTTACCCGTCTCACGCTAGACTCAAGTTAGACCCCCGTATCTGAAATTGACCCCACGTCGAGGACGAGCCGTGCCCCAATACGAATACAAGTGCACGCAATGTGGCAACCAGTACGAAACCCGCGAGGGCTTCGATGCGCCGCCGCGTCAGCCCTGCCCCAAGTGCGGCGCCGAGGCCAAGCGCGTCCTGTTCGCCCCGCCGATCGTCTTCAAAGGCAGCGGTTTCTACGTCACCGATAGCCGCAAGGGCGGGAGCACCACCGTCGGCGACTACAACATGGGCTCGACTTCATCCGGGACCAAGAGCGACGCCGCAGCGTCATCCGACAGCGCGTCCAAGTCATCCAGCGACTCGAGCTCGTCGTCATCTACAACGCCCGCTGCGAGCACGAGCGACTAGCTATCAGTCACTAGCTATCAGCGATCAGTCAGCGCCCGGATTGCCCGGGCGTTTCTCTTTGAAGACACATAAGCGCTAACCTGCCGTCACGATGCGCATTGTCCTGCAGCGAGTGAGCCACGCCAGCGTCCGTGTAGACGGCGAAATCGTCGGCGCTATCGGGCCGGGCCTGCTGCTGCTCGTCGGCGTCGCGGAGGGCGATGACCTTGCCACCGCCCAGCGCCTGGCACAGAAAATCGCGGAGCTTCGCGTGTTTGAGGACGCCAACGGACGCTTCGAAAGCTCCCTGCTCGAAACGGGTGGCCAGGCGCTGGTGGTCAGCCAGTTCACGCTGTACGGCGACGTGCGCAGGGGCCGCCGTCCATCCTGGAACGACGCCGCCCGACCCGAGCACGCCGAGCCGTTGGTAGAGGCCTTCGCGGCCGCCCTCGAGGCCCTCGGCGTGACTACCGCCCGAGGCCGCTTCGGCGCCCACATGCAGGTTGATCTGCTCAATGACGGCCCGGTTACGCTGATCGTAGACTCGGTTGAGTTGGAGCGACCGAGACGCAGTAAATCTAGCGACTGAGCAACGAAGCCCCCGACGTAGTTAGCGCTTGCAGCTTGTCTGCCGTCTCGTGCTCCGATAGCGCTGCCGTGTCTACGGTCGCGCCGCCGAGGTCGCCTGCCGCCTCGATGGCTCGGTAGGCAGCTTCTACGCGATCGGGGCGCATACGCTGTTGGCGGTCGCGCTTCGCGTTGCGCTCCTGACACACCGCCAGCGGCGGCATGAGGCGCACCAGATGCACACCAACGCCCGCTGCGGCGAACGCCTCGACGTACTGCGAAAGCTCAGCCTGGCCGATAACGGTGTCGTCGATGATTACGGCGAAGCGCGCCTCGAGGAAGTTCAGCGCAAGCGAGCACGCGTTCTTTATGTCGAGTCGACGCTGCCGAGCCCAGGCCTCCGGCGGTCCCCACGGCTGCACGTGCCCGGTCGGCGTAATGAACTCATCCAGCGCATCGACCGGCACAATCGCCACGCGGTCGTATCGCTCCGCCAGCGCCTCGGCCGACGTCGTCTTCCCGCTCCCCGGCGGCCCCGTGAGTATGAGGACCTCAGGCACGCGACCTCACCCCCACCCCTCTGCATGGCGATGGAGAGGGGAGCTTAGCCCTAGGGAGGCCGTCTGCCACACGGAGCGGGTCAGGCCCTGTGATCTGCAACGGTCTCGATGTCCAGAGAAATGTCCAGTGCTTTCGCACTGTGGGTCAGTGCGCCGCTCGACATGATGTCGACGCCTGACTCGGCGATCGCGCGCGCGTTCTGCAGCGTAATCCCACCCGACGCCTCGGTCAGCGCACGACCCGCGATCATTTTGACGCAGCGCGCCATCTCCACCGGCGTCATGTTGTCGAGCAGGATGACGTCGGCGCCTCCCGCCGCCGCAGCCTCACATTGCTCGTAGGTGTCTACCTCGACCTCGATACGCATCGTGTGCGGCACGCTGGCCCGGGCCGCCGCCAGGACGTCGCGAATTGAAAGCCCGCGGGCTGCGGCCGCCGCCAGGTGGTTGTCCTTGATCAGCACGCCGTCCGCAAGGTTATAGCGATGGTTGCCGCCGCCGCCCACGCGCACGGCGTAGCGCTCGAGGCCGCGCAGCCCCGGCGTCGTCTTGCGTGTGTCGACTACGCGAGCCTTGGTGCCCGCCACCACGTCGACCAGCGCCCGCGTCAGGGTCGCCGTGCCGCCCAGGCGCTGCATGAAGTTCAGTGCCACGCGTTCCGCCGAGAGAATCGACGCCAGCGGCCCCTCGATTTCCGCGATGACGCCGCTGGCCTCGACGAACTGCCCGTCCTCACGCAGCGCCGTCATGCGCACCGACGGGTCGATGGCCGCGAACGCCGCCTGTGCCACGGGCACGCCGCAGACCACACCCGGCTCCTTGGCCAGGAAGACGCCGCGGCCGCGCTGCTCCGGCGGTACGAGGGCCAGCGTGGTCACGTCACGGAACGCCCCGTCTTCCTCCAGCGCCGCCTTAACCACGCCGCGCACGTACTCCATATCAAGGCTGTAGGAAGCACTCATGCGTATCTCCTGGCAGAGTTTTCTGGCCGGGGCGCAGCGTTGCGCCAGCGAATGATTGAGAACTGCAACGTCGAAGCGACCACGGCCTCATACAGCGGCCAAAGCGACGGGACGATGCGGACTTCAGCGCCACTTTCTGCCAACCCAGCCAGCAGGTCGTCGACAACATCTACGCGCATCGGCTCTACGACTGCACGCGACACCCAGTAACCGGCGCACTCATCCTCCAGCTCGAAGCTGGCCGCGGGCAACTCGTATCGATAGAGCGGCGTAGCACGAACGGCTGGTAGCCAGGCGGATTCGATCGCAACGATCTTCGTGGCCGAACCCAACCCAAGGAAGCGCTCATGGTCCGCATCTGTTGTTTGCGGCCCTGCGCAGAACGTTACGCGCGGGCAGTCACGAGGCAGCATATACAAGTGCTCGTGTTCCCGGTCAATGGACCAGACAACTCGGTCACCGACCAGGTCGGAATGGCGCGGCTCGAAGCGGTGGATGCCCGGCTCTTCGCTGAAGTGGTACAGGACTTGCGCTCGCCCAGCCATCACACGTCCCGTCTGAAGACAATGTGGCGCTTCCAGCTGTCAAGCGTGTTGGGGAAATCTGTGCGGTAGTGCGCGCCGCGGCTCTCCTGCCGGATCAGCGCCGCCTCGGTCAGAATGCGCCCTACCGTGAGTAGGTTCGCCAGCTCGTGGGCTGGCCGGTCCGTGGGCGCGTGCGCCGCGTGCTCCCACATCGACAGCGTCAGCGACGCCTCGGCCAGACCGGGGCCGTCGCGCACAATGCCGGCCTTCTCCCACATCAGGGCCTGCAGATTGGACAGGCTGAGAGGGGCCTCGGCAAACGGCAAGGCGCGCGCCGGGGCGCCGATGCGGGTGGGGCCGCCGTCCTCGGGCGTAAACGCGCCCATGCGCCCGGCCGCCGGCAGCTCCCGCGCGTGCGGCGATGCCAGCGTGGGCCCTCCTTCGCCCGACAGCGTGCGCTGGACGATTCGCTTGGCGAAGACGATGGTCTCGAGCAGCGAGTTGCTCGCCAGGCGGTTGGCACCGTGGACGCCGGTGCATGCGCACTCGCCGCAGGCGTAAAGGTTGCGAACGTTGGTCTCGCCCCACGAGTTCGTGCGTACGCCGCCCATCATGTAGTGCGCGGCCGGGGATACTGGGATGGGCTCCTTCGTTATGTCGACGCCGTACCTGGCGCAGTAGGCGGCGATTTGCGGGAAGCGCGACAGCGTGCGCTCCGGGGCGAGGTGCGTCACGTCCAGGTAGACGCAATCGGCGCCGGTCCGTGCCATTTCGCTAACGATCGCGCGCGCCACGATGTCGCGAGGCGCAAGCTCGGCGCGCTCGTCGACCGGTAGCATGAAGCGCTCGCCCGCCTCGTTGACCAGCAGGGCCCCTTCGCCACGCACCGCTTCCGAGATCAGGAATACGGGTACTCCGGGTATCCGCAGCGCCGTTGGGTGGAACTGATAGAACTCGAGGTCCAGCACCTCGGCGCCGGCCCGGTAGGCCAGCGCCACGCCATCGGCCGTAGCCACGGTCGGGTTGGTCGAAACGCGAAACAGCTGCCCGCCGCCGCCTGTCGCCAGGACGATGTGTTTGCCCTGAAACTCCTCGGTTTCGTTGGTTCGGGCGTCGAGCGCCACGAGTCCGGTCGCAATGCCGTCCTCGACGACGATCTCGACCGCCTGGCTGTGCTCCAGGATCGTCACGTTGGAGTGACGCGCCAGGTCGGCCAGCGTCAGCTCGATGTGCGCGCCAGTAGCGTCGCCACCGGCGTGGATGATGCGGTTGCGGCTGTGCGCCGCCTCTTTACCCAGCGAAATCTCGCCGTCGGTGCTGTCGAACGGCACACCGAAGCGCACGAGGTCGGCGATGCGGTCCGCGGCCTCGGAGGTCAGAATGCGAGCCGCCTCAGCGTCGACCAGCCCGGCGCCGGCGTCCAGCGTGTCCTCGAGGTGCAGCTCGGCGCTGTCGTCCGGCCCGACCGCCGCGGCGATACCGCCCTGCGCGTATTTCGTGTTCGCCTCATCGATGCTGCCTTTGGTCAGGACGAGGACGCTGCCGTGCTCGCGCGCAATCAGTGCCGCATAGAGCCCGGCAATCCCGGAGCCGATGATGACGTAGTCGAAAGACCTCATGAGTTAGCTTTCACACTCGACGGCGGTATTAGTGTCATTACGACACTAACTACGGGGCAATGCTAACAGCGGCCTTACCGAGTGTCAAACCTCCACTTGCTGGGCTGGACTGGACCGCGCGACTTATGAAATACTTCATGCATCCCCATTCCATGCATGTCATTCCCTACCTGCCAGCCTGAGCGTCAGGTCGTGGCGGCGCCAAGGAGTTCGTATTGCACTCGCCCTATAAGCCGGCATTGCAGCGGCGTTTGACTCAGGCAGGCCTCATGTTGACTGCTGTCTGCATTGTTTTCTTACTGCGCGACCTCTACTTCGACCTCTCAAAGTCCGGCTCTGCATTCCGCGCATTCGAGTTGCTGACGTTTTACGGAGTCGTCTTCGCCTTCATCTATGGAAGTTTGGTCTATCACATAACCCGGCTTGGTTACCTCTCGCGCGTGGCAGCGCCGAGCCTTCCGGGCGCCGTCCTGGGACCTCAACCTCCAATTACCGTCCTTATCCCTTCCTAAGCGAAGAAAGCCGTTCGATCCGTCAGTCATTGTTGTCGTCTGCGCTGCTCGATTACCCCTGCAAGCGCGTAGTCCTGCTGATCGACGACCCGCAAATACCGCAGACGCCCGAAGAAGCACGCTTGCTGCTCCAGGCGCGTCAATTGCCAGAGACGCTCAGCGGGCTCTTCGCGCAAGCGTCTGCCATCCTGGAAGAGGTTGACTTCGATACCCCAACCTGTGCTCTCACTGACTTGGCCACTGCGTACCGCTCGCTGGCGCGATGGCTCCAGCTGGAGGTTGACAGCTCAGACGACGGCGCGATTCGCGACCACACGGACCGCTGGTTCAGCGAGCGTATCGTGGCTCCCATCGCGGCGCGATTTGACGCACGGGCGGACACGCTAGAAGGATCGGATACGCCCTTGCAGGACATCCGGGCCGAGCACGCCGGGCTGCTGCAGCGCTTTCGAGTTGAATTCACCAGCTTCGAGCGCAAGCGCTACGCCAACTTCTCCCACGAAGCGAACAAGGCGATGAACCTGAACAGCTACTTATCGCTTCTCGGACGCAGCCTCGTGGAGCGTCGCGTAGACGGCAAGCTCGTCCTGGAAGATGCAGGACCCCAGGAGCAAGCCGACCTCGTTGTCCCTCGCACGCCATACGTACTCACGCTTGACGCGGACAGCCTGCTGGTCGAGGAGTACGCGCGAGAGCTGGTCAGCATTCTGGAAACGCCCGGTAACGAGTACGTGGCCGTCGCGCAGACGCCGTACTCGGCCGTGCCTGGTACCACCCTTCGCCTGGAGAGGGCCGCCGGCGCCACGACCGACATGCAGTACATCATTCACCAGGGTTTCACGGCATTCCAGGGCACTTACTGGGTCGGTGCTAATGCAATCTTGCGGATGGACGCACTGGACGACATTGCCAGCGTCAGCACTGAGGACGGATTCGCCGTAAAGCGCTACATCCAGGATCGCACGGTGATTGAGGATACGGAGTCCACAATCGATCTGGTCGCGAGGGGCTGGACGCTGTTCAATCATCCGTCGCGCCTTGCATACAGCGCCACGCCGCCGGACGCAGGTTCGCTCCTGATCCAGCGCAGGCGCTGGTCTAACGGCGGGCTGATCATCCTGCCCAAGCTACTGGGTTACCTGGCCCGGCGCGCTCCCACGCCTCGTAATCTCCTCCAGGCCTTCGTGCGCGTGCATTACCTGGCGTCCCCAGCGATGGTGAACTTCGGGCTGCTGTTCCTTTTCCTCTACCCGTTAGCCGATGCGCCGCTGACGCTATGGATTCCGCTTTCCGCCGCCTCCTACATGGCGCTATACGCACAGGATCTTCGCCATGTGGGTTATCGCCGGCGCGATCTCCTGCAGGTTTACGCGCTGAACCTCCTCCTCATGCCGATCAATCTCGGAGGTGTCGTCAAATCGATTGCTCAGGGCATCACTGGCAAGAAGTCGCCGTTTGGACGGACGCCCAAGGTGGGCTCCCGGACGGCCATGCCAGCGTTCTATGTGTCGTGCGAAGCAGTGGTTCTTGTCTACTTGCTTGGCGGCGCTGCCAGCGATCTGTACTTCGGGCGATACCTGCACTTCGCGTTTTCCGCGATCAATGCAGGCTTCCTCGCGTACGCGTTCGTAGCCTTCGTGGGGCTTCGCACCGGCTTTAGTGACCTCGTCGCGCCCGCGAGGAAGCAAATCGCAAATATCCTCGCCAAACGGCCCAGCGTGAAGGTAGGCGTAACAACTCGGCGACGATCGCGAGAAGCGCTGGCCCTGCTGCATCTACCCGCGGAGCGCGCGGCGCGGCTTGCAGAAGAGAACATCTGCGAATGTGTCCTCGCGCGTAGACCCGACGAAATACTGGCCAGCCTGGCCACCCTGCAGTCGCCGGTTGGTGTCGAAGACCATAAGTGCTCTCTCAGAGGCCGCACCCCGGTGGGGCGCAGCCATCTCAAGTTGCACTGGCGGCGCGACAGACAGAACGGTGCGGAGGACGTAGTGCTGCATCTTATCCCCGTACAGGGAGGAAGTATCGCCTACGTTCAGAAAGCGCCCCATCTGCGCGTATCTGAGCACGCAGGCACGCACCTGGTGACCGACCGCGCCTGAGCTGCCAGGACCGTCCCAGACGGCGCCGTGATCACGGCGATAGCCTTGTGGATGCCACCTCATGCGCTAGCTTTCGCACTTGACGGCGGGATTAGTGTCGCCGCGACCTTAGCGTCGGCGCATTAAGATGATGCGATGTTCGACTGGCTCAACTTGCCACCTGAACCGGAGCTCGCCGCTCCAACCGATGTCGAGGTACGCGCTGCCCTGCGCCGCGCCCTGCCGGACCTCGCGACGGCCGATTACGCGCGGTTAGACGAAGGCTGGGCCTTCCGTGCCTACCGCGCCGCCGATTGCGTCCTGCGCTTCCCCAAACGCGCGCAGTACACTCGCACGCTGCCGGCCGAAGCGCGACTGCTGCCGATTCTTGCGCCCGCGCTGCCGCTGCCAATCTCCGTCATCGAATTGCACCAGGGCGGGCCTAACGGGCTGCCGTTTACGTCGCATCTCTTCGTACTGGGCGTCAGGGCTCAAGGCCGCCCACTAACCACATCTGCAGCCGCGACGCTGGGACGCTTCCTGCGGGCACTGCATGACTTTCCCACCGACCGGGCGCTCGACTGTGGCGTCGGATACAACGACGGCGCTCTGTGGCGTGAGGAGCGTGCTCAGCTCTACGAAGTGACGATCCGTCGCTGCTTCCCGCTCGTTAGCTGCGAGGCTCGGGCGCACATCGAGCGCACCTTCGAGACCTACCTCAACGACGACGCCAACTTCGCCTGGCAGCCGGCGCTGGTACACAATGACATCGACGAACGCAACGTGCTGGTGGACCCGTCTACGGGCGACCTGACCGGCGTCATCGACTGGGGCGACATCTTCATCGGCGATCCTGCCGTCGACTTCGCAGGGCCGTTAGTCGGCGAGCTCGCGAAGGGTGGCATGGACGCCGCAGCGCTGGAGCGCGGTTACGGCGAATCCTTAGAGCCCATACTCCAGCGCTGCAAGTTCTACGAATCCTGCTGGCCATTGAACCACCTGTTGCACGGCCTGCACACCAACGACCCGGAGTTCGTCGAAGACGGCATCCGCATGATCAACGAGCAGGTCCCGTTCGGCAAGCGCTGCGACTAGGCGCCTTCGATCACCGCGTCCGCCTCAATCTCGACCACCATGCCGGGCGCCGCAATCGCCGCGATGACCAGCATGGCAGAGGCGGGCCGGGTCACGCCGAACGCCTCGCTGTGCGCCCGGCCGGCGTCATCGACGTGAGCGAGGTCGGTGACGTAGACACACGTACGCACCACGTCTGAGAGCGAAGCACCTGCCCGCTGCAACGCCGCCTCGATGTTCTTGATCGCCTGCCGGGCCTGCTCGTAGGCTCCGCCGGTCACCAGCGTGCCGTCATCGCCCCATGCAACCGTGCCCGAGACGAAGACCTGGTTGCCCACGCGCACGGCGCGGCTGTACCCCACGCGGCCTTCATACTCCGTACCATCGGCGAAGTTCTCTCTCATCGAGCCGCCAACAATCCCGAGAGGTCACGGTCTCTCTTCATCGAAGGAGAGGGTACCGCTTGCCCACGAGACGAGCGGCCCGCAGCATCGAGGGAGTACTTCAGCGTCACGGAATCGCCGCGACCGCCTCGATTTCTACCAGCAGACCCGGTACCGCCAGCGCCTGGACGCCGACGAGCGTGCTGGCCGGCGGGTTGGTGGACGGCAGGTATTTCGAGCGCAGGCCGCCGATGATCGCTCGGTCCTCCGGCTTGTAGTTGACGATATAGGTCGTCAGCTTGAGCACGTTCTCGAACGTCGCGCCGACCGACGCCAGGCAGACCTTGAGGTTCTCGAACACCTGCGTGCCCTGCGCCTCCAGAGTGTCGCCGGCGATGTTGCCCGCGGCGTCCATGCCGATCTGGCCGCTGATGAAGACGATGCTGCCGCCGCTGGATGCGACGACGTGGGTGTAGTTGCTGGGGGCGCCGACACCGGCGGGGTTTAGGTGCTGCGTAGGCATCAAAGACTCCTTCTGCTGTTAACGGAACGTCTGCATCATAGCTACCCCGCGCTTACTGGCCCACGTCACGCGCGTCGCGAGCTCAGAAGCGACACATGGCAGAACGATCACGCCTTCGGACGGCTCGCCCGCCCAGCAGAAAGCGCCGTCTAAGGCCCGCAGCCCCGCCAGCGCGCACAACGCGGCGTCGCACTGGTCGTTGCCCTTGAGCGCCGCCTCCTCCACGCCCGCCACCGACAGCGCCTCGCGTCGCCACAGGTGCTTGCGGACGCCAACGGGCCGTCGCGCGCCGTGCAGTACCGAAGCGATGGCGTGAGGAAACACCTCCAGCGCCCGTCCTTGTACCGACGCACCGCCGTCGTACATCGCGAAGCCGGCCTCGCGGGCGGCTGCGAAGGCCTCGAAGCCTGAGAGCATCCAGGCGTAGAAGGCGTTGGTTTTCTTGTCCTCGGCCCACGGCGTGCGGTACAGAGATAGACCTAGCGCGAGCACCGCCGCCTCGGTAGCCCGCGGCGCATCAACCGCCCAGGCCGGCGGCGAATCGATGCAGGCGACGTCCGGACGCCACGCCTCGAAATGCCCGGGCAGCGCCTGGAGTGGTACATGACGCTCGGCCTGCACCACGCGGCGAGCGTCATCCAGCAGCACGAGGTCGTAGCCCTTGCGCACGCCGCCCACGTCGATGCCGAGCGATTTAGTCACTCCGTAATCTCCAGAGAGCATCCGCAATCGAGGACGAATGCAGGCGCACCTATGGTAGCTGCGTCAGGAGGGCGAGAAGCGGGCAGATGTTCGACGACTTCGAAAGCCGGAGGATCGGTACCGGCGACACCGGCATTTTCGTACGCATGGCCGGCTCCGGGCCTCCTGTACTGTTGCTGCACGGCTTCCCCGAAACGCACCTCACGTGGCGTGACGTGGCGCCGCCGCTCGCCCGTGAATATACCGTCGTCTGCGCCGACCTGCGCGGCTATGGCAAGAGCGGCGCCCCGGCTTCGACGCCGGACCACGTGCCGTACTCCAAGCGCGCGATGGCGCAGGACATGGTGTCCGTGATGCAGCACCTGGGCTTCGAGCGCTTCGCCGTCGCCGGGCACGACCGCGGCGGGCGTGTGGCCTACCGCTTGGCCCTGGACCACCCGGAGCAGGTCGAACGCCTCGCCGTGCTCGATATCGTGCCGACCGAGGCGGCGTGGCAGCGTGCCGATGCCAGGTTTGCGCTCGGCTTCTGGCCCTGGACGCTATTGGCTCAGCCCGAGCCGCTGCCCGAGCGCCTGCTGCTCACCGCCCCCGACGCATTTGTCGCCGACGCCGTAGCAACCTGGGGCACCAGCCCTGAGGCATTCCCAGCAGCCGTACGCGAGGCCTACGTCGCAGCGCTGCAGGACCCGGCCCGCGCCCACGGCATCTGCGAGGAGTACCGCGCCGCGGCGACGATCGACCGTGAGCATGATGCGACCGACGTCAAGGCCGGCAATCGCATTAAGGCGCCTTTGCTTGCCCTGTGGAGCGCTAACGGGCCGCTGGCATCCTGGTACGAGGCTGAGGGCGGCCCGTTAGCCCTCTGGCGCGAGATCGCCGATGACGTTCAGGGACACGCCGTAGACGGCGGTCACTTCTTCCCAGAAGAGCGCCCTGAGGAGACGGCGGCAGCGCTCGCTAGCTTCGTCTGCGGGGACCAGGGATAGCCGGAGCGCCGGACGCGGCTTTGCTGTTTAGGCCGGTTGCCATTACTTTGTCGAGGGCCGCCTTCACATTCAGCATCTTTCGACAAAGGACGGTACACGCTTAATGCGACGCCTTCGATACTCAATCAACGTCACGCTGGACGGGTGCGTCGACCATCGGGCAGGAGTGGCCGACGAAGAGCTTCACCGCTACCACGCAGAGAACCTGGCGGAGGCCGATGCCCTGATCTTTGGCCGGGTGACTTACGAAATGATGGAGGAAGCCTGGCGCTGGCCGGCGACAGGAGAGCGACCAGAATGGGCTGCCGAGTGGATGGCGCCCTTCGCCCATACAATCGATGCGGCCAAGAAATACGTCGTTTCAAGCACCCTGGATAGCGTCGATTGGAACGCAGAGCTCGTGCGCGGGGACCTGGGACAGGCCGTTCAGAAGCTCAAGGACCAGCCCGGCAAGCTCATCTCCGTCGGAGGCGTAACGCTGCCGCTGGCGTTGGCTGAGCTGGGACTGATAGATGAATACGACTTCCTGGTTCAACCCAGGCTGGCGGGACACGGTCCCTCATTGCTCGCAGGGCTATCGAAGTACGTCGACCTGAAGCTGGTGAGGTGCCACCAGTTCGCTTCGGGGAGGCTGGCACTGCGCTATGAGCCGAAGGATAGCCCTACCTAGACGACCGTCAGCATGCGCTCCAGCGCGATCTTCGCGTAGTGCGCCGTCTCGTCATCGACCGAGACCTGGTTTACGACACGGCCGGCGGCCAGCTCTTCCACGGTCCAGGCCAGGTAGGCGGGGTGAATGCGGTACATCGTGCTGCAGGGGCAGACCACCGGGTCGAGGCAGAACACCGTCTTGTCCGGGTTCTCGTGCGCGAGCCGGCTGACGAGGTTAATCTCCGTGCCAACTGCCCACAGGCTGCCGGGTGCGCCCTCGGCGATGACCTTCGCGATGAACTCGGTCGAGCCGTTCATGTCCGCGGCCTGTACCGTGTCGTAGCGGCACTCTGGGTGGACGACGACGTTGACGCCGGGGAACTTGGCCCGGGCGGCGGCGATCTGGTCGACGGTGAAGCGCTGGTGCACCGAGCAGTGACCCTGCCATAGCAGGATCTGGGCCCGCTCGACCTCTTCCATGGTCAGGCCGCCCATGCTGCCGAAGGACTTGTTGTAGTTCCACAGCAGCATGCGGTCGAGCGGCACGCCCATCGCGGCGCCGGTATTGCGGCCCAGGTGCTGGTCAGGGAAGAACAGGACCTTCTCGCCGCGCTCGAACGCCCACTTGAGCACCGCCGGCGCATTGCTCGATGTGCAGACGATGCCGCCGTGCTTGCCGCAAAACGCCTTCAGCGATGCGGCGCTGTTCATGTAAGTAACCGGGACGACCTTGTCGGCGAAACCGGCGTCTTGCAGCTCTTCCCAGCAGGCGTAGACGTCTTCCGGGTCGGCCATATCGGCCATGGAGCAGCCGGCGGCCATGTTCGGCAGTACGACCTTCTGGTGCGGTGCGCTGAGGATGTCGGCGGCCTCGGCCATAAAGTGAACGCCGCAGAACACGATGTACTCGGCTTCGGTGTTAGTCGAGGCCCACTGCGCCAACTTGAAGGAATCGCCACGGAAGTCGGCGAACTGAATAATGTCCTCGCGCTGGTAGTGGTGTCCCAGCACGATCAGCTTCGAGCCCAGCTTGCGACGCGCTGACGCCACACGGTCGACAAGCTCCTTCGCTCCAAGCTCGGCAAACTCACGCGGGATGTCTTGCTGCCAGTAAGCAAACGACGGCTCGCTGGACAGGGGCAAGGTCTGGATGCCCGTTTGCGTCTCGCAGGCGATACCGGCAAGCGTCGTGAGTACGTCTTCTCGAGCGATGGTGTTGGTCATCTGGGGTCCCCCCTCCAGCCACGAGGGTTAGTGTCATAGTGACACTTATTCCGATAACCTTACGTTAACGTCATCATCCATTCGTGTCAAGACGACACTTACTAAGTTTGCCAAGGATATTCGGAAAAATCGCGCCGCCGCGAAAACATTCGCGCCTATGTAACGAATGTCTGGCGAACCAGCAATCGCCCGCGAATGTTATCCGGACGCAAGACCCGCCCGCCTAGTGTGAGGTCAGCCACTGCAGCCTACGGAGGAGAACGTGATAGTACGACTAGCCCTCTTACCCAGTCTCGTCCTGGCAGCATTGCTCGCCATATCGTGGCCAACGACAGCGCCACCGCCCGCACAGGCCGCGGCGGACGAAGCGACTTACCGCATAACCCTGACCAACATCTCTACTGCCCAACCGCTTTCGCCGCCGATCCTGGCGACCCATTCGCCGCGCACGATGCTGATCCAGGCCGGCGGCATTGCGTCTGAGAACCTACGCAAGCTGGCGGAGGAAGGCCAGAACCAGGACCTCATGGCCGAATGGCGCGGCAACCCGGACGTCCATGACGTCATCGCCGGCGACTTGCCCCTACGTCGCGTCGGTGGCGATGGCCCTCCCGGGTCGAGCTCCAGCGCGACGTTCACGATTCACGCCGGAGCCGGCGACTACCTGACGATCGCTTCGATGCTCGGGTGCACCAACGACGCCTTTACCGGCGCGATCAGCATCCCTCTGCCGCAGACCTCAGCGCCCGTGCTTATTCGCTCCCAGGTTTGGGACGCCGGCACCGAGCTCAACACCGAGACGTCGATGGACCTGCCGGACGCTTGCGGCGCCCTGCTCGGCGCCCAGCGCTTCCCTGAAGACGGCAGCGGCCACGAGGCCACCAACGAGACGATCATGAACCACCCGGGCCTCAATTTCGGCGGCGACCTCACGGACGTATCGGCCTGGAACGGTCCCGTGATGGAAGTGCGCATCGAGCGCGTCACGCCGGACCCGGTCGTCGCGGCCCAGGTGCCGGTTTCGATCCCGCGCCCGCCGTTCCTGCAATTCACGCCTCCGGGCACGGGCTTCATCACCAGCTCGTCGACCGGCGGCGCCAACTTCGACCAATAGAGCCAGGCAACGCCCAGACAAAAAGGGGGCCTTCTTAACAGAAGGCCCCCTTTAACCGTGCAAACTCCGCCGCATGCTGTGGAATTCATTCCACAGTAGTCAGCCTGCCTAGAGCACCATTGGCGCCCTGGATGTGAACTCGTAGAGCTCTGCCGGGCGTCCGGCGCCGCGGGCCATGGTCTTGCCTGTCGCCTTCAGAGATCGG
>JADMIO010830267.1_pt1 | contig 14075 bp, 10 predicted proteins | sample 8958161 | NCBI WGS metagenome assembly JADMIO01 (sample SAMN16585339, study PRJNA669376) | soil metagenome | isolation source: Crop rotation soil | place: USA: Cullars Rotation, Alabama | collected 2011 | reverse complement strand
CTTTCCCGGTACGGGTTTCGCCGTGGATCCCCTGGCGACGCATCAAGCTGCGATTGGCGTTCGGGGCACCGATCTATCCGCCTACGCAAAGCACTTCGCGCCGCAAAGCTAGGCGAGAAATGGGCGAACAGCTGCGGTCGGCGTATCGGGCGCTGTATGCGGAGTTGTGCGACGCCTTCGAAATCCCGCCCGAAGCCGGCACGACTTGGCCGGATGGGGTACGGCCAGCGAGGGAATCGCGCCAAAGTCCCGAAATGTCACGCTAAGCGTAGGGCAAGATGGCAATCCTGCCGTACGGGCGGTGTCCAAAGGGCGCGGTTTGGATCATGAGCGACGCCTTCTACAACTTCCTCTGGTACACCGGGGCCCATGTGTTCTGGGCCTCGTCGCGGCCGGTAGTGATGAACGCGGAAGTCACGCGGCGGCGGGGGCCGTTCATCGTGGCGTCGAACCACACCAGCCCGTACGACGTGCCGATCTTGATGCGCCACACCGCCCGCAATCTCGATTTCGTCAGCATTGTTGAGGTCTTCCGCAAGCCGCTCGTGGGATGGTTTTATGGCTCGATGAACGCGTTTCCGCTCGATCGCTCCAAGCCCGACAGCCCGACCGTCCGCATCATTCTCGACCGACTCGCCCGCGGCCGCGTCGTGGCGATGTTCCCCGAAGGCGGCTTCCGCAGCGGCGATGCGTCGGTCACCCACGGCGGAAAGATGCGGCCGGGCATCGGCCGGATCGCTCAACTGGCCGACGTGCCGATCGTGCCGGTGGTCGTCGTCAACTCCGGCCTATACTCGCGCCCGATCCACTGGCTGCCGATCCGCCGAACGCGGTACGGCATCGCGTACGGCGAGCCGCTGTTTCTGCGACCCGATCTACCCAAAAATGAAGCGGCACAGGAAATCGAATCGCGTCTTGCCCGCGCATTCATCGATCTCTATCAATCTTTGATCCGCACTATGGAATCGCCAAAGCGGTAGTCCGACTTCGCGGTCTCTGCCACGCCGATTTGCCACATCGCAGGCATTTAAAAACCGACTGACTAAATGTTTCCCACAACTGGACTCCGTCCGCCGAAACCGTTAACTATTGCTCGCGGAGTTTCGACCCACTTCCTGGTTCCTGCGAGACGGTGTAACACTTTGGCGACCCGACTGCCCAATCGATCGGTCCTGGTGCTTCTCCTGTTGATGGCGCTGATTCCTTCGCGCGCCGCCCACGCCCAGGACAGTTTCAGCCTGTCGGCCGTGCTCGCGACCGGGCCGTACTATCCCAATGACCAGTGGCTGCCCGTTCGCGTGCTTGTGACCAATCGCTCGGCCGAGGCCATCGCCGGCCAAGTGGAGTTTCCGTTCCACGGCCTGACCGACCAGGTCATGTTCCGCCTGCCGCTGACCATCCCGGCGAAATCGACCTTATCGACGTTGGCGTATCTGTACGTCCCGATGATGGCTGAGGCGCCGGCCGGTAAAGGGAAAAAAGGATCGACCGAGCAGCCGCCGATCACCACCGCCGCCTGGCGCGACAGTGCCGGCAAAATGCTCTCGCGCTGTCCGATCCTGGCGCGGCCGATGGACGAAGATAGCGAAGGCCGCCGCGACCGCGTGCAGGTCGATCGAGCACTGATTTTTTCGATCACCGGCAGTTCGAATTTTGAAGGCCCGCAATTGAGTGAAGCCTCGGACGATACGTCGGGGTTCATGTCGCTGCTGCAATCGACGCGCGGATTTCGGCTGATCAATCACGCCTCAGACGCGTCTGATGCGCCGCGCGACGCGATCGGCTTCGACGCCGCCGCCATCGTGTTGCTCAGCGCCAGCGCCGTCGATCGCATGGACGCGGCCCAGCAGCAGGCGCTGATCAGCTACATGTCCACCGGCGGCACGGTGGTGCTGCGGCCGGACACGGGCGGCGACGACGTCTCGGGCACATGGCTCGCGCCGTACTTGCCGGCGCGTTACGTCGGTTCGCACTATGCGTCGTCGCTCAATGTGCTGACGGGCGAGAAGCCGCAAACGTATTCGCTCAACGAACCGCTGGACCTGGACGACTGGGTGGCCGACCCGAGTATCGCCGGCTCGCACGTGGTCGCGGCCGACAAGAATTACGTGCACGCGGCATGGAAATCCGTCGGCCTCGGCCGGCTCGTCATCACCAGTTTTCCGATTACCTCACTCGACGTGAACAAGCCCGAAACGCGGGCGATCTGGGCTGCCGCGCTGCCGGACTCGCCGGGTTTGCGCTGGGAAACCAGCCGGCTGTCGCAGACGCAAAGCCAGCTGCTCGAATCGATGGTGGGCGCGAAAGTCCCGCCGTGGATCGTGGCCGCTAGCGTGGTGGCGGCGTACGTGGTGATCGTGCTGCTGATCCAGCTCGTCGCGCGCCAAGGCATGCGGCCGATGGGGTTTGCGGTCGCGGTCCTCATCGCGTTGCTGATGGCCGGCGGGCTGATCGTCGCCGCGTCTCTGCGCGACAAAACCGTGGCATTGAGCATGGCGCGGATCGACCTGCTCGATCTCTCCCGCGGCGGCGTGAGGAACGAAGCCGTCGCGCTGCTCGGGCCGAAGGACACCACGTTCCCGCTCAACGCCAGCGCGGGCACGGGGCTGCGTCAGGCGCCGTCGGGTGAAGCCAAGGCGCTCGACATCAAGATTTCTCCCATCCAGGCCGAAAGCACCGTCTACCCGCAGCGGGTTGATCGCATCTGGCAGATCACCAGCGCCGTGCCGGCGGACGTGTCGCTGAACGCGACGGGCTTGTTCGACGAGCGCGGCCTGACGGTGTCGGTCGACAACCAGGCCGGCACGATCCAGCGCCCCGTGGTGGTGGGGCCGCGCGGACGATTCAATTTGCCTGATCTCGCCACAGGAAAGAGCGAGCACCGCGTCGAAGCGGCCGCGAATCAATCCGCGGTAAAGCTGGACGAAGAGCAGCTGCGCGAGCGGATCCTGGACGCCGCCATGGGCCGGGCGGCGGTCGATCGGGCGACGCCCACGATCCTGCGGCCGGACGACACGATTTATCTCGCCGGCTGGATGGCCGACCCGCCGTCGCCATTGCTTGAGCTGCCCGGTGATCAGAAACCATCACTGCTTCGTACCAACGCGCTCGCCCGCACGCGCGTGCTGATCACGCCGTCGCCCGTCGGCAGCTTGGTGCATATTCCCGGCGCGTTCACGCAAGTCGTCCTCGGCGACTCGATGGCGATGCCGTTCGATCCCGGTCGCGGCGAATGGCTTGATGCGTTTACGGCTCAGGACTTCGTCATCGGCTTCGGATTCCCGCAGGGCATCGGCAAAGTGCGCACAAAGAGCGTGACACTCCATCTGCAGGCCAACCTGCCGCAGCAGACCATCACGCTGATGCGCGGCCAGCTGAGTGGCGGTAAGTTTGTGAACGTCAGAGGGCCGGAAATCGTCAAGTGGAATCAGTTGATCGGGACGCAGTCGATCACGTTCGACGTTTCCGACGGCGACGTCGACGCCAACGGCTGGCTGTGGCTGCACGTGAATGTCGACAGCCCGCCGGGCCAGTCGCGGTGGCGGATCGAGAATTTTTCAGCCGAGTACGACGGCGTCGTCGAAGGTCCGCCGCAGCCGGTGGTGCTGCCCATGCGCGAGCAGGAACCGGCGCCGCCGCCGAAGCCGGTCAACGCTGCTCCCAAGCCGGCCGCGGCGAAGAAGCCGACGAGCAAGCCCGCGACCAAGCCGACAACCAAGGCCGCCCCGAAAAAGAAGGCGGGGGGCCAACCTCAATAGGTGCTGTGTTATGCCCATCGACCGATCCGCTCCCATCCTCCGCACCGAAGCGCTGACTAAAAAGTACGGCGATCACACCGCGCTCAACGAGCTCACGCTCACCGTGCACCGCGGCGAAGTGTTCGGCTACATCGGGCCCAACGGCGCCGGCAAAACCACCACGTTCCGCATCCTGTGCGGCCTGCTCGATCCGACCAGTGGCAAGGCGTTCGTCGCCGACAAAGACGTGACGGGCAACAAAGATCTGATCAAGCAGCTGGTGGGCTTTCTGCCGGACAACTTCGGCGTCTACCCGACGCTGCGGGTGTGGGAATACCTCGACTTCTTCGCCGCCGCATACCGCGTTCCGAAAAAACAGCGGGCCGACCGGATCGACCAATGCCTGACGATCGCCAACGCGATGGAGTTCAAGGACAAGTTCATGGGCGCGCTGTCGCGCGGCATGAAGCAGCGCGTCGGCATCGCTAAAACGCTGGTGCACGATCCGCAGCTGCTGATCCTGGACGAGCCGGCGGCGACGATCGACCCGCGGGCACGCATCCTGATGCGGCAATTGCTGCGTGAGCTGGCCGACCTCGGCAAGGCCGTCCTCGTCAGCAGCCACATCCTGCCGGAACTGGCCGACGTGTGTGACACCGTCGGCATCTTGCAGCAGGGCAAGCTGGTGGCCAGCGGCGCGGTGCAGCAGATCCTCCGCGACGTGCGGCAGAACCGCCTAATGGAAGTGCGCGTGATCGGCTCGATCGACAAGGCCAAGGAAATCCTCGGCACCGCGCCGGGCACGTGGACGCCCGTCGACGGCGCCGCCGACGGCATGACCGCCGCCAACACACTTCGCTACGAAGTGCAGGCCGACGAAGCGCAACTGGCCAAAGCGGTCCTGCTGCTGCTGCAGAACAAGATCGCCATCACGCACTTCGCCGAAGTGCCGGCCGACTTGGAAGACGTATTTATGAGTCTGACGAAATGACGATCACGATTAACATCACGATCGGTGCATTGGTCGTCATCGCTATCGCGGTTGCTGCGTTTTTTTTGCTTCGTGGCGACGGCAACCCCCTCGTCCGCAAAGAACTTCTCGGCCTGTTCCGCCTCAAGCGTGTGGCGGCGATTCAAGTGCTGTTCGTCGCCATCCTCGGCGGCATCGTCATGGCAACGTGGCCGCAGCAGGGGATGCTCACGCTGTCCGCGCAGGGGCAGGATTCGCTGCTGCTCGCGCTGATCTTCGGCCAGCTGGTGATGCTCGTTCTGCTCGTCCCCGGCATCGCGGCCGTCTCGATCACCGGCGAAAAAGAACAGAACACGATGGAGATGCTGTACGCGTCGCGCCTTTCGCCGATCCAGATCGTCATCGGCAAAATCGTGTCGGCCATCAGCTATCCGATGATGCTGCTGTTGAGCGGGCTGCCGTTCGTGGCGCTGCTCGGGTGGCGCGGCGAAGTGTCGACCGACCTGCTGGTGCGTTCGTATCTCGTGCTGATCATCTCCGCGATCCTGCTGGCCGTCGTCTCGGTCACGATCAGCAGCGTGGCGAAGCTGAGCGCGACTTCGCTGGTGCTGGCGTATGTGGTGATGCTCGCCACTGCCGGTGCGACGCTCGTGCCGGCGGCGATCATGATCGACACGCAATCCGGCACGCCGGCGATGCTGCTGCACTACGTGCGGGCGCTGTCGCCGGTAGCCGCAGTCCTTTCATTGTTGCGGCCGTCCCTGACGGACCTGTCCGGCGACATTCACCACTTTTTCCCGATCTGGCTCATCTTTCTCCCGGCGGCGCTGCTGATTATCGTCGCGTGCTTCGCCGTGCTGATCGCCAAGCTCAGTAAAGCCCCGGTGAGCAATGACGGTTTCAACGCCGAACTAGGCGCCGACGCCAGCCGCTCGCTCGGTCGGCGGGTGATGTTCCTCATCGATCCGAAGAAAAAGCGCAAACCATTCGGCCGACTCAACCCGCTGATCTCGAAAGAAAAACGCACCAACCTGCTACGCGGCGGCAAGGTGATGGTCCGCATCTTCTATACCGCGTTGCTATTGTCGCTGGGCCTAGCGGTGATGAGCCTGTACGGCGGATCGGAACACGCCGACCTGCTCCGTTACGTCGCCAGCGTGCTGGTGGCGTTCCAGATCGGCATCATCGCGCTGGTCGCGCCGTCGCTCACCAGCAGTACGATCAGCGGCGAGATCGAGAACGGCACGTTCGAGACGCTGCGCCTCAGCCGCCTGAAGGGCGGACAGATTTTCTGGGGCAAGTTCCTCCCCGCGTTCCAGCCGGCCGTGCTGCCGATTTTGGCGCTGATCCCCGGCTACGGCGCGATCTGCTTCATCGACCCCGGGTACCTGCCGCGGCTGATGATTCTGTTGCCGGTGGTGGTCCTCGCGGTTGCGCTGTGTTGTGCGATCGGCATCGTGTGCTCCGCGTTCGTCGCCAACACCGCGCGTGCGACGGTGGCGGCGTACGTGATCGTCACGGCTTTGTTCGTCCTTCCCGCCGCCGGCTGGTGGGCCATGCAGGCCGAGGTGCTGCCCAGCGGCTACAAGCTGGCGTTTATCAGCCCGCTGGTGTTGGGGCTGAACTTGCTGCCCGATTCGCCGATCCAGATTTTTGAACTCTGGCCGCAGCACTTGATGGTCATCGGCGGATTGTTTGTTCTCGCGCTGATCGTGGCGCGGATTCGCCTGGCCGTCCTACTTCGCCGCGGATGAAACGCTCATGAATCTGCTACGCATTCGTTCTCTCGCTCATTTCCGCATGGCACTGGCCGTACTCGCGTTGTCGTCGGCCGCGCTGGCCGATCCGCTGCCCGACGTGCTGCCGTACGGGCAGGACGACATTCCGATGTCGCCGAGCGAGCGCGTGAATCAAACGTCGCAACGCCTGATGGACCTGCTCGGCGGGCGCGTGAAGGACCCGTACGTGCCCAATCGCGTGCAAACTCAATCCGAATTGGGCGGCTGCCAGCTTCCTTTCGCGTCGAAGTACATCCGCGAAGGCATGGCCGACGGCGACCCGCAAGTTCGCACCGCCTCCGCGCAGGCTGCGGGGCAGAATGGCGATAAGGCGCTGATCGACGATCTGAAAAAACTGATGCAGGACAAGGACGCCCGCGTCCGCCGACAAGTGGTGCTGAGCGGCGCGGCGCTGGGCGATTCATCGGTGATCAACATCGGCCTGACCGACGAGGACGCGACCGTGATCGCCGCCGCGGCGTCGGTGGCGGGGGCGGAGCAGTCGGCCAAGCTCGCCGGGGCACTGGCGGGCTATCCAGTCGGCACGCAGATCGCGGCGCTGAAATCGCTCGGCCGAGCGGGCGATGCGCGAAACGCTGACGCCGCAGCGGCGCTCGTCGGCGCCAGCGTGCCGGTGCGCGCGGCGGCGGCAACCGCGCTCGGACAGATGAAAGCAACCGCCCGCGCGGGCGACGTCATCAAACTGCTGGCCGACGATCACCCGACCATCCGCCGCGCCGCGCTGGCAGCCGTCGCTGGCGTCAGCGGCGTGGCCGAGGGGCAGAAGCGATCGATCGCCGCGTTGGCCGATCCCGAAACCGCCGTCCGCGAAGACGCCGCCAAGCTGCTCAAACAAACGCCCACGCCCGATGCGATCGATGCCTTGGTGAGCAACCTTCCAGCCGAGTCGTCGCGTCTGCACAAGGCCGCGCTCGACGCCCTCGTCGCTGTCGGGCCACCCGTGATCCCAACGGCTGAAAAAATGCTGGCTGACAGCAGTCCACGACGGCGGGAAGATGCGCTGTTCATCCTGGCCGCGCTCAAGAGCGATGCCGGGTTTACTACGCAGGTCGCGCTGCTGAAAGACACCGACTGGCGCGTCGTCCGCCAAGCCGCCATTGCGCTGGGACGACTCGGTCGCAAGGAAGCATCGCCCGCTTTGGCAGAAGTCGCGCAGAAGGCCAACGATTTTTCCGTCGCCCCCGGCTCGGCTGACTATAAGAATGCCGTCGACGCGGTAGAGCAATCGATCGTCGCCTGCACCATGCTTGGCGAAGCGTCGATTTTGCCGATGTGCAAAAAGATCGCGCCCGTCAAAACCAACCCCACGCTTTTCCGCTCCGCCGCCGTGTACGCGGTCGGCCGAATGAACGAACCCGGCGATAAATCGGTGACATCGTTGCTCACCCGGCCGATGGGCGATCTCGAAGAATCCAGCATGGTGCAGTTCGAATGCATCAAAGCCCTGGGCCACCTGAAAAACCCCGCCGCCCTCAGCTACGTCGGCCACGACCGCGAATCCGCCAAGTGGATGGGCGACGCCCACGCTGACTGGCTGTCGTACTGGGTCCGCAGCCGCCTGTCGGGCAAAGTCGAACCGCTCACGCCCATCCAACTGACTTGGACGGCCAACAGCAGCATCGTCCCGCTGAGCGAGTAGAATCACCGCGCGGGGCAATGTTGACTGGACGCTAAACCGATCCATCCGGCAAAGCCCCGCGAAGAATGCTTGATCAAACGAAAACCACGATAGGTTCCGATCCGCCGTCGCCGAGCAGCCGCGGTCGCGTCGTTGGACTGTCGGCGTTGATCGTGCTGATCACGGCGGTTGTTTTTTCGCCGGTTCTGCGGTGTCAGTTCCTCATCTGGGACGACGTGGACAACGTCGCGCTCAATGCCAGGTTCAATCCGGTGACGCTTGACACCGTGTGGCACTATTTCGGCCACGCCGAGCGAACGATGTACGATCCCCTAACATCCAGCGTGTGGGCGGTAGCGGCCGCGGTAGCGCCGCGGCAGCCGGCGGATGTCGACGGCATAACGTTGTCTCCGGCATTTTTTCATGGCATCAATTGGGTAATGCACTGCGGCTGCGCGGTGCTGGCGTTTATCGTGCTGCGACGATTGATCGGTTCGGACGTGCCCGCCTTCTTCGGCGCGCTCGCATTCGCGCTGCATCCGGCGATGGTCGAGCCGGTCGCGTGGATGTCGGGGATGAAGGATGTACTGTGCGGCGGGCTGTGTCTCGCGGCGATAGGGCAGTACGCCGCCTTCGCGGAATCAACGCCGAACACGCGGCGCGCACACGTACATTATCTCGCGGCGATTTTGTGCTTCGCGCTGGCGATGCTCGCGAAGCCTGCAGCGGTGAGCTTACCGATCGTTGTCGGCGTGATCGATGTGTTACTGCTCCGCAAGAGCGTCACTCGGGCAGCCCGATCGCTCTGGCTGTGGCTGGTGCTGGCCGTGCCGATCGTCGTGATCGGCAAGATGGTTCAGCCGGCGGCGTTCACGGACCGCGTACCGCTTTACCTTCGCCCGTTCATCGCTGGCGATGCGATCGCGTTTTATTTGGCGAAACTGGTTTGGCCGGCGACGCTGATCATCGACTACGGCCGCAATCCCGAATGGCTTCTCAGCCGCGTGCCGCTGATGTATCTGACCACGCTCGCGACGTTGGTGGTACTGGCCGTCGCGTGGATGCTGCGACGGCGGTTTCCGTATTTTCTCACCGGGCTTGGCGTGCTGATCGGCGCGACATTCCCGGTCCTCGGTTTCGTGCCCTTCGACTTTCAGCGGTATTCCACCGTCGCTGATCACTACCTGTACCTGGCGATGCTCGGATCGGCGCTGGTGATCGCGGCGCTCCTACGGCGGTGGTCGCGGCCATGGGTGTACGCGCTGTGCGGCGCGGTGCTGATCGCGTGGTCGATGCGCACTTACACGCAGATCGGCTACTGGCGCGACATGGACACGCTGCGAAAACACGTGCTCGAAGTCAATCCGCGCAGCCCGACGGGCTACCGCGTGGCGGCGTACTTTTTGTTGAACAAGGGTCGCCTGCCTGAGGCGATCGAGCAGTACGAACAGGCGTTGCGCGTTCGGCCGAGCGATCATGAGGCGCGTTACAACCTGGCGAATGCATTAATGCGCGTGGGTCGGTTGGAGGATGCGGCAACGCAGTTTGCGATGGTGACGGAAAGGCTGCCTGACGATCCCAAGCCGCCGAACAATCTCGGCAGCGTCCTGGCGCGGCTGCAACGGTTCGGTCCGGCCGAGGCCGCTTTTCGCGAGGCGATCCGACGGGACGCGTCCTTCACCGACGCACACATGAACCTGGGCTTGGTCCTGGCAATGACCGGCCGCTTGGACGCAGCGGCGGTGGAGTTCCGCACCACGCTGGAACTCGATCCGGGAAACGCGCTCGCCAAACAATCGCTGGAGAAGATCAAAATCTTCCAAAACGCTCGGCCGGTGCCATAACTGCGCAACGTCTCGAGAAATTCGAATCCAAGGTGATCACGTCACAAACGCGGATCGCCTTTCTATTGCGCCCATCTTAAGCGAACTCAGCCCGATGCTCGGATGAGACTGCCCCCGATACGCGAACGTACACAGCAGTTTTACGATACGGGCGTGAATGGTCACTTTGAAAGGATACTGCCATGAGTCAGTTACTTACGTCACCCATGTTGGCCGACTACATCTGGATCGGCGGCGGCACGCTGGGGTTGATCTTGCTGGTGCTGCTGATTGTTCTGCTCGTTCGCAAATAAGCTGCGACGTGGTCACGGGGCCGTCGGCGAGAGGTTCGCGAGTTGGGTGCACACCGAGGTGTGCCGCGAGACTCTCCGCCGACGGTCCAACTTTTTTCGTTAAGAAGTTCTCTCGGAGAGGAGGACGTGATGCGATCCGGCGATGGAATCCGCCGGCTCGGGCTCTGCTTGATTCTCGTACTGATCACGAGCTCGGTCGGTTGCACCAGTAACGACAGCAAGCCCTACGTTATCAAAACCGCCTACGGCACTGACGACCCGCAGTTCAAACGGTCGATCGGCTCACTGCTGGGCCCGGCGCTGCTACCGGGGAATAAGGTCACCTCGCTGCGCAACGGCGACGAAATCTTTCCCGCCATGCTGGCCGCCATCCACTCGGCGAAGAAGAACATTCACTGCGAAACCTTCATTTACTGGTCAGGCGACATCGGCGACCAATTTACCGAAGCCCTTTGCGAGCGATCCAAAGCCGGCGTGCACGTCAAACTCATCATCGACGCGATTGGGTCGCTCAAGATCGACAAACGGTTTGAAAAACGCCTGAAGGAATGCGACGTCAAAGTCGTCGAGTATCACCCCGTCAGCTGGTACGACTTCGACTCCGATTCCAAGCTCAACAACCGCACGCACCGCAAGCTGCTGATCGTCGACGGCACGATCGGCTTCACCGGCGGGGTCGGTATCGCAGACGAATGGAACGGCCACGCACAGGACAAGGATCACTGGCGCGACATGCATTACCGTGTCGAAGGGCCGGTGGTGGCGCAGCTGCAGTCGGCTTTCCTCGACAACTGGATGAAAACCACCGGCGAAGTGCTGCACGACGAGCCGGATTTTCCCGAGCTGAAACCGGTCGGCGACCAGGAAGCGCAAGTTTTCAAGAGCGGCGCCAACGGCGGGGCGCAGAGCATGCAGCTGCTGTTCCTGCTGTCGATGTCGGCGGCGCGGCAGAACATCCGCATCGGCAACGCGTATTTTGTACCGGATGACCTGACGATCAATTCCCTCATCGACGCCCGGCAGCGCGGCGTGCGTGTGCAGATCATCGTGCCCGGCCCGCACATTGACGAGCAAGTCGTCCGCCACGCCTCGCGATCGACGTGGGGCAAGCTGCTCGAAAAGGGCGTGGAAATCTACGAATACCAGCCGACGATGTATCACACCAAGCTGCTGATCGTGGACGACCGGTGGGTGTCGGTTGGATCATCGAATCTGGACAACCGCTCATTCCAGCTGAACGACGAGGCGAACCTCAATGTCCTGAATCAGCCGTTCGCGCAAGCCGAGATCAAGATCTTCGAGGACGACATTAAGCAGTCCAAGCCCTACACCCACGACGACTGGAAACACCGGCCGTTCTGGGATCGGTTTAAGGAAGGGTTCGCGAAACTAATCTCGCCGCTGCTGTAACGTGGCATGGGCAGCCTGCCCATGTGTCGCGGTACGCCGCGACGATCGGTCGTACTCGACCGATGAGGCAAGAGCAGAGCGATCTTTCTCCGTCGAGAGTGGAGAGTCGCCAAATCGATTGCTTGATGAGTCGAATACGACTCATCCGCGTGAGTACACGCTCCACGGGCAAGTTGCCCGTGCCACGGATGGGTAGTCTGTGTACGACGATTCTGGCTACTGCCACCAGCGGCGAGCGCGGCCGTGGAGTCGGCGCGCCCACGTGCTCGACGACTGCGCGAGCATCCTCGGCATGGCCAATCCTAAGCCCCATTTGGCGGCTCCGCCGAGCAGTTCTCGCCGCGTGAAGATCCGGCCGACGATGGCGTCATCCTGATCCATAAATGCTGGCTCCTGATCCGAGTCGATTGCTCGCAACGCGCATTGAGTGCCATGGCTGGCGTTTTTGTTTAGTGGCGGGCTCCGGTGACAGCTCAATTTATACAAAATGCTGCAATTTCCAGACAAAGCGCGCTTTTTTGCGACCGCGCATTGACATCGCCGGCCATATCGTCGATTTTTGCCCGCTTAGCAGTTCTCTTTTTACCAAAAGGCATCTCATCATGGACAAAGTGCGTGTTGGCGTCATCGGGTTGGGCAACATGGGGAGCTTCCACTCGAGCTATATGAACTCGCTCCCCGGCGCGTCGCTAGGCGCGGTGTGCGATGTGGACCCGGTGCGGCTCAAAAAGTTCACCGACAAATACGGCTGCCCGGGATTCGCGACGTATGAGGAATTGATCGCGAGCAAGACGTGCGATGCGATCCTGATTGCCACGCCGCACTACGACCACCCGCCGATCGCTGAGGCCGCCTTAGCCGCCGGGTTGCACGTGCTGACGGAGAAGCCGGTCGGCGTGACCGTCGGTGCCGCCCGCAAGCTCAACGCGACCGCGGCCAAGTACCCGAATCTGAAGTTCGGCATCGTTTTCCAAAACCGCCAGAACCCGATCTACCGCAAGATGCGCGAGCTGATCGCCAGCGGCGAACTCGGCGAAGTCACCCGTGTCACCTGGCTGATCACCAACTGGTTCCGCACGTGGGCGTACTATGCGTCCGGCGGCTGGCGCGCGACTTGGGCCGGTGAGGGCGGCGGCGTGCTGATCAACCAGTGCCCGCACAATCTCGATCTGCTGCAGTGGATCACCGGCCTGATGCCCAACCGCGTTACGGCCGTCGCGAGCCTCGGCAAGACGCACCCGATCGAAGTGGAAGACGAAGTGTCGGCGATCTTTGAATACCCCAACGGCGCGATCGGCCATTTCGTCACCAGCAGCGGCGAAGCCCCCGGCACCGACCGCCTGGAAATCTGCGGCGATCAGGGCAAGTTGATCAGCGAGCACGGCAAGCTGACGTTCGTCCGCACCCGCCAGAACGTCCGCAAGCTCCGCGAAGAAAGCACGCAGGCGTTCACCAGCACTGAAAACTGGAACATCGAACTCCCCATCGGCAAGAGCGAGTTCGGCGACATGCACAAGCAGGTCACCGAGAAATTCATCAACGCCATCCTCAAGGGCGAGCCGATGGTGGCCGACGGCAGCGAAGGCGTAAAGGGCCTGGAAATCGGCAATGCCATGCTACTTAGCGGCGTGAAACGCAAGAGCGTCACGCTGCCGCTGGATGACAAGGAGTACGATGATTTCATCCAGGAACTGGCCAAAACCTACGGCGGGAAGAAGACGCTGAAGACCAAGGCGGCGGTTCAGACGGACTTGATGTCGTCGACGCGGTAAGCGTTGGATTGGTTCAATCTAAAGGACGCGTGACGATTTCGTTGCGCGTCCTTTTTTTTGCGCAGATGGCGAAAGGAAGACATTGAAAACGAAGCAACGAAGCAACGAAGAAGAAATATGAAATCCTTTCTTCGTTGCTTCGCTGCTTCGTTTTCATTTCTTCAGCCGGAACCATCGGTGCGGAATAAAGCATGATTGGTACAATCGCCGTTCATGTCCGGATCAGAGCGTGCTCCTAGCGATGCCTTCCTGCAGTTCGTCCTCTCGCGCGCCCGCGTGAAGACGCAAGTGTGTTCGTACCTGCCGTGCTCCGACGGCTACACGCTCGTGCCGCGTACCGTGCCGGATTACAACTTCATTTTTCCGCTGCGCGGGAAAGTGGTGTGGGTGGTTGATGGGGTCGAATGGCTGCTGGAGCCGGGCGATTTGATGCTCGTGCCTCCGGGCGTGCCGCATCATGCGTTCAGCCGGACCAAGCGGATGACGCTGGCGTCGATCCACGTGCTGATTACGCTGCCCGGCGGGCAGGACGTGTATGATCTGCTCGTGCCGGCGCGGTTTCGCAAGGTCACGCGCAAAAGCCGGCTGGCAAACTACCTGCAGATGGCGGCTGGGGAGTGGCGGCGGGGTGA
>JADMIO010647602.1_pt1 | contig 14075 bp, 9 predicted proteins | sample 8958161 | NCBI WGS metagenome assembly JADMIO01 (sample SAMN16585339, study PRJNA669376) | soil metagenome | isolation source: Crop rotation soil | place: USA: Cullars Rotation, Alabama | collected 2011 | reverse complement strand
GACGGCAAACCGCCGCAGCGCGGCACGCGTCAGGCCCTGGTGCGCAGGACCGTCGGAATGCCGCGCCGGGCGATTCACTATACGAGCTTGGTCTTGGTGATCGGCAACTCGCGCACGCGCTTGCCGGTGGCCGCGAAGATGGCGTTGGCCAGCGCCGCGATCACTGGTGGCACGCCAGGTTCGCCCACGCCCGTCGGAGGCGCGTCGCTGTCGATGAACGTCACGTTGACCTGCTTCGGCGCGTCGTTCATGCGCGCCACCTGGAACTGGTGGAAGTTGCTCTGCTGAATCCGGCCGTTGGCGGCCGTGATCTCGCCGTTGCGGGCCAGGCCTACCGCCATCACGGCGGCGCCCTCGAGCTGCGAACGGACGCGGTCGGGATTCACGATGACACCGGCGTCGATGACCATTTCGACCCGCGGCACGCTGAAGCCGCCCTTGCCGTCCATCTGGACCTCGACGACGGAGGCCACGTAGGAGTTGAAGCTGCGGTGGACCGCGATGCCCATGCCGCGTCCGTTGCCCTTGGGCCGCCCGGCCCAGTTGGCTTTCTGGGCCGCCAACTCGAGGACCCGGCGGAGGCGCGCGATGTCATAGGGATACTTGTCGGGGGGCGCGCCGTAGTTGGCGTACTCGACGCCCTGCGCCTTCAGATCGAGAACCCTGCCCGGACCGAGCATGTCGAGCAGGAACTCGAGCGGATCGCGGCCGGCGGCGTGCGCCATCTCGTCGGCAAAGCTGCCCGAGGCGAACACGTGGAAGATGTTCGTGACCGAGCGGAACCAGCCGATGCGGACGTTGGCGTCGGCCGGGCCGTTCTCGGCCTTGATGTTCGGCACGTCGTAGGGCAGGTCGGTGAGCCCGAGATCGAGTTCGAACGCCGCCGGATACTTCGCCGTGTGATCGAACGTGGACTGAATGGGCTGGAACGCCGAGCGCTGCAGCCATGCGGTGGGCCTGCCCTTCCCGTCGAGCGTCGCCTTGTGGTACACGGCCGCCGCGGCGTGGTAGAAGTCGTGGTGCAGATCGTCTTCGCGCGTCCACACCACCTTCACCGGCCGTCCCAGGCGCCGCGACAGCACCGCCGCTTCGGCCGCGAAGTCGGGCTTGCTCTTGCGCCCGAAGCCGCCGCCGAGCAGCGTCACGTGGCAGGTGACGTCCTTCTTGTCGATGCCGAGTGCGGCTGCCACCGTGTCCTGCGCGGCCTGCGGATTCTGGGTTGCCGTCCACACTGTGACCTTGCCGTTGCGGAAGTCGGCGACCGCGGCCGGCGGTTCCATCGACGCGTGAGCCAGCATCGGCGTGGTGTAGGTGGCCTCCATGACCTTGCCACCCTTGGCGAATTCGGCATCGACGTTGCCGGTGTTACGTGCCACCTTGGCCGGCGCACTGACGGTTTTGACCAGCGTGGCCTGGAACGCCTGCGACTCGAACGACGCGTTGGGGCCGTCGTTCCACTCCACCTTGAGGACGCGCCGGCCCTTCAGCGCGGCCCACGTGTTGTCGGCAACGACGGCCACGCCGCCGAGAGCCTGGAACATCAGCGGCGGCTTGGGTGGATCGAGCTGCACGACGTCACGGACGCCGCGCACCTTGCGCGTCTCGGCGTCGACCACGCTCTTCACGGTGCCGCCGACCACCGGCGGGTGCTCGATCGAGGCGACCAGCATGTTCTCGAGGTAGGTGTCGAGTCCGAACGGCGCCTTGCCGGTCGTGATGTCGGTGAGGTCGTAGATCGGCTGTTCCTTGCCCACGAACTTCCAGTCGGCCTTGGTCTTGAAGGACAGACTTTCGCCCTTGGGCACCTGGAGCTTCGCCGCCGCCGGAACCAGCGCCCCGAAGTCGAGGCTGCGTCCAGAAGGCCGGTGGACGATTTTGTGGTTCTGGGCCGCGCACTCGCTGGCCGGCACGCCCCACTGGGTGGCGGCGGCGCTGATCAGCATCACCCGCGCCGAGGCGCCGGCGTGGCGGAAGGCGTCGTAGAAGTCGCGGACCGACCGCGACCCGTCGGTGTTCTGGTCGCCGTACTTCGTGTCACCGAGGCCCTGCTCGATGCGCACGCGGCTCCAGTCGCAGTCCAGTTCGTCGGCGGCCACGAGCGGCAGCGACGTGCGGATGCCGGTGCCCATCTCGGAGCGGTGGGTGACGATGAACACGGTGCCGTCCGGCTCGATGCCCAGATAGACGCTGGGCGACAGGGGCGCCGACTGCGCGCGGGTCTTCACCGCCGGGTCCTGCGCCCAGGCCGACTCGGGCCACACCTGCGCCGCCACCACGAACGCGCCCGTGCTGAGCAGGCCCTCGAGGAACTGCCGGCGGCTGACGCTGCTGATGTTGTCGACGAGACTCATGCCCGGCCTCCCTTCATGGCCGCGGCCTGCTTGATGGCGGAGCGAATGCGCTGATACGTGCCGCAGCGGCAGATGTTGCCGGCCATGGTCCGGTCGATGTCCGCGTCCGTCGGATTGGGTGTGCGGTTGAGCATCGCCGACGCCTGCATGATCTGTCCGGATTGACAGTAGCCGCACTGCGGCACGTTCGCCGCCGCCCAGGCCTTCTGCACGGGATGGCTGCCGTCGGGGCTCAACCCCTCGATGGTGGTGATCTTCTTGTCCTGCACCGTACGCATCTGCGTCTGGCAGGCGCGCACGGCCTGGCCGTCGATATGTACGGTGCACGCGCCGCACAACCCGGCGCCGCAGCCGAACCGCGTGCCGGTGAGACGCAGGTCGTCGCGCAGGTACCACAGCAACGGCATGTCGTCATCGCCGTCGAATGTTCGGGCGGTCCCGTTCACGTTCAGATTGACCATGTGATGAAGTCCTCGCAGTCGCCGATTATAAGCCACGGGTGGAGGCGTCCCCTGGCTGTGGCGCGCGGCTGGATTGGACCGCGGGCGGTGCGACCAGCGGTGTTGTTGCGCGAAAACCGTTTTCGCGCGATCGCGGCGATTGGCTCGGTCAGGTCGGATTGAAGCGCTTTGAGATTGTGGCGAGGCTCGATTGGTTCGAGTCGATCCGAAGGCCACGACACGGCCCGGTGCTCGCCGGCGATCCGGGATTTCAATGCAGGATCAGCGCTGAGACGCTTCGCCCGGCCCAGGTGGCGGCCAGGCATAGGAGCACACTCGCCGCCACGTTCAAGGCGGCGACGGCCGTGGCACCGGCGCGCACCGCGTCCACGGTGTCGTTGGCGAACGCAGAAAACGTGGTGAACCCGCCCAGCACGCCCACCATCAGGAGCGCCCGCGCCTCCGCCGACAGGCCGCGCCGTTCGGCGAGTTCCGCAATCACGCCGATGGCAAAGCAGCCGCCGACGTTGACGACCAGCGTCGCCAGCGGAAAGGACCCGGCCGGGACGCTGACCTGCACGGCCGAACCGAGCCAGTAGCGCATCACGGCACCGGCACCGCCGCCGAGCGCCACCAGGATCGCGGTCACGCCTGATCGAAGAACTTGAGCGCCATGGCGCCATGGGTGGCGGCCCCACCGGCGCGGATGGCGGCGGCCACGAAGGCCGCCTCGACGAGTTCCTCGCGCGTGGCGCCCGCGGCCTTGGCACCCTTGGAATGGGCCTCGATACAGAAGGGACACTGTATGGCGCAGGCCACGCCGACGGCGATGAGCTCGCGGATCTTCCGTGGAATAGCGCCGTCCTTGCCGACGATGCTGTTCAGCCCCCGCCACGCCTCGAAGTCAGCGGGCGCCAGCGTGCGCATCTCCTTCAGCAGTTTGATGTCGGCGGGGTCGTGATAGTGCTCACTCATGAGTTCGGGCTCCGGGCTCCTCCCGGCTCCGGGCTCCGGCTCCGGGCTCTGGGCTCTGGGCTCTGGGCTTTGGGCTTTGGCTGCGGTTACAGGCTGACGGTTCTCAGATGATGCACCAAGTCGCCCGGCGACGCTTCGCGCCGCCGAGGCTGGCAGGATTGAGCGGGTGTCGAGACCGAAGTTCGGCGGTCGAGACATGGCTCGGGTCTGCGACCGTGGTACGGAAAGAGTGGCGGGCTCCACAATGAAGCCCGCCACCATCTGACTATCGTTACAGTCCCGGAGCCTGAAGTCCCTAGCCTGGAGCCCTACGCACAGCCCGATGTGGTTCCGCAGTTACTGCACTTATAACAGCTGCCGCTCCGGATCATGATCGACCCGCACATGCTGCAGGGCGGCGCGTCGGTCTGGTTCTGCATCGCCGCAAACGCGCTGCTCTTCGGCTTGGCCTCGCCCGCAGCCGTGGCCTGGGCCGGGGTGGCCGCGGGCGCGGCAATCGTCACCCTGGCGACGGGCTCGGACGCGGGTTCGTCCTTCATGTTCACACCGGCGCGGAACTGCGCCTCCGGCGAGAGGAACTTCGTGGCCATCCACCGGAAGATGTAGTCGACGATCGACTTGGCGAAACGGACCTCCGGGTTCTTCGTCATGCCCGACGGCTCGAACCGCGCGTGGCTGAACTTGTCGACCAGCGCCTGCAGCGGCACGCCGTACTGCAGCGCGTAGGAGACGGCCTGCGCGAACGCGTCGGCGAAGCCCGAGATCGTCGAGCCTTCCTTGGCCATCACCAGGAAGATCTCACCCGGTGTGCGGTCTTCGAAGAGCCCCACCGTGATGTAGCCTTCGTGGCCGGCGATGTCGAACTTGTGCGTGATGGAGTGACGCTCGTCGGGCAGTTTCCGGCGCTTCGGCGTCTCGACGACCTTGACGACCTCGCGCACGACTTCGCGGACCTCGGCATTGGCGTTCCGCGTGTCGGCGACGCCGGCTCTCGACGTGTTGAGCGGCTGGGTGCGCTTGCTGCCGTCGCGGTAGATCGACACCGCCTTGGCGCCCAGGCGCCACGACTCCACGTAGGCCTGCTCGATGTCTTCGACGGTGGCGCTGGTCGGCACGTTCACTGTCTTCGAGATGGCGCCGGAGATGAACGGCTGCGTCGCCCCCATCATCCGGATGTGCCCCATGTAGTGGATCGAGCGCTCGCCGTGCGTCGCCTTGAAGGCGCAGTCGAACACGGCCAGGTGCTCGTCCTTGAGGAACGGCGCGCCCTCGATGGTCTCGTTCTCGTCGATGAAGTGGATGATTGCCTCGATCTCCGGCGCGGTGTAGCCGAGGCGCTCGAGTGCCATCGGCACGGTGCCGTTGACGATCTTCATGAGACCGCCGCCGACCAGCTTCTTGTACTTGACCAGCGCGATGTCCGGCTCGACACCGGTGGTGTCGCAATCCATCATGAAGCCGATGGTGCCGGTCGGGGCCAGCACCGTGGCCTGCGCGTTGCGGTAGCCGAAGTCCTCGCCGAGTTCGAGGGCCTCGTCCCAGGCCTGCTTGGCCGCGCCGAAGAGATCGGCCGGCACGTGCCGGGCGTTGATCTCCGACACCGCGTCGCGGTGCTTGCCGATGACGCGCAGGAACGAATCGCGGTTCCTCTCGTAGCCGGCGAACGGGCCGCCGTGGTCGCGCGCCACGCGCGCCGACTGCGCATACGCCTCGCCGGTCATCACCGCGGTGATGGCGGCGGCGTAGGCGCGACCCTCGTCGCTGTCGTAGGGCAGGCCGCGCGACATCAGCAGCGCGCCGAGGTTGGCGTAGCCCAGACCAAGGGGGCGGTAATCATGGCTGTTCCGCTCGATGGCCTTGGTCGGGTAGCTCGAGTTGGGGACGATGATCTCCTGCGCGGTGATCAGCGTGCGGCAGGCGGCCTTGAACGCAGCCACGTCGAATTCGCCGTCGTCCCCCACGAACTTCATCAGGTTGATCGACGCCAGGTTGCACGCCGAGTCGTCGAGGAACATGTATTCGGAGCACGGGTTGCTGGCGTTGATGCGCGCCGTGCTCGAGCACGTGTGCCAGTCGTTGACCGTGGTGTCGAACTGCATGCCCGGATCGCCGCACACCCACGTGCCCTCGGCGATCATCCGCATCAGATCGCGGGCCTTGTAGGTGTCCACCGGCTCGCCGGACCGCACCGACCGGGTCTGCCAGTCGCCGCCGTCGAGCACCGCGCGCATGAACTCGTCGGTCACGCGCACGCTGTTGTTCGAGTTCTGGAAGAACACCGACGTATAGGCGGTGCCGGTGAACGAGCCGTCATAGCCGGCGTCGATGAGGGCCCAGGCCTTCTTTTCTTCTTCGACCTTGCAGTTGATGAACTCGACGATGTCCGGATGCTCGGCGTTGAGGATCACCATCTTGGCGGCGCGGCGCGTCTTGCCGCCCGACTTGATGACGCCGGCAAAGGCGTCGTAGCCCTTCATGAAGGACACCGGACCCGACGCCGTGCCGCCGCCGGCCAACAGCTCGCGCGACGAGCGGATCGCCGACAGGTTGCTGCCCGTACCCGACCCGAACTTGAAGAGCATCCCCTCGGTGCGGGCCAGGGTCAGGATCGAATCCATCGTGTCCTGGACCGCGTTGATGAAGCAGGCCGAACACTGCGGCGCCTTCTCGAACCCGCAGTTGAACCAGACCGGGCTGTTGAACGCCGCCTTCTGGAAGACCAGCAGGTGCTTCAGCTCGGCCGAGAACGACTGCAGGGCGTCTTCGCTGGCGAAGTACTTGTCCGACCGGGCCCAGGCGGTGATCGTGTCGACCACGCGCCCGATCAGCTGCCGGACGCTGCGCTCGCGATCGGGCGACTCCATCTGGCCGCGGAAGTACTTCGAGACCACGATGTTGGTCGCCTGCTGCGACCAGGCCTTCGGAATCTCGACGTCCCGCTGCTCGAAGACCACCTTGCCCTTTTCATTGCCGATGACGGCGGCGCGGATCTCCCACTCGACCTCATCGAAGGGGTCTGCGCCGGGCAGGGTGAAGTACCTGGGGAACTCCAGGCCCGGCGAGAGGGTCTTGTGGTCCGTCTTCTGCTCCGCTCTGGCGGCATCGGACGTTCGCTTGGTGCGGGGTTCAGCCGTTCCGCTGGACACCTGCTGGCTGCTGGGAGCGGCCTCGCGGGCCGGGCCTCGTTCCATTCTTCATTCCTCCGCTTGGGACGCGGGACCCCACCGCGAACCCTGACTTCATGTGCTCGAGTTGTACGGCCTCGACTCCTCTCCAGAGTCGGAAGCCGGCCTCCGGCCGCAGCCACGCAACGAGCCCCCGGCTCTGGGAAAAACCGGTGCGGCTGGTGCCCAGACGCAAGCCTGAGATGCTGAGCCCTGTCTTTGGCTTTGTCAAGCCTGAAACCACAACATCTTGTGCCTAATTTCTAGGTCACTCGCAAGATGTTGCCGCCAAATCAATCTTATCGTGTCTTTCTGTTATCAGCCCAATTTTCTCGGAACCGCACAGTCGGGCTACCCGGCCGCGGGCGCGTTCAACTGCCGAGACTTGACGCCAGGGTGGCGGCTTTGTCGGCCAGGGTGGCCGCGAACGGGAAGTTCCGGTCCTTCAAGGCCGATTCGGCCTGGTCGAGAAAGCGCTTGGCCTGGTCGTACTGCGAACGACCCTCCGTGCTCAGGCGACGGTAGTCCACGCGCCCGAGACTTCGCGCGGCGCGCGCCAGCAGATCGCGCACCTGTCGCTCGGCCGCCGGGTCGGCGGCGGACGGTCCGGCGCGCAGTTCGCGGCCCGGTTCGACGACCGGCGCCGCGGGAGGCGCGGCCTCGGAAGGGCGGTTCTCCACCTCGGCCGGCGCGCTGGCCGGCGGACGGCGGACCGGCTGTGGCGGCGGCGACGTGCGCGGCGCGGGCGCGGCGGGTACCTCCGGAACCGCTGGTGTCGCCGCCAGCGGTGGCTCAACGGGCGCCAGCACTCGCGGCGGGGGCGCCGTCATGGCCAGCGGAGGCCCGTCGGCCACGGTGGTCGCCCTGGCCTTCGCGCAGCCTGTCACTGAAGCGGTCAGGGCCAGGGCCAGCGACCAGCAGCCGACGGTCGCCGCACGGTTGGGTGTAGGTCTCGTTACACGCGCTTCGGCGGGCATAAGGCCCCCTTCACACATCATGAGCTCGCTGCAGCAGGACGCGGAACGTCGTACCGCGGCCGGGCGTGGACTCGACGTCGATGTCACCGTCGTGCAACTGAATGGTCCGGTAGACCATCGACAGCCCGATGCCGGTGCCCTTTTCCTTGGTCGTGAAGTACAAATCGAAAATCCTGCTCAAGTTCTCCGGCTTGATCCCCACCCCGGTATCCTGCACCCGCACCTCGACCCGTTGCCGCGAGGCCGGTGTGCACGCGATCCGTAGCGTACCTCCGCCGGGCATCGCCTGGCACGCGTTGATCGCCAGATTCAGGAAGGCCTGACGCAGCATGCCGGCATCGCCGTTCACCGGCGGCAGCGACGCCGGGCATTCCACGATCATGCGGACGTCGTTCCTTCTCGCTTCCGGCTCGACGACCGTCAGGATGCCTTCGAAGAGCTCCGCCAGCCGCACCGGCTGCAGGCGCAGATCCTCGGGGCGCGTGAACTTCAGGAACCCCTGCACGACGCCGTCGAGACGCCGCACCTCCCCTTCGATGATCTCCACGTGCTCGAGCGCGCCGCGCGCCGCCGGCGACAGTTCCGGTCCGGCGGACAGGCCGAGGCCGCCCGCCGCGACCGGCGCCGGCTGTCCGGTGGCGGCCCACGCCGCGGCGTTGCGGAGCTTGGTGCGCAGCAGTTCGAGGTGAATCATCATCGCGTTCAGCGGGTTCTTCACCTCGTGAGCGATGCCGGCCGTCAAGCGTCCCAGCGCCACCAGCTTGCGCGAGTAGGCCAGCATCGACTGGACACGCGAGATCGTGGTGGCGTTGCGCGCCACCAGCAGCACACCGACCAGCGCCCCGTCGGTGCCGGTCACGGCCTGCGTCATCAGCAGCAGTTCCGTCTCGCCGTCGAGCGTCACCTGCACCGGCCCGCGTGACTTCCGCGATCCGATCGTCTCCTCGACCAGGGCCCGGAAGGCATGGCTGGCCGGCAGCGACGCCGAGAGGGCCTTGCCGGCCGCCTCGGCCGGCAGCAGCCGCTCCATCGTCGGGTTGCCATAGAGCAGAGTCCCGGACGGGTTGAACATCGCCACCGCGTCCTCGAGATGCTCGACGGCGATTTGCAGGTTGGCCTTCTCGTCCACCAGTTGCGTACGATCCGCGGACAGCTGTTGGCTGACACGGTTGAAGAAGGTGCCCAGTTCGCCGAACTCGTCGCCGGGCGGCAGGTCGAGCGTGACGCCGAACTCGCCCTGCTGCAGCCGGGTCAGGCCGCCGCGCAGCACGTGGATCGGCCGCAGCAGCAGCTGCGCGAAGACCCCGGCCACGACCACCGCAACGACCAGCGCGATGAGGGCGGTGATGAGGGCCGGACCGACCGAGGCGTTCAGCTCCTGCCGCATCAGCAGCGTGGACACGCCGATGCGGATCGAACCGAAGGCCTCGTCGCCCAGCATCATCGTCTGCCGCACTTCGAGTGTGCGCCCGTCGCGCGAGTAGATGACGCCCAGCTGGGCCAGAACCGGCGCCGCCACGAGTTCCGACAGATCGGCGCTGCTGCCGTGCTGCGTGCCGATCAGCGCCGGATCGCTGCTCGCCACCACCACGCCGTGGGTGTCGAGGATCGAGGCGCCCGTCACGCTCTCGCCGAAGATGCTGGCCTCGAGAATCGACCCGAGCCCGGGATCGTCCCGCAACGCGCCATAGGGATCGACGCTGCCGGTCACCACCTGCCGGGCGCGGTGGAAGATGGCGCTGGCCAGCAGCTGGCCGCGGGCGTGGCTCTCGCGCAGCACCACCCCCGACACCCGCGTCACGTACAAGGCGCTCAGGGCGACGACCGACAAGCCGACAATCGCCGTGACGCCGGCGATCTGCTTGGCGCGAATTCCCAGACGCAAGGCCATGCGGCAGTGTCCGCGGGCGAACCGGCGGGGTCGGGCTAGCTCGATGCGGCTTCTTCCCGATCGCCCCTGGCGACCGGCACCCGTCCACGCAGCTTGTTGAGCTTGTTGTGCAGCGTCTTCAGGCTGATGCCCAGGATCTCGGCGGCGCGTGTCTTGTTGTCGCGCGTGTGCTCGAGCGTCAACAGGATCAGCTTGTTTTCGGCTTCCTCGACCGTCGTACCGGGCGACAGCGCCACCGAGGCCTTGGCCGGGGCCGGCGTGTCGGTCATGAGCGGCGGCAGGTGTTTGGGCTCGATGAACTGGCCGGTGCACAGGATCACCGCGCGCTCGATGACGTTGCGCAGTTCGCGCACGTTGCCGGGCCACTGGTACTGCTCGAGCACGCGCATGGCCACCGGATCGACCGCCGACACCGCCTTCTTGTTGCGCAGGTTGAACTCGGTGAGAAACGACTGGATGAGCAGCGACAGGTCCTCTTTGCGGCGCCGCAGCGGCGGCAACTCGATCGAGAAGACGTTGAGGCGATAGAACAGGTCCTCGCGCATCTTTCCCGATTTCGCGGCCTCGTGCGGCACGGCGTTGGTGGCCGCTATCACCCGCACGTCCACCGACTGCTCGTTGCGCCCGCCGAGGCGGCGGAACTTGCGCTCCTGCAGCACCCGCAGCAGCTTCACCTGCGTCGGCGGCGTCATCTCGGCAATCTCGTCGAGAAACAGCGTGCCGCGGTCGGCCAGCTCGAAGCAGCCTTCGCGGCGGTCGAAGGCGCCGGTGAATGCCCCCTTCTCGTGGCCGAAGATTTCGCTTTCGAGCAACGTTTCGGGAATGGCGGCGCAATTGATCGGGACAAACGCCTGGTGCTGGCGGGGACTGAGCTGGTGGATGGTCTGCGCGACCAGTTCCTTGCCCGTTCCCGACTCGCCCCAGATGAGCACCGACGCCGACGTCGGCGCGGCCTGCTCGATGATCTGGTAGACCTTGCGCATCTGCGGGCTGCTGCCAATCATCGGCCCGAAGGCGCCCTGATCGCGCAGCTGCTTCCGCAGCACCTTCACCTCGCGCAGGGTGTCGTGCCGCTCGACGATCTTGTCGAGGAGGATCTTCAGCCGTTGCGGCTCGATGGGCTTGGTCAGGTAGTCGTAGGCGCCGTCCTTGATGGCCTCGACCGCCGATTCCACGGTGCCCTGCGCGGTGAGAATGAGCACGGTGTAGTCCCCGCCGTCGTCGGCCAGGGCCCGCAGCAGTTCCAGTCCCCCCATCCGGGGCATCACAAGGTCCGAGATGATGATCGACGGCCGGAAGCTGGTGATGCGCGTGAGCGCTTCTTCCCCGTCACCCGCGGATTCAGTCGTGAACCCCCAGGTACGAATCAGTTCAGTCAGTCCCAGCCGCGTGGCTGTTTCGTCCTCGACCACGAGGACACGTTCGCTGGCGACGTTGGCAGCCATAAGTCGAATCCTACCCTGTCGTTTTTACACGGTCCAGAAGAACCTGTCCAAACCAGCTGCGGCGTGAACGGCCCGGCTTGGCCGGATGCGGCCGAATCTTTGCGGTCCGGACTACGATGGCTCCCTTGTCCGAGACGAGCGACGTAGACCTTCCCCTCCCAGTTGCAAGAGAGCGGCCGGGCGGCCGGTTGGGTGCCCTGGCCGAAATGCTGCTGTGCTCGGGCTTCTTGTCTCAGCTGGCGCTGTCGATTGTCGTGCAAGGCCTGGGCATCGGCCATGCGGACGAGTCAGGCCGGCTGTCCCTGCCGTTCGTGGCCGCCGTCTCGCTGAGCGACACGGTGCTGGTGGTGGGTCTGATGGTGTGGTTCACGCGCCGCCGCGGCGAGCGGCCGTCGACCCTGTGGCTCGGCAGCCGGCCGGTGCGGCACGAGGCCCGGATCGGCCTGCTCAGCGCGCCGTTGCTGCTGCTGGCGGTCGGGACGATTCTCGGCATCCTGCAACGCGTGGCGCCATACCTGCACAACGTCCCGGACAACCCCCTGGAAGCCATCGCACGCGGCAGCATCGCCGACGCCATCGGGCTGGGCGTGGTGGCGGTGGTCGCCGGGGCGGTGCGCGAGGAATTGCAGCGGGCCTTTCTGCAGGACCGGTTCGAGCGCCACTTCGGCCCGCCGGCGGCCGGCGTCTTCGTCCTGAGCACGCTGTTCGGCCTGGGCCACGTGCTGCAAGGGTGGGATGCGGTCGTCGCCACCGCCGTGCTGGGCGCCGTGTGGGCCAGCATCTATGTCTCGCGGCGCAGCATCGTGTGCCGCTCGTCGGCCACGCCTGCTTCAATTCGCTCGAGATCGTCCGGATGCTGGCGTCAGTGTAAGGTCGCAGGCGTCCGCGGACCCCTCCCATCGCTAGGGTTTCGCGCCTGGCAGCACGATGTCGGCGCGTCCCTCGAGGTCGGCGACCCACTGCGCCACCGCGTCGCGGCGCCGGGCTGCGGCCGCCCGTTCACGCGCCTCGGCGAGCACCGACTCAAAGGGCGCCAGCACACCGTTGCGAGTGAACTCGCCGGCGTGCGCGCCGTAGTAGTCGCGGGCCTGCTCGTCGGTCATCGGCACGTTCGTACCGAAGCGCTGGTTCAAATACGCGTCGATCCGCAGCGTCTCGCGGGCCAGCGCCTCGATCTGACCATCGGGCAAGCCGTAATCGCGGCGCAGCACCGCCGCATCGGGCACACGCGCGCGCATCCGGGCGACTTCGGCTTCGACGGCTGCGGCCGGCGGTTCCTGCGGTGGGAATCGGGTAATCTCGCCGACGAGGATCTGGCGCCTGATCATCTGGCGAACCTGGTCGGCCTCGGCGCCCGGATCGATGATGCCGAGGGCCGCCGCCGCGCGTACGTCCGACAGCAGGACGAGCGACCCGTTCACGCGCGCGGCGACGCGATCGATGACCTGCGGCGGACTGGCGCCCTGGGCACCTGACGCCAACGGCAGCGTGAGACAGGCCGCCAGCAGCAAAGTGCTTCTCAGAGCGATGCGCCGCCGCGTCGCCTTCAAAACGCCTGGCCCAGCGAGATGTTCCAAATGCTGCGCCGCTCCAGGCGGCCGGGCGAAAGCACGCGCCGATCCAGCTTGAAACCGAGGTCGAGGCGAATCGGGCCGACCGGCGTGCGCAGGCGGATCCCGAAGCCGGCGGCCCCCCGTATGTTCAGCAGGCTCAGGTCCGACGCCCGCGCCACCACGTTGCCGGCGTCGAGGAATCCGACCGCCTGGAGCGCCTGGGTCACGCCGACGCGCATCTCGCCGTTCAGGATGATGACGCCGTTGCCACCGGTGGGAAAGCCGGACGGGCTGATGGTTTCGGCGTCGCCGAGACGGTCGAGGGCGAAGCCGCGCACGGTGGTGTCACCGCCGGCGAAGAAGCGCTTGTTGGCGGGAAGTGTGTCGACGACCCCGATGATGGGCCGCCCGTCGGGGTCGAGCACCGGCTGCCCGGTCTCCTCATCGGTCAGGACCACCGCGCGGGGGAAGCCGTTGGCCATGCCGACGCGCGCACCCAGGGCCAGGACGGTGCGCCGGGTCGTCGGCAGTCGCCGGAAGGCAAAGCTTTCGATGTAGGTCTTGACGAAACCGACCTCGGATCCCACCGCACGCGCCGCCAGGTCGCCCGTCACCGTGAGCAGCGTCCCCTTGGTGGTGTCGGCGAGGTCGTCACGCGAATCGCGGATGAACGATCCCGAAAAACTCGACAGCCGGACCTGCGGAAAGAGGCGATCGATGAGCGTGGCGTCGGACTCGGTGAACCGTTCGTCGAAGAGTTCCGTGCGTTCGAACGAGTAGCGGCCCGAGACGCTGTACTTGCGCGTCAGCTGCAGGCCGGTTTCCGCTCGCACCTCGCGCCGCGCGAAGTTGAAACTGGAGCGGATGGCCTGCTCGACGATGCCGGTGACCAGCAGGCCCGCCGAGCTGCCGAGGATGCGCGGCTCGCGGAACGTGCCGACGACGCGGTACTCGTTGAAGCCGTTGCCGTTCGCGGTGCCGTCGGAGGCAGGCGTGCCGTCAGGGTTCAGGCCGACGTCGCCGTCGCGCAAGCTGGCGCGCGTGAACAGGTTCACCGCGCGATTCTTGCCCCACAGGTTGCGGCGGCCGACCTCGAAGAACCCGCGCGGCACCACCTCGAAGCGTTCGGTCGCGTTGCCCTCGTCGTCGGTGAGCAGGCGGAACGCGCCCTGGATGCCGGCGCCGCCGCCGATGACCGTGGCGGGCGATTCTTCGACGCGCACCAGCACGTCGCGGCGCGGCTCCACGCCGTGCGGGATCTCTTCGATGGCGACGCGGC
>JADMIO011298114.1_pt1 | contig 14076 bp, 11 predicted proteins | sample 8958161 | NCBI WGS metagenome assembly JADMIO01 (sample SAMN16585339, study PRJNA669376) | soil metagenome | isolation source: Crop rotation soil | place: USA: Cullars Rotation, Alabama | collected 2011 | reverse complement strand
GCGCGGCGCATCTCCTCCGCGAGCCGTCGTCGGGCAACGAGCATCCGATCGAGCCGCGCGTGCTCGACGCCATCTATCGCATCCAGACGCACTTCGCGGCGCAAGAGATCCGCGTCATCTCGGGGTACCGCACGCCCGCGTCGATCGCTTCGGCGCGCGGATCGCAGCACGGGCGCGGCCGCGCGATCGACGTCATCGTTCCGGGCACGACCGACGAGGACGTCGCGAAGTTCGCGCGCGAGATGGGCTACATGGGCGTCGGCATCTACCCGACGAGCGGCTTCGTCCACGTCGACGTGCGCGATCGCAGCTATTTCTGGGTCGATTCGAGCGGCCCCGGCGGCCGGACGCGCGAGCGTGGCGTCCTCCTCGACGTTGCCGCGAAGGCCGATCGCGAAGCCGCGGCGCGCGGTGAGAGAGGCGTTCCGCCCGTGACGATCGCCGCAGACGTCGACGCGCTCCTGGGCGGGCACGTCGCGCCGGTCGCGCCCGTCCAAGAAGAAGACGAGGATTAGTCGTGAACGAGCTCGAAGCAGCGGAGCAGGCGGCTTCGCGCGGAGAGCACGCGAAGGCGAGCGATCTCTTCGAGAAGGCGTGCGAGTTCGCGAAGGCGGGAAAGTCCGCGCTCGACGCGAAGGACCCGGCGCGAGCGCTCCAGCTCGCGGTGATCGCGCGCGACGACGATCTCGCGGCGAAGGCGCTCGCGGAGGTGATCAAGGCGAGCCCGTCGAAGCTCGGCGCGATCGCGTCGCAGCTCGAGCTGCGCGGCGACTACGCGTGGGCGGCGCGTGCGCACGAGGCGCGGGGTGGTCACGATCCCGACGCGGCGAGCGACTGGGAGCGCGCGGGCGATCCGGTGCGGGCCGCGATGCTGTACGAGCGCGGCAACGATCCCGTCGCCGCATCGAAGGCGCTCGAGGCCGCGCTGCGGCGCGATCCGAAGCAGCACGCGGCGCGCGTCGCGCTCGGCACGCTCCTCGTGAAGTACGGGAAATACGAGGCCGCCGTGCGCGCGCTCCAGCACGTGCCTCGAGACTCGCCCGTGCGTCGCGAGGCGCTCCCGCCGCTCGCGCGTGCGCTCGGCGCGCTCGGGCTCGCGGAAGCGGAAGGCGAAGCCACGCGCGAGCTCGCCGCCCTCGGCGGTCCGGCGGAGGTCTCCCCTGCTCCCGCGCCGGCGACCGAAGTGCAGCGGCGGATTTACGGACGATACGAGGTCGTGCGCGAGGTGGCGTCGACGGCGACGTCGCGCGTCATCGAGTGCATCGACTCGGTGCGCGGCGAGCGCGTCGCCGTGAAGATCTTCGCAGGATGGGAGGTGCGCGGGACCGGTCGCGATGCGCTCGCGCGGTTCGAGCGCGAGGTGCGCGTCCTCGGCGCGCTCGATCACCCGAACGTCGTTCCGCTGCGCGACTTCATCCCGGAAGGTCCGGCGATGGTGCTCGCGTGGATGAGCGGCGGGACGCTCGAGACGATGATGCAGTCGCCGCTCGCGCCGGCGCGCTCCGTCGAGATCGCGGAGGCCGTCCTGCGGGCGCTCGGTGAAGCCCATCGCCTCGGCGTGCTCCATCGCGACGTGAAGCCGGCGAACGTCCTCTTCGACGACGCGGGCGTGACGCGCCTGTCCGACTTCGGCGTCGCGCACCTGTCGGATCTCTCCGTCACCGCGACGGCGGCGGTCATCGGAACGCTCGCGTACATGAGCCCCGAGCAGCGAGCGGGGAAGCCCGCCACGGTGCAGAGCGACATCTACGGCGTGGGCGCGATCCTCTTCGAGATGCTCACGGGCGAGCGGCTCGTCGCCGGCGAAGAGCCGAAGATGCGGCCGAGCGGCGTGCACCGCGATCTCGACGCGCGTCACGACGCGGTCGTGATGAAGCTCCTCGCGGCAAACCCGCTCGATCGTCCCGCCGACACGTTCGCCGCGCGGCGCGCGCTCTCCGCGCTCGTATGGCCGAAGGACGTCGAGCACGCCGCGATCAAACCTCGCGCGGCGAGCGCGCAGAGCGATCGTCCGAGCGCCGCGCGCCTCCAGAGCGACGATGATCATGTCGACGCGTGGACGGGGCGAGAGATCGAGCGCGTCCCGCTCACGCCGCAATCGCTCGGCCGCGCCGGCGCCTTCGCGCGCGCGAACGTTCGCTCGCTCCAGCTCGTCCTGCGCGTCGATCGCGACGACGAGACGATCTGGCTCGAAGCCGCCCCGCAGAAGCGCCTCGATCGGCCGCTCAGCGAGCGCGAGAGCGAGGTGCTGCTCGAAGCGCTCGACGCGCTCCACGCGCACGGCGTCGTCCATGGTCGCGTGGATCGCGATCACGTGGCGCTGGGCGGGCCGCTCGACGTCATGCTCCTCTTCGACGCACGCGCCGACGCGAGCGCGACGGCCGACACCGATTTCACGCAGCTGCGTCGTCTGTCGTCGTCTTCGCGATGAGCGCCGCGGCCATCGCCGTGAGGACGCTCGCGCACGCCTCGACGCGCTCCGGCGGGATGTCCGCGGGCCAATGCACGAAGCCGTGCGACGCGCTGATGCGTGGCGCGCGCAGGCCCTCGGGCGCCCCGCTCGATCGAAGGACGCGCGCGCTTCGCACCGCGAGCGTCGACGCGACGTGCGCCGTGGCGTTGCAGACGTAGTTGTTGGTCTCTTCGAGCTCGCGGCACGCCACGCCCATGGCGACGCCTTCGCGCGCGAGCGCCGTCTCTGCCGCCGCGCGTGCGATGTCGCGATCGAACGTCGTCCTCCTCGCTCGCGCCGCGCCGCGCGAGAACGCCGGCCTCACGCCGAAGCGGTCCTTCAAGATGCGGCGAGCGCTCGTCGCGAACCCTTCGATCGTGACCGCCGAGAGCTTCGACGCGATGCCCGTCATCACGACGAGCTCCGCGCGCGTCGCGTGGGCTTCTTTCGCGACGAGCACCGCGGCGGCGTCCCACAAGACGGGCAGCACCATCAGCGAGACGTGGGCGCCTCCGATCGCGCCGCGCCCGACGAGAAAGTCCGGCGCTCCGAAGACCGGTCGCCGCAGCGCGATCTTCGCAGAGCGCGCGATCGCTTCGATCATCTCCGCCGTGGCGTTGCGCGGGGCACCAGGAAACGCGCCGAATCCGGTGAGGACGACTCGAGGTGCGCCCGCGGAAGGCAGCGGCCGAAACGCTTCGACGAGCGCACGCGAGCGCGCCGCGCCCCGCTCGCCACGAAGAAACATCAGGCGCCGGCGACCGGAAGATGAATCACGAAGCGCGTCCCGCCGCCGTTGCTCTCGACCTCGACGCGACCGTCGTGCGAGTCGACGATGCGCTTCACGATCGCGAGGCCGAGGCCCGTCCCGTGCTTTTCGTCCTTCGTCGTGAAGAACGGGAGGAACACGCGATCGAGGTTCCCGTCCTGGATGCCGTGTCCGTTGTCGCCGACGACGATGCGCACGTGGGCCTCGTTCGCCGTGAGCTCGGTCGTGATCTCGAGGCGGCCGCCCTTCTGCGGCATCGCGTGGCAGGCGTTCGTGAAGAGGTTGACGAAGACTTGCGCGAGCTGCTCGGGCCTTCCGCGCACCGGCAAGACACCATCGCCGAAGACGCGGTCCACGGCGACGCCCGCTTCCTGGAAGAGGTGATCGCAGAAGACGAGCGCCTGCTCGATGACCGAGCTGATGACCACGGGTTGCGGCGTCTCGCTCGAAGGCCGCGCGTACGAGACGATGTCGCGCGAGAGGCGGAGCATGCGGTGCGCCGACTCGCCGATCCGGCGGAGGCGCTCCACGTCCTCGGCGTCCTCGCGCGCGCCGGCGCGCTTGGTGAGGAAGTCCGCGTACGCGAGGATCGACGTGAGCGGGTTGTTGATCTCGTGCACCATGCCGGCGGCGAGCTGGCCGAGCGACGCGAGCTTGTCGGCCTGGACGAGCATCGCGCGGAGCTGATCGATCTCGTTGTGCATGCGCGCGCGCGAGCGCGCCGACTCGAGCACGAAGAGGCCGCGGTGCGCGAGCTGGATGGCCGGCGTCGAATCGTCCGCGAGCGCGGCGTCGTCGGCGGCGAGGACGATCGTCGCGTCGCTCCCCGCGATGCGCACGACGCGCTCGACGAGGTGATTGGCGAAGAGCTTCGTCGTCTCCATCTCGCGCGACGCGGACGTGGGCGCGAACGACTCGCGGTTGACCTCCGCGCGATACGCTTCTTGCCCGACGACGACGGCGACCGCATGACCAGGCACGAGGAGCGCGAACGTCTCGACGAACGCCTGGATGACGTCCGCCTCGCCTTGCGCGATCGGAAGGTCGTGCTCCAGCGCGAGGAGCCTGTCGAGCGCGCGGGACGGAACGTCGGCGAGCGCGATCGTCTTGCTCGTCGACACCTGCTCCTCCGGCAAGACCACGCCCGAAACGCTCGTCGGACGTTTCTCGGGCTCGGTTTCTGCGGCGCTCTTGCTCATCGGGTCCCTCTCGGCCATCACTCGCCCGCCTTCGGTTCTTCTCTCGGCGGCTCCTCGCTGGTCTTGTCGAGGTCGAGAATCTTCGTCTGCCCCACGTACGGCTTCGTCTCGTACTTCGTGATTTTTCCGATTTTGCGGACGATCTCCGCCATGCGCTCGGCCTCGGCGCGAATGACCTCGGCGATGCCCGCGGCAGGCGACGTAGGCTCGACCTTGCGTCGCAGCAAGTCCGCCGACATGACGACGGTCGTGAGCGGCTGGTTGAGCTCGTGCGCAGCAGTACCCGCGAGCTCCGCGATCACCGCCTGGCGTTCTTGCGCGATGAGCTGCTCCTGCGCTTGCTGCAGGCGCTGCTCCATCCGCATCTTCTCGCGCAGGTCGGTGAAGATGCCGACGCTCCCGACGGGCGTGCCGCGCTCGTAGAGGAGCGACGCGGAGAGCGAGACGGGGACGGCCTCGCCACCCCAGTTCAAGATCTCCGTGCGCAGCCCTTCGATTCGCCCGCCGCCTTGCCGGATGAGCGACATGACGTGCTTCGCCGTCCCTTCCGGATACAAGCGACGCACGTCCTTGCCGAGGATCTCCGCGGCCGTGACGCCGTAGATGCGCTCGGCGGCGCGGTTGAAGAGGAGGATCTGTCCCTTGAGATCGGCGCTGATGATCGCGTCGACGGAGCTGTCGATGACGCGCTCGAGGAAGTTCTTCGTCTGCAGGAGCTCGCTCGCGACGGCGCGGTCGTGCGTCACGTCGCGGAAGTTGCACAAGACGACCCCTTCTTCGCGAAGGACGGGGTTGAAGGCGAGGCTCAGCACGATCGGCGAGCCGTCCTTGCGCTTCACGTTCACGTCCACGCCCGTCGGGAACTGGCCCTTGCCGAACCCTTCGCGCAGCTCGCGCATGCGCTTGTGATCGTCGGCGACGAGATCGCCGAGCTTTCGCCCGCGCAGATCCGTCTCGTCGTAGCCCGTGATCTCGCGCGCCTTCGGATTCGAGAAGAGGAGCCGTCCTTCTTGGTCGAGGACGACGATGCCGTCGGCGGCGCTCTCGAAGAAGTCGGCGTAGCGCTGGAGCGAGCGCATCCGGCGCTCTGCTTCGAAGCGCGCCACCGTGACCTGCTGCGTTTGATCGCGCAGCGACTGCAAGACGCGCGCGTTGCGAAGCGCGACCGCCATCGCGTTCGAGACCGTGCGGCACAAGCCGAGCTCGCGCTCCGCGAACGGAACCGTCTGCCGGGCGCGCAGGAAGATGACGCCCATCGGGCGGCCCTCGTACATGATCGGCACGATCGCGAGCGACGAGTACGCCTTCGCGTGCGTGTCGTGGCGGACGATCTCGAGGAGCGGATGCGTCGCCGCGTCGCGGATGACGAGCACCTCGCCCGTCTTCAAGACTTGTTTGATCTCGGGATACTTCGACAGCTCGATCGGCAGATCGCGCAGCGACTCGTCGTCGGACGCCGCGACGACGTAGCCGACGTCGGCGTCTTCTCGCACGAGGACGATCGAGACGCGGTCGACGCGCGCGACCTCGGCGATGCGCTTGACGACCGTGAAGAGGATGCCGCGGAAGTCGAGGTTCGACGCGAGCGCTTGGGTGACCTCGAGCACGATCTTCGCGTCGCGCTCTTTCCGCTCGAGCTCGTCCATCGCCTGGCGGAGGCGAAGCTGGCCGCGGATGCGCGCGACGAGCTCGACGGCGCGGAACGGCTTGCGGACGAAGTCGTCGGCGCCCGACTCGAACGCGCGCGCGATCTCGGTGTCGGCGTCGAGCGCCGTCAAGACGACGACGGGGACGTCACGCGTCTCGGGGCGCGACCGCAGGATGCGAAGGACCTGGTAGCCGTCGGGCGGCGGCATGACGAGGTCGAGCAGGACGAGCGCCGGACGGATCTGATCGATCTTCGCGAGCGCTTCGGTGCCCGAGCCGACGGCGACATACGGAAGGTCGGCCGTGACCAGCGCTTGGCAAAGGACGTGGCGGCTCACCGCATCGTCGTCCACCACGAGGACGAGACCCTCGGACACGTCCAAAGTTTACGTGGTACCCCGCTATTTTCCAGGCTTTTCCGACTCGTCGAACAGCGACCCCTGGTCGTCGTCCCGACCGGCCTTCTGCTTGGGCTCCACGCGCAGGTGCTCGAATGCCTTGCGTGTCGCGACCCGACCGCGCGGGGTTCGCCCGAGAAATCCCTGCTGCAAGAGGTAGGGCTCGTAGACGTCCTCGATCGTATCCCGCGGCTCTGCCAGGGCCGCCGCGAGCGTTTCGACGCCGACCGGACCCCCGTCGTAGTCGTCGATGATGATGCGAAGCAGGCGCCGGTCCATCTCGTCGAAGCCCGCGTCGTCGATGTCGAGCCGTTGGGCGGCGTCGCGCACCGTGCCCTCGTCGATCTTCCCCGAGCCGAGGACCTGGGCGAAATCGCGGACGCGACGGAGCAGGCGGTTCGCGATGCGCGGCGTCCCTCGCGAGCGTCGCGCGATCGCCTCGCATGCCTTGCCGTCGATCTCGACGCCGAGGAGCTCCGCGCTGCGCTTCACGATCTTCGCGAGATCGCCGGGCGGATAGAAGTCGAGCCGGATGACGTGGCCGAAGCGCGAGTGGAGCGGCCCCGTCAGGAGGCCCGTGCGCGTCGTCGCGCCGACGAGCGTGAACGGCCGCACGTCGATCTGGATCGATGACGCGAACGCGCCCTCGCCCGTCATGACGTCGATGCGGAAGTCCTCCATCGCCGGATAGAGGCTCTCCTCGACGACCGGGCTCAGCCGATGGATCTCGTCGATGAAGAGAATGTCGCGCGGCTCGAGCTTGGTGAGGAGACCCGCGAGCGCGCCTTTGTGCTCGATGACCGGCCCGTTCGTCATGTGGAGCTGCACGCCCATTTCGTGCGCGAGGATCTGGGCAAGCGTCGTCTTGCCGAGCCCCGGCGGACCGCAGAGGAGAAGATGATCGAGCGGCTCGCTCCGCTGCCTCGCGGCTTGAACGAAAACGCGAAGGTTCTCCTTGTGTTTGTCCTGGCCGACGTAGTCGTCGAACGTCTTGGGCCGGAGGGTGCGGTCGAACCGCGCGTCGTCGCCCTGCGGTGTCGCGTCGACGCTTCGCGGCTCATGTGTTGCTGCTGCTGGTGCTGCTGCTGCGGCCTTCGGCACGCCGGCACTGTAGCGCAACCAAGGAACCGTCATGTGAACGAACGCGTACGTGTTGTAGGATGGCCCCAATGCGCATCGAGCAGCGTGACGCACGCGAGCTCGCGGGGACTGCGCCCGCGTTTCGCCGTATCGAAATCGCTTCGGTGATCGTGTTTCCGATCGCGGCGCTGTGGCTCGCCGCGCGCACGTGGACGGATCTCGCGCGCCCGACGTTCGTGCTGCTCGCGATCGTCACGGGCTTCTTCCTCGCCGATTTCATCTCGGGGTTCGCGCACTGGTTCTTCGACACGTGGTTCTCGCCGGACACCCCGTTCATCGGGAAGGCGTTCGTGCGCACGTTCCGCGAGCACCACGTCGATCCGACCGCCATCACGCGCCACGACTTCGTCGAGACGAACGGCTCGAACATGCTCGCGGGCGGCGTCCTCGTCGCCGTCGGTCACTTCTTCGCGGAGGCAGAAGGCGCGTTCGCCGCGGTGGCGCTCCTCTTCGCGGGCCTCTTCATGTCGATCACGAGCCAGGTCCACAAGTGGGCGCACGCCGAGCGCGTGCCAAAGCTCGTCGGCCTGCTGCAGCGCGCGCGTTTGATCCTCTCGAAGGCGGCCCACGCGGTGCACCACAAGGCGCCGTTCGATCGCGGCTATTGCATCACCTCCGGTTGGTTGAACCCGACGCTCCACTACACGCGGTTCTTCCGCTTCCTCGAGTGGGTGATCAGCGCGACCACGGGCATGCTCCCGCGCAAAGACGACATCGGCGAAGAAGCCGCGGCGATCATCGCGAGCACGCAGAAGCCCGCGGCCGAGGAGCGTTCGTCGGAGACCGCCTGACGAGAGCTACGCGGGCGCGACGTAGATGGCGACGCTCGCGTTGTCGTGGCCGCCGCGGAGGAGCGCTTCGTGGACGAGGGCTCGCGCGATTTGCGGCGCTTCGGGGTCGACGCAACCGACCATCGCGGCCATCGCTTCGGGCTTCGCGAGGTAGCTCCACACGCCGTCACTGCACAAGACGAGCGTCGCGCCCGGCGCGATCGACGCGACGAGCACCTCGGGGACGAGATCGCCGACGGAGTCGTCGAGCGGGCCGATGCATCGCGTGAGCGCGTACGCGAGCGGCTGGGCGAGCGCTTCTTCTTCCGTCACGTGGCCGGTCGCGACCATCGCGTTCGCCCACGAGTGATCGTGCGTGAGGAGCTCGGGCGTGGCGCCCTCCGGGACGATGTACGCGCGGCTGTCGCCTGCCCAGCCGATCGCGAGTCGGTTCTTGCGAATCGCCGCGAGGACGATCGTCGCGCCGGGCGGCTCCTTCGACGGCGGTGGCGGCGGAGCGACCGATCCGCGCGGGGGCGCCTCCGTCGTGCGATCCGCAGCCAGCGGACCCGGCGGGCGTGACGACCTTCGCGGCGTCCCTGCGGCGACGGCCGCGCACACCGCGCGATGCGCCGTCATCACGGACTCGCGCGCGACGTGATCGAGCGTCTCTCCCGCGCGCATCAGCTCGCTCGCCTTCTCGATCGCGGCCGCGCTCCCGATGCGCGCCGCCAGCCCCCCGTCACTCGAGCCCGACACGCCGTCGCACAGCGCGAGCACGGTCCATCCATCGCCGGACTGCAGGCGCACGGCGTCCTGCTGCGTCGTGCGCCGAAACCCCACGTGCGCGAGCACGGCCGCGTTCGCCACGGTCTCCGGCGCGAGCTCTTCGGCGCGGTCGAGGATCGCCGTCGCGTCGTCGGCGCTGAGCTGCGGCAGCGATGGATCGGCGAGCAGCCGTACGATCGCGGTGGAGCAGAGCGCGGCCGGCGCGTCGAGGAGCGCTTCACCGAGCGCGCGCAGCGCGGGCCGCACGTCGAAGCTCCCCGTGCGTCGAAAGACGCCGCGCGCCGATGCGATCGCGAGGTTGCCTTCGCCATCCGTCACGAAGTCTTCGGGCTGCGGCTGCCACCCGAGGTTCGACGTGTCGAAGCGCCGCGCGAGCTCGATCGTGCTCTTCACGAGCTTCGGGATCTGCTCGGCGCCGAGGCTCGGCCCCTGACTGATCAACGTGCGCGCGTTCTCGATGATCGGCACGTCGGCCGGCGGCGGAGCGACGGGCAGCGTCGGCATCGACGAGAGCCCTCCCTCTTGCGCAGGATCCCGCTCGAGCGCCGCGAGCACCTCTCCATCGACTTCGCAGAAGCGATCGTCTTCGGCATAAAGGGCGTGGCACGCCGGGCAACGTTTCATGGCTCGAACGCCGCAGTTTACACCGGCTACCCCACGGGCCTGCTATCATTCCAAACGCTGGGAGGCTTCCATGCGCTTGTTCGCTTGCGTGGGTGTGGCGTGCGGTTTCGTCTTGATGGCCGCTTCGTGCAGCTCGTCGAAGGGCTTCGGCAACGACGGCGGCGGAAACGACGGCTCGCAGCAATTCGGGGACAGCAGCGTCTCCGACGTCTTCCAAGGCTGCGCCACCGGCCAGTACACGGCCCACCAACAACCGGCGGCGATGCTCGTCCTCATGCAGCGCAGCGGCAGCATGTCGACGAACAACAAGTGGGCGTTCGCTGCGCAAGCGATCGTAGCTGCTCTCGATCAAACCGTTTTCGATGACATGACCGTGGGCTTTATGGCCGCTCCCAACAGCAATACGGCAGCGCCACAGTGTTTGATCACTGCGACCGGCGGCCTCGTCCAGCAAGTCGCATGCGGCGTTCCGGCCTTTCCGCAGGTCGACTTGAAGCTCGCAGGCACCAAGAAGTCGAGCGACTCGAGTGGCGTGCGGCACGACATCAAGTCGTGGCTGACGACGAACACACCCGACCAGAGCGCCGGTGAGGGCAACCCGCTCTACGACGCGATCAAGTCCGGCATCGGTGCGTTGCAGCTATGGCCTGGCCCGGGCAAGCGCATCCTCTTCGTCGTCACCGACGGCGCGATCTCCTGCACGTCGATCTCGACTCGTCCTGGCTACAGCGACGGCAACAACTGCCCGGATTGGGAGAATCCGAACAACATCATCACGCTGGTCAACCAAGCGAACCTCAGCTCGTCGACCCCGATCGATACGTTCATCGTCGGTGTTCCGGGTGCCGACACGTACGATTCCACCGGCGTGAACTACCCGCCGTATCACATGCGCGCTGCGCTCAGCGACATCGCCTACGCGGGCTCGCCCGCCAACGTGCCCAGCACATGCACGCACACGAATCCTTTCAACAAGACCGATCCTGATCCCACGACGTCGTGTCACTTCGACATGACGCAGAACTACAGCTCGACGCAGGTCGCGAACGCCATCGCCGCCGTGCGTGGCAAGGTTCTCGGCTGCGTCTTCGATGTGCCGCAACCGGAAGGCGGCACCGTCGATCCGAACAAGGTCAACGTGAGCTACGAAGTCGGCGGCGCCGCACTCTCCCCTTTGTACAAACGCGCATCGGTGAGCACGGACTGCTCCGCCGACGGTTGCTGGGACTACACCGACTCGAGCAACACGCAAGTCGAGCTCTTCGGCAAAGCATGTGACGACGTCAAAGCATCGACAGACGCCGACGTGGAGATCACGGTCGGCTGCGCGACGATCGTCAAGTAGCGCTTCTCACTTCGGGCGGGTTGCTTCCCAGATGTCGTTCTGTCCAGGACCGCCGGGACGATTGGTGGAGAAGTAGAGCGTGCATCCGTCCGGCGTGATGTATGTGGGCGCGTCGGCCGAGTTTCCGTCGCTCACCGCGTCGACACGCGTCGGCGTTCCGAAGGCGTCTGTCTTCTGAGCGCGTGTGGCGGTGTAGATGTCGAAGCTTCCGGTGCTTCCGGGACGCCCCATGAAGAACAGCGTGAGCTCGTCCGGCGTCACGACGGGTGCAGCAACGGCGCCGCCAGCTCCGTAGTTCATTTGCTCTTCGGGCGTACCCCACGAGGTCGTCTTCACGACACGGAAGATGCGTTGTCCGCCATTGCGGTTCGAAGAGAAGTAAACGACGTCGCCGGGCGGCAACACGTACGGATCGGTGTCTGTTGCGGTGCTGACCGACCAAACACCGGGGGCGCCGAAATCCGTTTGTGTGTTCGCGCGCGTCGATACGTAAATCTTCAGCGAAGAGCTCTCATCGCTCGCATAGAAGAGCGTCGTCCCGTCCGCGGTCACAGTCGGCGTGTACTGATTTCCAGCGCCGCCGATGTAACCACCCCCGGCTTGGTTGATCCGAACGGGCGTCGTCCATGGCTGACCGATCGCGGTTCTGTGCGCTTGGTACAAGTCGAAGGCGATGCTGCCGGCGATGTTGCGATCGCTCGACAAATACATGGTCAAGAGATCGCCCGAGAGTCTCGCTTGCTCGTCGTTGTCGGTGCTGTTCGCGTTGATCGTCGGCACGGGCGTCCCGAAGGGCGCCTGCAGATTGCACGGCGGGCCGGCGTCAGCGTCTGCGCCGGAGTCGCCGCCTCCAGTCACGACGAGACCATCGCTGCCGGAGTCGGGCGCCCCGGAGTCGACGGTGCCCGAGTCTCCGACGCACGCTGCGAGAACAAGTCCAAGAAAGAGAAACGCTCGCATCGCTTTAGTTGAACCGCGTGCTCAGATCGCCGTCAAGTGGACCTCGCCAGCCGAGAGGCGGGCGATCGTGCCGTCGTCTTTCTTCACGCGGAGGGTGCCATCGAGGTCGATGGCGAGGGCTTCGGCGCGCGTTCCGTCTTCGAGCGTGATGCGTTTGCCGGCGAGCGCGTCGGCGGCTGCGATGCGGGCATGCACGAGGCCGAGGCCGCGCGCGGCGACGTGCGAGACGTCGCGGTCGAGGCCCGCGAGGAAGTCGGCGAGGATGCGAGCGCGATCGGGTTGGTCTTTCGCATGCAACGCGACGGACGTTGCGATGTCGGAGATCTCTTTCGGGAAGACGCGCTGATGGACGTTGATGCCCACGCCGACGATCACGGCCTCGACGCGCTTTCCCGACAGGACGGCTTCGACGAGGATGCCGGCGACCTTCTTACCGTCGATCAAGACGTCGTTCGGCCACTTGAGCTTCGCGGCGCCGCCGATGGCGTCGCGCGCGGCGAGGCCGGCCACGATCGCGAGCGGCGGTAATTTGCGCGGCTCGCAGTCGATGCGAAGCAGGACCGACGCGAGGATGGATTCGCCGCGCTCGCCGAGCCACGCGCGACCTTGGCGGCCGCGACCGCGCGATTGCGATTCGGCGACGTAGAGCGTGCCGTGCGCGGCGCCGAGCTTCGCGGCGCGTTTGAGCGCGTCGTTCGTCGAGTCGATCTCGTCGAGCCGCTCGACGGGCGCGCCGATGGAGATGCCGCGCTCCGCGATGTACGACGCGAGCGCGTCGTAGTCGGTCTTGATCATTCGAAGTCGAGGCCGATGTCGGCGGAGGGCGCGGAGTGCGTCAGCGCGCCGACCGAGATCAAATCGACGCCCGCTTCGGACAGCTCGCGTACGCGCTCGAGCGTGATGCCGCCCGACGCCTCGAGGAGCACGCGGCCTTTCGCTCGCGCCACGCCTTCCTTCACGGTGGCCGTGTCCATGTTGTCGAGGAGCACGATGTCCGCGCCAGCGGCGATGGCTTCGTCGAGGCCTTCGAGCGTGTCCACCTCGCACTCGATCTTCGTCGTGTGCGGTGCGTGCTGCTTCGCGCGGTCGATCGCGGCGCTGATCGAGCCCGCGGCTTCGATGTGGTTGTCCTTGATCAGCACGGCGCTACCGAGGTTGTCGCGATGGTTGTGCGCGCCGCCGCACCGCACGGCGTAACGCTCGAGCGCGCGCATGCCGGGCGTCGTCTTTCGCGTGTCGATGATGCGCGTGCGCGAGCCCGGGTGGAGCGCCGACACGTACGTACGCGAGATGGTCGCGGTGCCGCACATGCGCTGGACGAAATTCAGCGCGGTGCGCTCGCCCATCAGGATCGATCGCGCGCTTCCGCGAACGCTCCACAGGCGCGCTCCCCACTCCACGCTCGCGCCTTCTTCGACGTGCGCTTCGAACGAGACGCGCGGGTCGATCTTCTCGAAGATGCGCGCGAACACCGCCCCGCCGCACGCGACCATCGGCTTTCGCGCCACGGCATGCGCGACGGCCTTCGCGTCGGGCGCGATGCACGACTCGGTCGTCACGTCACCGGACGCGAGATCTTCCGAGAGCGCGAGATCGACGATGGCTTCGAACGAGAGCGGGAGCATCAGCCGCGAACCTTATCACTCCTGTAGGGCCCGCGACCTCTCGCGACCAGCACGATCAGGAAGCTGCCGAGCACGAACGCGGCCGCGAGGAGGAACGGCGCGCCGGGGATCTGCACGCGCCCGTCGATCGATCGCGCAAAGATTTGCGTGAAGAGAATGGGGCCGATCATGCCGGTGACGCCGCGCATGCTCGACAGCGCGCCTTGCAGCTGGCCTTGCGCGTCGGCGCCGATGCGAGCGCTCATGAGGGCCTGCATCGAAGGGCCCACGAGGCCGAAGAGCGCGTCGATCGGGATGGCCATCCTTTCCAGCACAGTGGGATCCGAAGCTTGGAATTCACGTGACTTGAAGTCGCGGC
>JADMIO010965051.1_pt1 | contig 14077 bp, 9 predicted proteins | sample 8958161 | NCBI WGS metagenome assembly JADMIO01 (sample SAMN16585339, study PRJNA669376) | soil metagenome | isolation source: Crop rotation soil | place: USA: Cullars Rotation, Alabama | collected 2011 | reverse complement strand
GGGCCGCCATATCCGATGCGGCGGAAGTCATTCCGGCCCTGGCGGGCGCCGTCGGGCAGTTCGTCGACCTTGCTGACGTTCTCGGGCAGACCCGCCGATTGGGCGGGGATGTCGTAAATCACCCAGTGGGTCCAGGTTCCGACCGGGGCGTCGGGGTCATCGGCGATCAGGGTGAAGCTTTGGGCTTTGGAAGAAGCACCGCTCCAGGAAAGCTCGGGCGAGACATCCGGGCCATCGCACGTAAATTTTTTGGGAATCGGCCCGCCGTTCTGAAACTGAGTACTCGAGATGGTGAACGCCATGCTTTTACCTCCGGTTCGCGGGTCATGAGCCAAGCAAAGTGCGGCGGCGACAGTGGCCAGGAAGAAAGCAACGAGCAGGCGGTCTGGGGAACGCGGCATCGACGCCTCCGCTGCGGCACGATGGGGCCGATTGTCAGAGGGTAGAGATCGTGAAATTCACTGTTATTTGAGCCTGAGTCTCGACCGCCTTGCCGTTCTCCAGATACGGTTTGAAATGCCATTGGCGGACGGCTTCGCGGGCGGCGGAGGCCAGGATGGCGGGGCCGCTGACAACCTTCAAATCCTGAATAAGTCCGTCGGCACCGATAAGCGCCTGCAAAATAACCGCACCTTGAACCCGCATTTGGCGCGCCAAGGTCGGGTACGACGGGTCGACGGAGTGTTCTACAGCCTGGGTGGCATCGGCCGACATGGTGACCTTCTGGGACGCAGCGGTCAGAGGGGCAGCCGCGGATTTGCCGGCCAAGTCGTCCTCGGGAGCCATCTCCACCCGGAGTGACTTATTGGTGGAGCGAACCATCCGGTGCGAATCACCCGCGACAACTTCAATGTCCAAGGGAGGAAGCGCCTTGCGGTTGCGAGCTACGATTCCGGGCTGCTCGGCTGGTTGCTCGGCGACCACCTCCGCACGCCGAATTCTGCTTCTTGCGGGAGCTCCGACGTGGGGCGTGGGGACAGTGACGCCGGGTGCCGAGTTGGCGGCCGGAGTCGGAGTGAAGGCAGAATCGGGGACGAGGTCGCCGTCGGCGGAGTCGAACCAAACACTACGATCCTTGACGATGACGATCGCCAAGGCGGCCAGCAGAAGCGCGACTGCCAACGCCATTCGAATCTGCTGCTTTCTGACGGGGTCGGTACCAGCGAGGGTACCGCCGAGCTGCAGCCTGCGCTTTAGTTCGAACATTGGCCCAATCCTGCCCGGCATCCGGCTACTCTGGCCCGGCTAAGTAAGTATGCCCTGAAAAGCGGCTGTAGACCAGTGGAAACGAGGCCACCGGTTGTGAGCCGAATCACAATCAGGGGTGCGTCAAATCACAGCCTAGCGTTTCGCATCGGCGGACACTAGAAGCGTGATGCACGTCACAGGGCTGTGGCAATGCAACCAAAGTGCCACACCGTCCAGTGACAATCCAGCGGCGCTGGATGCACCGGGGACAGGCGTCACAGGGGGTGGTGCGTGTTATCGCCATATGGACTCGACATTATCGAGAGCTGCTTGACTTGCAAGATGCGGGCCGACCGAATTTTCTGCGATCTGAATACGGGCGCCCTGCAGTCGTTCGAGGCTATCAAATACGCCACCGCCTATCCCAAGGGCGCGGTGTTGTTCGTGGAGGGGCAGGCGCCACGGGGAATTTTTGTCCTATGTAAAGGACGGGTGAAGCTGTCCATTTGCGCGACCGACGGCAAAACGCTCATCTTGAAAATTGCCGAACCGGGAGAAGTTCTGGGGTTGAGCGCCACGGTTTCCGGCAAGCCGTACGAGCTGACGGCCGAAACCATCGACCCCTGCCAAGTGAACTTCGTGAAGCGGGAAGACTTCCTGCGGTTCCTGAAGGACAACTCCGATGCGTGCTTCAAAGTCGCGGAGCAATTGAGCGACAAGTACAACAATGCATGCCATGAGGTGCGGTCACTCGGCCTGTCACATTCGGCGGGCGAGAAGCTGGCGAAGCTGTTGCTGGAGTGGACTTCACGTAACGGGGAATCGGTCAAGATCGAGCCGCGGCTGAAACTGGCCCTTACCCACGAAGAGATTGCGCAGATGATCGGAACGTCGCGTGAGACGGTGACGCGGCTGTTTGCGGATCTCAAGAAGAGGCAGATTGTGCAGTCAAAAGGGTCGACGCTGGTCATCCGCAACAAGGCTGCCTTGAAGGCGCTGGCGACGAGCGGGTAAGGGCGGAACGGCGCATGTCCTGTGCCCCGGGTCACGATCAGGGGTGACTGTAGTCACTGTGCCGACGCTGTGTCCGGCAGTATCAATGCGCTATGGACAGCGCACCACGACAGAGCTGCTTCGAATGCCAGCTTCGCCCGGACCGGCTCTTCTGCGATCTGCCGACGGACGCACTGGAAGCGTTCGACTCGATCAAGTCGATCGCCCGATATCCCCGGGGTGTGCTTCTCTTCCAGGAAGGGCAGACAGCGCGGGGAATTTTTGTGGTTTGCGAGGGCCGAATCAAGCTGTCGGTGTGTTCGGAGAGCGGGAAACGCCTTACATTGCGAATTGCGAATGCGGGTGAAGTGCTAGGAACGAGCGCGTGTTTGGCCGCCGGCCACTACGAAGTCACGGCCGAGGCTCTGGACAACGCGAAAGTCGCCGTGGTACGGCGCAAGGAACTGCTGAAATTCCTGAGAATGCATCGCGAGGCTTGCATGCAGATTGTGCACCTGCTGAGCCAGGACCTGCACACGGCATACGACCGCGTCCGATCTCTCGGCCTGGGGCGCACTCGCCGGGCGCGCGTTCATTAACCAACTCTCTCTATCAGCTCACGATTAGCTCAGGCGCGCCGTACTGCCGCTGCCCACTGCTTCGGTGGCGGCTTCCCGACAGCCCGGTTCCGGGCAAGCATAGCGGATCAGGTTACGCTGCCGATCCAAGCTGGAAATAAACATGGGACGGACGTGGTACTCGCAGCGGGGCTGGTTGGGGGAAACCTCCGGCGGTTCGCCCCATTTGGGGGTGACATATCCCAGGCGCTCACTGAAGCATCGGCGGCAGAATTGTGCCGTGCAGCGGAAGTATTCGATGGAATAATCCGCACTGAACGGTGCCGTCGAGGGCTCCATGGCGCGGAAATGCCTGTCGCACAGAGGCAGGATGTCAGTCCGCATCGCTCCGAGTCTAGCATTCAGAATGGCGGGCGCGACGCTGGGGAGGGGTAGGGGCCGTGCTACAGCGGTTCACAGTCAGGAATCCGGTATTTAGGGCTTCATTCCGTCCCTTACCTGACGCTAAAATAAGCCCATTGCGCGACGGGATGGCGGGTTGCGCGCGGTACGGCGTCCCAGGAGGCTCCTCAGGTTGCACGTTCTGGTCACAGCGGACACGATCACCAGTATTTGGACCTACACCAGGGAACTGGTCACTGGACTGATCACCGGCGGTCATCACGTGACGCTAGTGACGTTCGGGGAGATTCCATTTCCGCAGCAGACTTCCTGGATGGATAACCTTCACGGCTTGGACTATCGGCCGACTGCCTTCCGGCTGGAATGGATGCAGGAAGGGGAAGGCGACCTGGAAGATTCGTGCCGCTACCTTGAATCTGTCATTGACGAAGTCCAGCCGGATATCCTGCATTTGAACCAGTACTGCTACGGCAGCTTAGGTACGCGCGCGCCGCGCGTCGTGGTCGCTCACGGAGATTTGGTGAGCTGGTGGCTGGCGGTTCACGGGCATGAACCGCGGGAGACGAGATGGCTGCGCTGGTACCAAGATACAGTTCAGCGCGGGATCGCCGATGCGGACGTGGTGGTGGCCCCGTCGAAGTGGATGCTGGAAACCGTGCAAGCCTGCTATGGGCGAACCGAACGCGGAGAGGTGATCTACAACGGGCGAAATCCCATCTACTTCAATCCGTACCTCAGCAAGGATGAATCGGTGTTATCAGTGGGGCGGTTGTGGGATGCGGGCAAGCAGGTTTCGCTGCTGACGCAGCACGCGCATGAGATGTCGGTCTGCATTGTGGGATCGGACAATCCTAATTATGCGCCACGCACACCGATTCGCGCGGATGTGAAGCTGGCAACCGACCAGGTCTGCGTGGCATTGAAAGGGCCGCAGACAGAATCTCAATTGCGTAACCTGTATAGCCGGGCCTCGATCTATGCTGCGACATCGCGGTATGAACCTTTCGGGATGGCCGCACTGGAGGCGGCACTCTCGCGGTGCGCCATCGTTTGCAATGACATTCCTACCTACCGGGAGATTTGGGGCGAGACGGCGGTCTATTTCCGAACTAACGACGCCGACAGTCTCGCAGATGTCCTACGGCGCCTAAGCAAAAACCGCGACCTGTGCCGGGGGCACGCGAGCCTGGCTTACCAAAGGGCTCGCACATGCTTCACCGCGAATCGCATGGTCGATGAGTACACCCGGCTCTATCGCGGGTTGCTGCGAGCGAATACCGCAGTCGCATAAGCAACGAAAGTGCGCGTTCCGTAATCAGAATTGCCTTATTGCTCGCGCTAGTCGATTGCGCAAAATCTGAGAGGCAGCCATGGCGAAAGTGAAAATCACTGTGAGAAGTAACGGTCCTTACCGGGTAGAAGATCCCGAGGGGTTGATTGAAATGTTCGATGCGAACGGCAACAAGTACGACCTCACGGGAAAGCCCGCGTACTCGCTATGCAGATGCGGAGGATCAGTGAACAAGCCATTCTGCGACGGGACGCATAGCAAGGTCGGATTCCAGGCAGCCGAAGCAGCCGTCAAACAGGAAGCACCAAAACCGGTGGAGAACAATCCCGCTGCCAGCAGTCCAGCGAAAGGGTAAACAGCAATAGTCCAACCCGGCGTATCACCCAAGCGCGCGCTGTTCTGCCTCCGGGTCACATCCTCGCTCCAGTCTTCAACTGACAATCCGCAGCCACTCCGGATAGACTTTCAGGCCGGGGGTTCCCGTGGAAGCAAAAGACCGAGCACTGGGGATGGGCTGCCCGATTACGCGACGCGATTTTCTGAACGGCGTTGCGGTGACTGTGGGAGCAGCATTAGTTCCTCCGCACTTGTTGGCCGCTCTCGAAAGCGATCCTGAAAGAGCTGCGAACTATTACCCGCCGGCCCTAACCGGGCTTCGTGGCAGTCACGTGGGATCGTTCGAAACCGCGCACCAGGTCAGGGATGGCGAATTCTGGAAGCAAGCCGGAAAGCCGGTCGATACGGGTGAGACGTACGACCTTGTTATCGTAGGTGGCGGTATCAGTGGATTGTCGGCAGCGCACTTCTTCCGCAGAGTTGCTGGTCCGAACGCGAAAATACTCATCATAGAAAATCACGACGACTTTGGCGGGCACGCAAAGCGGAACGAGTTTCATTCCGCGGGACGCATGCAGCTTGGGTTTGGGGGAACGTTCTCGATCGAGAGCCCGGCGCCATATAGCGCGGTGGCAAAGGGAGTGGTCGAAGAGCTCGGCATCGATGTGCCCAGCTACTCGAAATATGTCACGAAGGGACTGTACCGCTCTTTTGGTCTGACTCCGAAAATCTTCTTCGATCAGCAAACGTTTGGCAGCGATCGGCTGGTGATGGATCCACGTCCGCTTGGTGGTGGCGAGACAGGGGACTTGACGGTCAATTCTGACGAGGCGTGGAAAGCGTTCCTGGCGAGTGCACCGCTTTCTGAACGCGGCAAAAGCGACATCGTACGTCTGAATAAGGAGAAGAAAGATTACCTTCCCGGCTTGAGCTCGGATGAGAAGAAAGCGCGGCTGGCGCGCATGAGCTATGCCGCGTTTTTGAAAGACGTTGTGGGTGTCAGCGACGAAGTACTGAAGGTTTACCAGGCGGGGCCACAACCGCTGTTCGGAGTGGGTATCGATGCGGTGGCGGCACAGGATGCGTGGGGACTGGGTTTTCCGGGATTTCTGGGAATGAATCTTGACCCGGCTCCGGGGAAGGGAATGAATCGCGATGCGATTCCCAACGCGGAGGCGGATCAGTATTTCTTCCATTTTCCCGATGGGAACGCGAGCATCGCGCGATTGTTAGTTCGCAAACTGATTCCGGACGCGATTCCGGGTAGCTCGGCGAGCGATGTTGTTACCTCCAGAGCGAACTACGCCAAGCTGGATGAATCGTCGTCGCCTGTGCGCATTCGGCTAAACAGCACAGCCGTGCGGGTGAAGAATGTAGGAGATCCTGGTTCGTCGAAGGGCGTCGAGATTACATATGCGCGACGAGGGAAGGTCTACAACGTACGCGGAAGCCAATGCGTGTTGGCCTGCTGGCACGTGGTGATTCCGTACATCTGCGACGAACTTCCGAAAGCGCAAAAAGAAGCGCTGTCACAGGCAGCCAAGGTCCCGCTGCTGTATACGAACGTGGCACTGCGGAATTGGACGGCATTTCAAAAGGCGGGCGCCAACTCGGTGTATGCTCCGGGCTGCTATCACACACACCTGAATCTCGATCTTCCGGTGAGCATTGGAGAGTATCAGTGCCCGAAGAAGCCGGACGAGCCAATCGTGGTGCACATGATGAAGACGCCGTGTAAACCTGGCTTGCCGGCGCGGAACCAGCACATGGCGGGGCGCATTGAACTGTTTACGACAGAGTTCAGCGACATAGAAAAAGAAATTCGTGCGCAACTGGCGAGGACGCTGGCTGGAACGGATTTCGATCCGGCACGCGACATCAGCGCCATCACCGTGAATCGCTGGCCGCACGGATACGCGTACGAGTACAACTCGCTATGGGACAAGTTCTGGCTGGAAGGCGGCGAAACGCCCTGCGAGGTGGCCCGCAAACCGTTTGGAAGGATCGCGATCGCGAATGCCGACGCCGCAGCCTATGCCTACACTGACGCGTCCATCGATCAGGCGTACCGGGCGGTGCAGGAGTTGACGAGCAGCAAGGGTCAAGCCGCTGGAGCAAAAACCTAAGTCAGATCCCTACCACTCTGATGCCCGTCACCGCTTAATCGGCGGCCATGCCTTGGGTTTCTTGCGGCATATCGGCTGCCGAAAACTCCGGGATCACGTTCTCGCCTATCTGACCGCGTAGCTGCGCTTCGAGAGCCGCGAGCTGTGCCTCAATGTCCTCGTGGGCTTTGCGCTTGCGGATGACCTCATCGCGATAGCGGCGCAGGAAATAATCAATCGTCTCGACGCGGATCTTGATCGAGCCGGAAGGCTTGTTTTCGTCGAGATCCTTGAAGCAGAAATAAGGCGTGCCGGACTGCTCGATGATCCCCTCGATTACGCCGTATATGGGTGCGTCGTGCCCGCACTTGAAGCTGGAAATCTCGAGCGCCACCAGGTTCGGGTGACGCGCGGTGAATTTCGCGGCCCAGACTTTGTGGTTCGTGCTGGCGGAATAGGAATTTTTCCAGGCGTCGCTGATATCGAGCGGATGGCTGATGATGCCGGCGCGAACTTCGTCGCCGAACAGGCGCTCCAGCAGGTCTTCATCGAGGGGAAGCGTGTTCTGCGAAAAGATCGGGTAGCCGAGCTTCTGGAACTCGTCCATGATCTCGTGGTTGAGGCCGGGATCATGATGATAGGGACGGCCGAGCATGACGATACCGATGCGGTCCTCACGCTCGAGTTGGTCGAGAACCTGGCGGGCGCGACGGCGGATGCGTGTTTCGTATTCCTTAAGCGCCTGGAATCCGGCTTCGCATGCACGCTCGTTCTCTTCGTCGGACAGACCGAGGACGGGCTGCCACGCTTGCAGCATTTGATAAGCGAATAACTTCCGGTCCGCGAAATTCAGGACTGGGTCGATGTACTTGACGTTGTTCTCGGCGAAGACGTCGTTCTCTTTTGTGAACGCGGCTTTCACGGTTTCAGGCGTGGCGGTCACGGTTGGACATGCATTCGAGCCGGTGAGCTTCACCAAGGGGCTGTGCAGGACGTCGTACATGGGGAAGAAGATGACGTTGAGCGGCTTCTTCTTGTGCTTTTCCTGGATCAGGTTGTAGACGTGCGAGATGCCGATCTTCGCGGGGAAGCATGGGTCGATGGCACCGCGGCTCGCGCCCGCGCGATAGAGTTCCTGGCTGGTGTAGTCGGAGTAAATGATATTTTCCGGCTGCAGCCCGAGACTCTCGAGGTAGGCATTGAACAGCGGGGCGTAGGTGTAGATGTTGAGAACGCGCGGGATGCCGATGCGCAGGTTCTTGCGGTTCTGCATGAGCGCGACGCGCTCTTTGGCGGCCTTCGTCCATGCGCGCGAGGGAATCGGATCGGCAACACTCTTAGTGTTTGTGGGGCGGAAAACCTCCTTGGAAGCAACGTCGACGAAGTTGGGATGCTGGTCCCGAATCTTGTCGAGGCCGTCCTTGATGTCCTTCATCTCGTTGATGTCTTCGACGGTGCCCTTCTCGCAGGTGGCGATGATCAGGCGCTGTTCGCCGAGCATAAGCGGAACTTTGGTGACCTTCTTGACTGGGATGAAGTCTTTGGCAGGCTCGGTGCGCACGTCGATGAAGGTGCGAAGGCAATTGTTTTTGCAGAAATTGCAGCGAGTCGATTCGTTGCGGGTGGTGCGGTATTCGATCTTACGGACCGCGTCGAGACCGACGAAGGTTGTCTGCAGGCCTTTACGCCAGAGACGCAAGGACTCCTGCGCAGCGCCGATCGCACCGGACTCGCCACAGTGCTCATGAACGATGATCTCGGGCTGCTTGCCGGCAGCGCGAAAACTGTTCCGAATGAAATCGACTTCGGCTTTCACGACGGCGAGGTTGTTCTGCGTTCCTCCTTGCAGGACGAATCGCGTGCCTAACGCCGCGAGGTTCGGGATACTGGCAACGTAAAGGAAGACGTTCTTCGGCAGAACGGCAGCCAATCCGGCCAGAATTTCTTCAGCACGCCAGCCCTGGCGCTGGAAGTTCACGATGTCGGACTGCATGAACACCGCGCAGCCATAACCGAACACTGGCATGGCTTGGGCGGAGAAGGCTAAGTCAGCATACTGGTTAACGCTCAGGCCGAATCCTTCTGCGGTGGATTGCAGGAAGTACCCGTTACCCGCCGAGCATTGGGTGTTCAATTTGAAGTCTTTTACGCGGCCGTTGTGCAGGATGATGATCTTGATGTCCTGTCCACCGACATCAACGATTACGTGCGGGTCTTCGTAAAACTTGAGAGCGGACTCGGTATGGGCGACAGTTTCGACGAGTGCAACGTCCGCTTTCAGAACGTCTTTCAAAATGTCTTTTGCGTAGCCGGTAGTGGCGACCCCGAGTACTTCGAGTTTGGCGTTCTGCGCTTCGACCTGGCCGCGCAGGTTCTCGAACATCTCAATCGTGTCCTGGATCGGGTTACCGTTTGAGAGCTGGTAAGCCTTGCAGAGGATATCGCCGCTCTCATTCATGAGGACGGCCTTGGTGGAGGTTGAGCCGCCGTCGATGCCGATGAAGCCTCCGACGGTGCTGCCTTTCTGGAAAGTGGCCGGCGTGAATTTGTGGCGTCGATAAGCGACTTTGAAGGTGTCCAGTTCAGAATCGTTCTCGACCAGACCTTTGCCACCGGACTTGGCTTTCTCTTCCTGGCGGCCGTACTCGATGTAGTGAATCAGTTGATCGTAGCCGCGATAGCAGCCGATGCAATCGTCTTCGGCGCGGCCGAACTCAATGGCGCCGAGTGCGGCGAAGTACTGGGCATTCTGCGGGACCTTGATCAGGTCTTCGGGCTTGGTTCCATCGGGGACTTCTACTTTGCGCTCTTTCCACATGCGTGGAATATTTGCTTGCCAGGCTTCGCGCATTCCGCGAATGAAGCTGTTGGGACCACCGAGCAAAAGGACATGCGGGCGCAGCGTGTGGCCTCGCGTAAGGACGCTGAGATTTTGCAGGACGATGGCTTCAAAGAGGGATGCCATGAGTTCGTCCGAGGGCGTGCCGACCTTCTGAAGACTGTTGATGTCAGTTTCGGCAAAAACGCCGCATTTCCCGGCGACTTTGTGCAGTTTGATTCCGTGGTATTTCTGTTCACCTAGTTCCTTGGCGGGAATCTTCAGCTTGGCATTGATTTTGTCAATGACCGCGCCGGTGCCGCCGGCGCACTTGTCGTTCATCGAGGGGATTTTCTTTTTCCGGCCGGTTTCGTCGTCGTCTTTGAAGACGATGATCTTGGCGTCCTGTCCGCCAAGCTCGATGACGGAGTAGACCTCGGGATGGAGTTTCTCGACGGCCAGCGAAACTGCCGTGACTTCCTGCACGAACTTTGCGCCGACTGCATCGGCGATACCGCCGCCGCCGGAACCGGTGATGAACATGCGGGTGTTGTGGCGGTTGATGCCGACTTCCGCTTCCATCCGCTTCAGGAATTCCAGCGTCTTTTCCGGTTGCTTGGTTTCGTGACGCTGATAGTCCTGCCAGAGGACCTGGTCGCTTGCCGCATCGACAACTACGGCCTTGACGGTCGTCGAGCCAACATCGAGGCCCACCATAAATTGCGTGCTATGGCCGTGCGGTTTCTCCGGCTTGATGATTGGCGCAGGAACTTCGAGTGGAGCGATCTGGATTAGCTGGGGGCCGCTGTGATCGTGCATCACATCCTCATTGTTGTTCGTCTTTGGCTGTTGCCTATTGGCCGCTGGCTTCTAGCCTTTCGCCGCTCACAAATGGCGAACGACTGTCGGCCAGCGGATTGCGTTCTAATCTCCCGAGGTAGCCGGGATCGCGGCACTCGGCACACGGCTGCGCTTCCAGAACCGCGTGTCTTTGTCGATGCGATCGCTCACATGGAGGATGAACTGTGCTGCCGTTCCGGCAACGCCCTCGCGATGTGGCACGTGATAGAAGGGGCGTTTCAGCTCGGGATGGTCCTCGATGTAGTCGCGAATCTGCTGCATCGACTTGCCGGTTTGTTTCAGGCATTGCTCGAACTCGGTCTTGGCTTTGACCTTGGCTTCGCCGAGCGCCATCTGCACGCGGCTGTGGGCGTTCACTTCGCCTTCGCCGGAAGTTTCGATCGGCAGGAAGATCATGTCTTTAAATTTGTTGATCACTGCCGATTGCACCCCGTCGGATTGCGAGGAGGGCATGCAGCCAAACGGCTTCAGGGCGAGCACCATGTGACATAGCTTGTGGATGGTGTAGTAAACGTTCTTGCCGACTTCAAGGTGTCCTTCGCCGCCGCGCGCGAACTGGTTGTAGAAGGGATGCGCGAGGTCGGCTAATTCCGCCTGGGGGGCGAGGTGGTGCGTGATTCCGCCGAGCTGCTTTGCGGTCCGGTGATAGAAAAAGTTCCACATTCTCTGCCCGGCGCCAATGCCCCAGAGCTTTTTCCGCAGGCCGATGTAGTTGGCGAACTGTTTCTTGAACTCGTACCACTCGGGGTTCTTGTACGGACGATTGACCGGCCACTTCGCGATGGCGTGAGCCTTCGCCTGATACATCAGGTAGGCTACCCACGTGGCAATCGGCTCCACCAGCACTTGCGCGCCTTCACGCTCGAGGAACTCGAACATGTGGAAGTTGCCGTCCCCTTCAGTGATCTGGGCCCAGAATTCGCCGGTGATTTTTACCAGCGGCTTCACGCGCGTGCGGTCGATTTCGATCGCGTCCATTCGTTCGCGCGCGGTTTTGAGGGCATTCAGGTAATCCTTGCCCCACATGTGCTCGTGCCATTTGCCGAAAACGTTGAAGGTGTTGCGCAGGACCTTGTTGTTCTTGAACTTCGGCTTAGCCCATTCAGGAGCGAGCTGCTCGATCTCGTACGACTTGCGGTTGCGAAGGTCATCGCAGAGTCCGTCGACCATCTCGCGGAAGACGCGGTCGGTTTCGCCGGCGTGTGTCTCAAAAGGACGGATTTGATAGATGAGGTCGTTGATGACGTCGCCCAGGTGCATGGCATTCAACATGCCAAAGCCGAAGTCAACGGTGAACTTGAGGCCAGGCTCGCCTGACGCGGCCTTGATGCCATCGCTGTCTTTGAACAAGAGAACGCGGAAGCCGTCGAATCCCGCGTTCTTCAGGGCGAAGCGATACTCGGCTTCGTACATGCCGAAGCGGCAGGGACCGCAGGAACCAGCGGTGAAGAAGACGTAGTTGTCGAGAATCTTCTGGCGCGGAATGCCTTCCTTCTCGAGAAACTGGAGATACTGAACGAGATTGCCGACAGTGAAGTAGGTCGGGTTGCACTGGCCGTTGTTGCCGAATTCTTTTCCTGTCTGGAAGGCAGCGACGTTGGGCACGGGCAGCTTCTCGCAACGGTAGCCGCAGCCCTGGAACACGGCGCGAATCAGATCTTCATGTTTCCAGGTGAATCCACCGAAGAGAATGGTGACGTTGTCGCGCTCGGCGGCGGTGAAGGCGCGCTCTACGGGACGATGAAAATGTTTAGCCTGATCAAGTCCGGCAATCTGCCGGAGGCGGGCACGCTCGGCTTCGAGGCGCTGCTTGATGTCGTTTTCATTTTCGATTTGAACGAAATTAGTCGCCATTGGTTCCTCCGGCGGTGGGCTGGGATTTTCGGGTAAGGGATGGCTCAGACAGGGAAGTCAGCCGTGGTGGGCAAAGCGAAACAGACGAGCAGCAGGAGCGAATGCATCTCCCGCTTACTGCACTTAAAAACAACATCCGAACTCCAAAACTTGGCTTAGGAGGTTCGAAGTGTACACCGGCGGAACGACATGGTTCCGTGGGCGCCGGAAAGCAGATTAGGACCCCGTTGGATTCGGATTTCCTGAACTGAGTGGTCTCAGCTGACAAGAAAGCCGTTCGCGGCGGAACTGCGCGTCGCGAACATGGGACTAATTATTTAACAAAAAGCGTGTTACGTTTCAAGAACAGTCGATTAAATTTCCGAGTGCCGTCCATCAAGGTTTACGCGACCAAACTATACATAAGTACACAGAACAAAGTGTTTACTTGAGGGTCGGAGCTAATTCAGAGATGCGGCGCCTCAGGAACCTACGTTCGACGGCGTTGGTCGTAAGCGAGAGAGCCTTCTCATATGCTTGAAGAGCGGCGGCAGATTCTCCCAGTCGCCGCAGCAAGTCGGCGCGCGCAGCGTGGTAAAGATAATAGGAATCCAGTTCGCCGGAGTTTCCCAGCGTGTCGATGAGAGCGAGTCCAGCTTCGATCCCGTCACTCATGGCCACTGCAACGGCGCGATTAAGCGCGACCACCGAAGAGTTGTGAAGGCGCAGGAGTTCCTGATAAAGCGCCGCAACCTGTTTCCAATCGGTTTGCTCGGGCGTTTTTGCTTCCGCATGGAGAGCGGCGATGGCGGCCTGCAACTGGTAGGGACCGATTCGGCGAAGGCGCAAAGCAGTCTCGAGTAGTTGGATCCCTTCGTCAATTTCTTTTCGATTCCAAAGGCTCCTGTCCTGTTCATCGAGCAGCACTAATTCGCCTTCGGGACTCAGACGCGCGTCACGGCGCGAATGGTGCAAGAGCATGAGAGCTAGCAGGCCAAGGATCTCGGCTTCGTCCGGCATCAATTCGCCGAGAGTACGGGCCAGACGAATTGCCTCGGAACAGAGTTCTCGCCGGATGAGGGAGTCGCCAGCGCTGGCCGTATAGCCTTCGTTGAAGATCAGGTAAATGACCGCCTGTACGGACGCTAGCCGGTCGGGGAGAGCGTCGGGAGGGGGCACTTCGTAGGGAATGCCGGCGGCCTGGATCTTTCGCTTGGCGCGAACCAGACGCTGAGCCAGAGTCGGCTCGGGGAGGAGAAACGCTCTTGCGATCTCGGGTGTCGTGAGGCCTCCCAGGGTTCGGAGGGTGAGAGCGACCTGAGCTTCGGTATTGAGTGCCGGGTGACAGCAAGTAAAGATCAGGCGCAAGCGGTCGTCGGGGAAAATCATGTCCGCATCTTCAGCCGGGCCGTCCGGGCGGGTTACGGTTTCCGTTTCATAAAGGAGTTGGTCTTCTTTGTCGCGGCGCGTGCGGTCACGACGGGCATAATCGATGAGCTTGCGCTGCGCCGCGGCGGTGAGCCATGCCGCAGGGTTCGCCGGCATGCCTGTCTTCCAGTGATCAAGGGCGGCTGCGAAGGCGTCTTGCAGGGCCTCTTCAGCGAGGTCGAAGGAGCCCTTTCCAGCACATTGGGATCCTAAGCTTAGAATTCCACGTGGACAAGTTGTCGCG
>JADMIO010897410.1_pt1 | contig 14077 bp, 12 predicted proteins | sample 8958161 | NCBI WGS metagenome assembly JADMIO01 (sample SAMN16585339, study PRJNA669376) | soil metagenome | isolation source: Crop rotation soil | place: USA: Cullars Rotation, Alabama | collected 2011 | reverse complement strand
GCCGCGACTTCAAGTCACGTGAATTCCAAGCTTCGGATCCCACTGTGCTGGAAAGTGAGCGAATGGAGTTTGACCGCTTACCGTGCTCACCATGATCGCGTTCCAGTCCGAAACCACATGGGCGCTCCCGACCCCGGCGCCAAGCAGCAACGCCATCGCTGTACAACATCCCTTCAACAACCGTCTCTTTCTCATTGTTTCGCTCCAGTCGTACTGTTTCTCGCGTCGAAATTACACCTTGCTGATGCTGTCTCGCATGCACGCACGATGCACAGATCGCCAGTTTTGACACCTCGAATGCTTTTGCTCGTACAGACTTTGGAATAGGATCTTTCGGCACTCTGCCGGCAGGGTACTAGTGTTCTCCAGCCGCGGTCTCGATCAAAAACGACTCACGACACCGTTGCTTGGAAATACAACCGTAGCCGACAAATGGGATAGCCGCATAGTAAGAATGCGACGCGTTCTCGGTTTAAGAATCGAAACTGTGGACTTCTCCTCGTTCCAGCATGGCGGAAGGACGCTGGTCCGAGATCCGGGACAGTACGTCACCAGGGGCGGCGCCTGCCAGACTTCGGAAGTCGTGGATCATGTGCATCTGATCGTGAAACTGCAAGTCATGGGCGATATCGAGCCATGTCCGATCCGGCCGCGCTACTTTGGCTTCGAGTGCGGACTGAAAGCGTGCAACCCGGGCACATCGTTTGGGCGACAGACCCGTAATCGAGCCAAATTTCCGCTCAAACTGGCGCACACTCAGTCCACACTCGGCTGCGGTTTTCGCGACAGAAAGGACACCCTGCTGCGCAAGCAGGCGGTCGGCGGCGTCCAGCATGCCGTCATTTGCGTGGACCGCGGTAGCGCGCCGGCCGAAGTCTCTTTCGATGAAGTCTACACGCTGCGCAAACGAGGACAGTTCGGCGAGCCGTGCCCGAAGGGGCCCTATCCACCCGCCAAGCACCGAAGCCGCGTCAAAGCCTTGGTTCGGCAATAGATTCATCGGGATTCCAAATAACCGAGACAGGCCCGAGGGCCGGAAAAAAATTGCGAAAGAATGCATCTTGCCACCGAGCAAAACCTGTGAACGTCCTTCGGTCTGCGCCCCGAAAAGGCTGCAGGAATGCACGCTCAGCCGTCCATCGTTGGGTAACACCGTAACCGGATCGCGGAACTCAAAATCGAGCAGCTGATCTAGGTAAGCGGGGACAGGGGTCCAGATGGAAGTTGGGCTTTCTAATTGGCGCTCGGCGTAGGTTCGAACGAAAGGACGTAGCGCTGGAGATGGGTAGGCGCAATGAACCTTGTGCATGCCGACTATTTTATACATCAGCCCCGCGCTCAGCCGGTATTTCGCGGCACAGCTATAGAATCTCGCTTGGGACCAGCGCGAGTTGTGTAGCAAAAAAACAACTGTTCCTGAGAGTGTCTAGTCCCACGATGCCTGTGTCGGGCGAACGCAGCTCGACGAAGCCACGCTAGTCTTCGGGCGGGAGGAGACTTACGGGAACCACAAAGGATAAATGGCGGCCGACGCGTGAGTAGAAACGCAGGATTACGCTCATCGCCGCGGTGTGTAGTCGAGCCAGACGTACTCGAGCGCCTGAGGCAGAGTGTTGTTGATCACTTTCCGCTGTGTGTGGCCGGCGCCCTTGGAGAAAACGAACTGATAATTGTAGCCTTTGTCTTTGAGGACCTTCGCGAACCGGGAGTTGGAAATGACCCAGTTGCGGCGCCCTTCGGAGGAGGTTTTGGAACCGTTGTCGTTTTCAGAAACCTGAATCCAAATTCGAAATGGTTTCTTCTCGCTTGCAGGAAAGAGATGCTCGATGTATTCGTAAGCTCCGAGCGGAGCTTCAGGGCTGTTACGAAGGTTGACGAAAGTTCCCGAGTAGCTCAGGACGCGGTGATACAGATCAGGCCGGAACCAGGCCATTGTCAGCGCGGCCGCTCCTCCCGAACTGCCGCCCATCGTCATTCGCGCATCGGGGTCCTTCGAAAACTTGACGTTCGCCTCCTTTTCGGCGCGAGGCAGAACTTCGGCCTCGATAAACTCCACGTTCTTTGAGGAAACGGTGTCGTATTCCATACTCCGTCCGGGGCCTCCGTTGGAGATCATGACCGCCGCCATCGCGGGCAGACGCTGGTCATGAATCATGTTGTCGAGGATCGTCGGCAGGTTATAGCGCATGCCGTAAGCGTCAGCGGAAACGATCACTGGTAGTTCCGTGCCTGCGATATATCCCGCCGGAACATATACGCACACGTGACGCTGAATGGCGCCGTTAACGCCCGGATAGAACTTACTTTCGGACGAGTCCATCACGAATTCTATTACCTTGCCTTCGGGAACACCCTGTCTCTTGGCGAGTTCGGGAGCGGTGGGATAGGCAGGCCCATGGGAATAGTCTCCTTTTCCAAGGTTCTGTCCCCAAGCGGGAAGATCCATCAACTTGGCCTGTTCGGCGGCATCGGCGGCGGTTTGTGGCGGAGGCGTTCGACGCTGCTGGCCTTGTCCCTGATTGGCCCCATTTGCCGCGGCGGGAGGCGCCGGCGGAGGAATACAAGGAACGGATGGCAGCTGAGCGAGAGCAGAAGAAACTAGTAGAAGAGATGGAATCAGCACTTTCATGTTTCGGGAGATCCTCCAAACCTAAACACTTTACAGTGTTTGCAGCTCAAAGCAAAGGATACGGTGGCTTCGAAATGGCCCCAAACTTGCGAAGAGTCAGCCGAGATGATTAGGGAGGTTTCATGCAGACGAAGCAAGAGAAACGGAAGCAGCGTTCGATAGAGGAAGGTTCCGCCGCGAGCTCTAATCTGCTGGAGATCCGGAGGGATTTCCAAGTCCCCGTCGCGCGTCTTTTCGAAGCCTTCAGCTCTGGCGCGGCTTTGAAAGCCTGGTGGTGGCCCAACGGCCTGCATGCCGACCGAATCGACTTTGATTTCCGCGAAAATGGCCGGTACTTCATCAGTATGAAGGGCCAAGTCCAGGGCAAGGACGCCAGCGGCGGGATGACAGGCGAGTTCGAGGAGATCGTCGAGAACGAGCGGATTGTGATGACGGACAGTTTCGCGGACGAAAAGGGACGCGCGATCTCGCCCCAAGAGGCAGGGATGCCCGGGCGTTGGCCCGAACAGATCAATATCACGTTCGTGTTCGAGGCCAAAGGCCAGTCGGCGAGCCGGTTGCGCTTAGCTCAGCAGGGAATCCCGGATGAAATGCAGAAAGACTGCGTTAAGGGTTGGTCGGAGTCCTTCGATAAGCTCGAAAGATACCTCGGCGGCCGGAAAAACTGACTCGCCGCCGATCACTACAGAGTGTGTTAAGGGGACATCGCTTGGCCATTGCAACTTGTCCAAGCCAGATCGTCTGGGACACACGGAAGTTTGGCTCCTCAGGTAGGATTCGAACCTACAACCCTTCGGTTAACAGCCGAATGCTCTACCGTTGAGCTACTGAGGACCAAGGTTAATGATTGCTTCTATTTAACCAGACCTGCCGGGGTCGTGTCAATCCGAATGGTACTGGTAAGACACCTAGTTCGCCGAGTCTTTTGGACGAGTCGTTTTGACGCCGGTCAGGATCGCCAGGCCCACCAGCACGATATCCATCGCCGCGATCCAGTGGGAAGGGACGTGCATCAGGGTGGCTCCGTAGGTCAATCCAATGATTACAATTACGTATCCGAGCAAATAGAGTCCAAATGACATGACGATCTCCTCTTTCTTTCGTTATTAAGGATGGGTGGCGGCCGTGAGTTGCTGGTTCACCGCTCGCAGGTGGTTCAGGTCCTCCAGAAGTGTTGCCCAGTCGTGTTTGTGCGCTTTTGTGGCGATCGGCAGATCCAGGTCTTGATAGAACGCGAGAATGTCTGTCCTAAGGGCCTGCGGGATGTCAGCATAATGGTCGTCCAACTTGTGAAGTAGCTTCGCGTACGCTTCGTCGGTGAGCGAATACTTGCCGGCTTTGGTGGCGTCTCCGACGTCGAAATTGTCGTTGGGGAGGGTAAGCCGCCGCTGGTTAACGTCGGCCAGAAGCTCTTTGTATTTCGCAAGAGACGCGTCGAAGCCCGCTTTGTACAGTGCTTCGGTTTCGGGCGTCTGCCGCCGGTACGCCATCGATCGAAAAGGGCCAATGCGAGGCATGATTCGTATGATCATCGCCAGCACGCGCGTTCCGAAGCCGGGACGCCGGTAGGACGTCCCCCATTCTTTTTCGTAGCCCGCACGCGACAGACTATAGAGAAATTTCTGGCGCGTCATGGTGGGATCGCTCTTGACGATCTCCTGGTTCTTTAAGTGCCAGGCGACCTTGGTCAATTCAGGCAACACCGATCCTACGGCCTTTCGATACGTGCCGATCGCAAGATCCACGTTCAGGAAAACGTCCTTGAGCTCGATCCCATAGGTGTCCAAAAAAGCGCGCTCGAGCACTGGCTTGGAAACTTTGAATCCGATAAAGCTCCGATAAGCGTCTGCCGCATACCGCGTTTTGGCCGCCTGGTAGACATCGAATCCGAATTCGGTCTTGGCATGCGACAGCGGATCGTCCGCATAGGTCACGGTGTTCCCAAATTTGCGGCGAAGCTTTGGATAGAGCAGCGGAACCGAGACATTCGTCGCCATCTTGTGGCCGTTGTTGTCCGCTGCGAAGTGCGCCAGGGAACCTAGCGCGAAGGCGTATTCGTTCAAGTCCTGCGACTCACGAATCATGAATGAGATGAAGTCGCCGCTGCGGACGTAATGCGTCAGGTCGCTATAGAACTTGCTTCCGAAAGGATAGTAGCCGAGATCCTGGATGATGCTGCCGCCATAGGCATGGGCGTGTGCCTCGATCAGTTCTTCGGGCGTCGCCGATGGGAAGCGCTTTCGAAGCAGCGGCTCGATACCGCTATCCCAAGAGAGATCGATGATCGCCTCGTGGGAGAGGACGGAATAGGCGTGCGCGTCTTGGCAAGCGAAAAGTACCAGGCCGAAGGCCGCGCAGGGTAGATATTTCCACGCCAATCCCGCAGCTTTAGCTGGGAATGTCATTTTGGCTTTGAAAGGTCGCCGGCCGAAACGCTGCTAGTACTGACACTAACGTCACGACACAGGCGAAGCCCATCAGCAAAAAGATTCGTGTGACAAGTAAGAACGGACTGAACAGTAACGCAACGGAGACAAACCCGGCAGCCACGAAGTACTCGCTCTTTCTTAGAGCTAGACAAGCACCGCCGACAGCCGCGGCACATATAGCTACGGTAAGAAAGTGCTCATAGGACCCCGCCATCCGCAGAAATGGTCCGCAAGCCAACGGGAGAAAAACGAAAATCCACTTGATGCTCTTTTGCAACATTGCCCCTCCTGTGAACGCAGGTTCTGCAGACCTGGCTTGGTCTAAGCAAGTGGGGCGCCAGAGTTTACCAGTGCATGACTTGGCCGCCATCTACATTGATGGTCTGGCCGGTGACTTGAGCGGCTCGCGCCGAAGAGAGGAACGCGACCATGTCGCCGATTTCCTCAGGCTCCTGCCAGCGGCCGAGCGGTGTGACCGTCCGGATCTTGTCCTCCGCCCACTCGTCGTAGGTTTTGCGGCGATCCACTGGCTGCAGCTCGTTCCATGCCTGCCAAATGCGCTGGTTGAGCGGCGTCCGGACCATGCCAGGATGCACGATATTGACTCGCACATTGTGAGACGCCAGGTCCTTGGCGAGACACTGGGCAAAGTTGATGTTCGCCGCCTTGCTCGCGCTGTACGGGGGATCGGTTTGGGAGCCGATCTGTCCGGCCACCGATCCGACGAAGACCATGCTTCCGGTGTTGCGCGCTGTCATACCCGGGGCGATCGCATGGGCGACGTGAACCATTCCCATGATGTTGACCTTCAGCACGCGCTCCCAGTCGGCGGGTTCCAGATTGGTGAACGGGAAACCGAACTTGCCGGATCCGACCGCCGCTGCGTGTACTAGATGTAATACAGGCCCGAGCGCGGCTTCCGTTTTCTGCAAGGCGGATTGGACGGCGGCGAAGTCGCTGACGTCGACGGAGAGTGCTAGTGCGGCATCGGGAGCGGTTGCGGAGATGTCCCAGACCGCTACGCGGCAACCCTCGCGTGCTAGGGCTCGCGCGCACGCCAAGCCAATTCCGCTGGCTCCGCCGGTGACTACCGCGACATGTCCATCGAGTTCTAAATCCATATGGTTCAGTGTAGACCGCCCAGTACAATTTGGCATGAAAATGTTTTTAGAGATTTTTCCCGGAAATTGATTGCTTTCGAATTCACCGGGGCTGTATAACGAATCTAATGTTCAAACACGCGATGGTATTCCTTCTCTCCGCCGGCGCTGCTTTCTCCGCGATTAGCGTGAGTCCCACTTCCTACACGCTCTCCTATAAACAAGGCACGGCGTTGCCCGCGCCCTTGTCCGTGGCGGTTCAAAGCTCAGGAGTTTTGTTCGCCGCGACGATCACGTCCGAACAGGCCGGGTGGCTCGACGTCACGCCGAAGCAGGGCGCCGGCTCGGCCGTGGTCAGCGTATCGGTCGACCCGCGCAATCTCGCACCGGGAGCGTACACCGGATTCATCACGTTCAGTGAAACGGCGCCCGCGCCGTTCAGCGCCAGCCTGCGCGTGGATCTCACCGTTACACCCGCAACGTCGATTCCGACGCCGATTAATCCCGTCGCGCTTGGCTATATCGCCCACATCGCCGAGGGCGGAGGCTGGAAGACGGCGCTCACGGTCGTGAATCTTCAGGAAACCGCGCAGCGCCTCACTGTGAAGTTCTGGTCCGATAGCGGCCGGGAGCTGCCGCTTCCGATCGCCGGCGTCGGCACATACTCAGGTGTCTACTTCGATCTGCCGGCTAACGGCTCCGGCACGCTCGAAACCACCGGCGCAGGCACGGCAGTTCTAACGGGCTGGATTTCGATTGAAGGAGCGGCGAGCGGTTTCGGTGCGATGGCGGTGTTTCGATCCTCAGGCGCCGGCAGGCCGGACTTCGAAGCGACCAGTCCGATGCGATTCACTCCCGCAAAGAAATCGGTCGTTACCTTCGACAACCGGAACGGCTTCGCGACCGGAATCGCGCTCGCCAATTTCGATTCCAAACCCAACTCGCCGGGCCTGACGTTCCGCGACGGGGAAGGGAAGACAATCCTATCGACCACGGTCGCCATGGGGACCGGTGAGCACACGGCGTTTTCCCTGGTGGACAAGTTTCCGTCGCTCGCCGGAGCCGTCGGAACGCTCGAAATCAGTTCGGAGGGGGTAACGGCGCTAGGTCTTCGCTTCAATCCGAGCGGATCGTTTACTTCGATCCAGCTGATGGAGAAGCCGCAGTAAGAGTCAGGCAGATCAAGGTCTTCTCGTTACGGATGTAGATGCGCCCGTTGGCGATGGCCGGATAAGAGCGAACGACGCCTGGCAGCACTCGCGCGGTTGAGATGGGTTGATACGCATTGGGCGAGGCGGCGGCCAGCACCAGTTCGCCGGCTTCGCGCATGATCAGGAGCTTGTCACCGGCGAGGGTGATGGTTCCCGCGCGGAATTGGTCGACGTTCCACTTCACTTTGCCGGTTTTGAACTCGATGCAGCGCAGGCTGGGACCTTCTTCCTGCCGTCCGTGATAGCCGTAGAGATATCCGTCCTTGTACACGCTGGTCGCGTAGTGGTTGGTCAGGGCATCGTCCGACGACCAGATCTGCTTCAGGCCGCCCGGAGTGATTTGGAGCAGCGTCGCGCCGGTTCCGTAGCTCGCCGAGAGAAAGACGTAATCGTCCACCACGATCGGCGCGGCGGCGTTCACCGAAGCCTGCATACGAGCGCGCCAGGGCAACTGCGAGCGGACCTTGCCATCCGCCGGATCGACATCGACGAACCCGGCGCGCGTAAAGAAAAGAGCATGGCGTGCGCCGCGGATCGTGGCGGCCACGGGTGAGGAGTAGCTCGCTTCCTGCGTAGTCGCGGTCCAGAGCGTCTTGCCGGTAGCTGCATCGAAGGCGACCAGGCCCCCTGATGCGCCGCCGATATTCATTAGGACGCGGTCGCCCTCTACCAAAGGGGACCCCGCCGCGCCAAAGTAGCCTTTCGCGACTTGGAACTTGGCGCGCGTGTCGACGTTCCAGATCTTCTTCCCGGTAGCGAAGTCCAGGCACGTCAACATGCCTTCCGCCCCAAAGGTGAAGACGCGGCCGCCCGCGATGGCCGGAGCGCCGCGAGGACCTTCGTCGAACCCGAAATCGTCGCGGTATTGGGTCGGGTAGCTGTACGACCAGATCCCTTTCCCGGTCGCCGCATCGAGGGCATCGATAATCTCTTTACCGTTTTGGCGATGGAACAGGATCAGCTTGCCCGCCGCCACGACGGGAGCGCTGAAACCCTCGCCGACATCCTTCTTCCAGACGATTTGAGGAGGGCCGTCCGCCGTCCATTTCGGAGCCAAGTCACCGCCGGAATAGACGCCGTTGCGGCCGGGTCCGAGAAACTGCGGCCAGTCTTCTGCCAGTGCGCAGGCACTAATTATTACGGCGATGAGGATTCGGGTGATCAAGGCTTCTCAGCTATAGTATAGAGTTAGACTTCAACCTACGTGAGGTTTTCCTTGAGAATTTACCTACTTCTGGGGCTGTTTTTAACTTCTGTCTGCGGCGTACAGGCTCAGTCGCTGAAGGGTTCTATCCTGGGCTCGGTGGTTAACCAGATCGGAGAGACAGTCTCAGGCGCATCGTTAGCTCTCACCTCTGAAGATACCTCACGTAAATGGAGCACGATCAGCGATTCCCATGGTGGTTTCGTGATCTCGTTGTTGCCGGCAGGGACCTACGATTTGGAAGTTTATAGTCCTGGATTCTTGACAGTCAAGAGAAAAGTGGAAGTAAGAGTCGGTCGAGAAATTCATCTCGATTTTATTCTCCGGGTTGGTGGCGAAACAGTGAATGTCGTCGCGGAACAACCGATGGTGAAGACTGAAACGGCATCCCAAGGCGCCGTGATCGACAACCGCCAAGTCCGCGGACTGCCTCTGAACGGACGGAACTTTATGGAGCTGTCGCTTTTAGTCCCCGGGACCGTCCCGGCCGCCCCAGGCTCCGCAGGTTCGGTGCGCGGCGATCTCGCCATGAACATCAACGGGGCGCGTGAAGACTCCAATGCCTTCCTGCTCGATGGCGTTTACAATGGCGATCCCAAACTGAACACCGTGGCCGTGACGCCGCCCGTCGATGCGATCCAGGAATTCGAACTGCTGACCAGCAGCTACGACGCCTCTTTCGGACGCAACAGCGGCGGGCAGGTGAACGTGCTCACTAAGTCGGGAACGAACGGTCTGCACGGCACTGCCTACGAGTTCTTCCGCAACGCCGCGCTGGACGGCCGGAACTACTTCGCGCCAGCCAAGGAGCCCGATCCGCGTTACCAGCGGAATCAGTTTGGCGCTTCCCTCGGCGGCCCGATTCGGAAGAACAAAACATTCTTCTTCGGCGACTATGAGGGCCGCCGCGTCCGCGAGGGCATTACGCGGGTGACCAACGTCCCGACCGCGCTCGAACGCATCGGCGACTTCTCCCAAAGTGATCCGCGCACCCCGCCGATCGACTTGTTTACGCAGGCTCCGTACCTTGGGTCGAAGATTCCGGTCGAACGCCAGCATCCCATTGGACGCGCCATCGCTGCACTTTATCCGCTGCCCAACCGCTTGACTCCATTTCAGAATTTCGTTTCTTCGCCGATCTCGCGCGATCGTGATGACCATATGGACGCCCGCGTCGATCACGCGATCAGCAACGTCTCCGACCTGGCTGTTCGCTACAGCTTCTCCGATCGCGCCCTATTCGAGCCTTTCTCGGGGCCTGGATTCTCGGTTATCCCGGGCTACGGAACCGATATTCCGCGGCGCTCTCAAAACTTGATGCTGAGCGAGACTCACGTCTTCTCCTCGAACGTCCTCAACGAAGCTCGGGCGGGATTTAGCCGCGTCGCTCTGGGCGTCACCCAGGAACACCAGGGAATCAGCCTCAATAAACAACTTGGCCTGCCGGATCTTTCCACCAATCCGCGCGACTTCGGCCTGACCTTCATCACGATTCCCGGCTATTCGCCGCTCGGCGACGAGGGCAACAACCCTCAGCATGGCGTCACCAACACATTTCAGTACATCGATAACCTGACCCTCACCCGCGGCCGCCATATATGGAAGTTCGGCGGCGAATTCCGGGCGCTGCAGCAAAACGCATTCCGCGACGTACAGTCGCGCGGGTTCATCAATTTTCTGGGATTCACGGGAAATCCGCTCGCCGAGCTTCTGATGGGATTGCCCGGCGTCAGCGGCGGCGCACGGCTCGACAACCCGCAGCATCTTCGGACCAAGAGCTACAGCTTCTTTGCGCAGGATGGCTTCCGCATGCGGCCCAATCTCACGCTGACGATGGGAGTGCGCTACGAATACAACTCCCCCGCGGTTGACGCCCAGGATCGTGCGAACGTCTACAATCCCGCCGCCCGGACCCTGGTGGCGGTCGGTAAGAACGGATTCCCCCGCAGCGGGTACGATCCGGATCGCAACAACTTCGCGCCACGCCTTGGTATCGCCTGGACGCCAGGATCGAACCGAACCACCGTGCTCAGGGCGGGCTATGGCGTCTATTTCGATCAATCCGCGCTCGCGCCCGGGGAAGGACTATACTTCAGCGCACCTTATTTCGATCTGAAGCTATACTTCACGCTGTTGCCGGATCTGCCTCTCTTGTTGCACGATCCGTTCCCGAAGAATTTCCCGATCCCCGTGCCTTCCTCTGCGTTAGCGTTTCAGCGCGATTTACGGACTGGTTACCTGCAGCATTGGAACATGAGCATCCAGCAGCAGATCGGGACGGCGCGCACTTTTGAACTGGCGTACGTCGGATCGAAGGGAACCAAGCTGCTCGCCGGCCGTGATATCAACCAGCCGCTGCGTCCGAGTCCGATTTCACCTAATCTACGGCCACAGCCGCAGTTCGACGATATCGATATTCTCGAGTCGCGGGGCAATTCGGTCTACAACAGCATGCAGGCGTCAGTTCAGCAGCGCTATCACAAAGGTCTGACTCTGATGGGGTCCTACACGTGGGCGAAATCCATTGACGACGCGTCCGGATTCTTCTCGAGCGCCGGGGATCCGAACTTTCCGCAGGATAGCTACAATGTCCGCGCTGAGCGTGCCCGGTCGAACTTCGATATCCGCCACCGCTTTTCCGCAAGCTACTCTTACGATCTGCCACTCGCCAAGGGACACCGGTACCTGGGCGGCTGGCAGACATTTGGTGTGCTCGCCTTCCAGACCGGGCGTCCATTTACGGTCGCGCTTCGCTCAGACGACGACAATAGCAACACCGGCCGCACCAACCTCGGGTTCGGGGCCAATGACCGCCCGAACGTGATCGGAAAGCCGGGTGTATCCGATCCGTCGCCGGATCGCTGGTTTAACACAGGGGCATTCGCTAAGGCGCCGTACGGAAGCTTCGGAAACGCAGGCCGCAACATCCTCGATGGGCCGGGATCGAGCACGGTTGATGTTTCCTTGTTGAAGAACACGCTGGTAAGCGAGAGGCTCAACGTGCAGTTCCGGGCGGAAGCTTTCAACCTTTTCGATCGGGCCAACTTCGACCTGCCCGATATCTTCGTCGGCTCGCCGACCTTCGGAAAAATTCAATCGGCTGGAAGTCCCCGGCTGGTTCAACTCGGATTGAAATTTATCTTCTAGCTCCCTCAGCTCCGCTACACTGGAACTGAGGGCTACGACTCGTGCCGGGCACGACTATCCGCATTGCCGGAGCTGGACCTGCTGGATCCTGCGCCGCCTTGGCGGCTCTCTCCGAGGGAGCTTCCGTTCGCATCTACGAAAAGTCCGCTTTCCCCCGGCATAAAGTTTGCGGCGAATTCCTGTCGCCTGAAGTTCAACCGGCGCTCGAATCGCTTGGGGTTTGGAGTGCATTCCGGCGGGAAAATCCTTCCTCGATCCACCGGGTTAAGCTCCATTTTGGCCGCCGCGAGAAATCCTGGACGCTTCCCGAGCCGGCTTTCGGACTCAGCCGTTACCGTCTCGATCAGTTGCTCCTCAATTGCGCCGGGGACCGAGGGGCTCAGGTTGTACACGAACTCTTCCATTCCACCGGAGAATCTGAGATCTTGGCCTACGGCCGTAAAGGAGCCGCGCCTAAAGGTAGCAGGATATTCGGATTCAAAGCCCATTTCACCGGCCCGGTCGATGACGCTGTCGAGCTTTTCTTTTCCGGTAAGTGTATTTATGCCGGCATCAGCACTGTAGAAGAAGGCATCATCAATGTCTGCGGGATCGCGCCCGAGTCCTTACTATCGGAATGCGGCTTCGACGTCGACCGGCTGGTCGATAGCTGGCCAGCGCTTCGGTCACGAATCGGTCCGCTGACCCGCACGATGGGCTGGCTGACAACCGGTCCGCTACTGTTCGGGGCGGACTATACAGTAAACAGGGAGAACGAGTACAGGACGGGGGATGCGCTGGGATTTATCGATCCATTCACAGGTTCCGGGATGCTCTCGGCAATCGTCACGGGCGAGCTTGCGGGAAAAGCTGCAGCTAGAGGGATCCCCTCGAGCGTTTATCTACGGCAATGCGCGAAGCTCCTGCGACGGCCTTACCTGTTGTCGCGACTGGCGCGCTTTGCGATTTTCAATGGATTGGCGGACGATCTTGCCCGATGGCTTCCCGGGGACTTTTTGTTTAACGTCACGCGGCCGCAAATATCGGCCCTGAAATAAGGAACCGGTGAGCACTCGGAGGAATGTGCTCACCGGCCGGCCCGCGCAAACAGTGGAATGAACCTCTGCTAGCACGCGAACCAATCTCACTAAAGTCGCACCCGGACGCTGCTGGAGTGTCCTATAGGATATACGTAGTATACCTCTATTCGGTTACCCGTGTCGCGGAAGCCGATTGATTACTTCACTTTGGCAGGAAGAGTGTAATAGTCATAGATAAGTTTCCAGGTAAAGTTGCTCTTCGCATCCAACTTAATCGCGATGAAAGGCTCCACCGAAACATTCGTCTTGATAGACCACAGCGCTAAATCCGACATTGGACGATCAGAAGTAACGCGATACCCCGCGCCCAGCTTGGAGTTCTCCACACGAATATCGAAATCTTTAGGACTATCGCTGAAGCCTCCCAGACTCGCCGACATCGTGTCCTTGTCCACCAGCGTCTTGAGGTAGACAATTTGATTGCTGCGGATCTCGCCGACCCCTTTCTGCGGCGCCCGGCGGGCGGTTAGCTGGAACGGAACCGTGACCGCGAAGTCCGGCCCGGGAGCTTGCTTATCGAGCACCAAGAAATTGTGGTTGTACACATCGCTGTCGATCCGCCGGCTTCCCGTGTTTTTCAACGAGTGCTCAATCACCATCTGCGGTTTACCCTGTATCAGCCGGACAACTTTCCGGTACGTGTAACTGATGTGAGACGTCGCATCTGATACAACCTGTGTGAACTCCACTGAATCGCGATTCTTCTTAACGGTCCACTTTCCAGGGTCGACGATCTCATAGGCTTTGAAATGATCGTACTTCGCCGCGTCAGGTTTACGTAAAACTCCCACACCGATCTTGACGAAGGTCTGTCCAGGTTTGGCTTCGTCATAGCCGACGGGCTGGAACTCCTCGCTGGGCCCCATCGTGGCGCTGATCGAAGAGACGACGACGGCCGCGCCATCATAGACGAAATCGTGCACCTTCGGATCGATCCGGTCGAACCATGGAGCGTAGAAGTTATGGCCCTTGTACTCGAGGCTGCTGACGATACCGGACCAGTCAAAGCGGGTCGAGCGGTAGAAGCCCGTTTTTGCATCCGGCATAAATAAAGTTGCCTTGATCTGGTCGCTTTGAATTTCCGCGGTCGGGTAGTCGTCCGCCGTGATCACTCCTACTGTAAGTCCGACTCTTTCCAGCACATTGGGATCCTAAGCTTAGAATTCCACGTGGACAAGTTGTCGCGGCCGCTTCTATAGTGTCACCTAAATACTAGTGACTCCAGCGTAACTGGACTGGCCACAGTTAGGCCGCAAATGTAATCACACTGGCTCACCT